>ERZ1090867.1134-NODE-1137-length-9603-cov-4.566192_pt1 | contig 9603 bp, 9 predicted proteins | sample MGYA00478476_ERZ1090867 | MGnify/ENA primary metagenome ERZ1090867 (study PRJEB33644, sample SAMEA5815742) | chicken gut metagenome | biome: Chicken; feature: Gastrointestinal Tract; material: Caecum | place: Ireland | collected 2019-01-01 | study: A study of the... | reverse complement strand
GTCGATAGAGGCAGAAGAATGATCCTTCCAAAAGAAGTCTGTAAAATACTCGACATACGCCAAGGGGATTATTTGACAGTGAAATTGAAAGGAACAGCGATTCTGTTAGAAAAAGAAGAAACCCGTTGTGTTTTTTGCGGAAATGAAAAGGATTTGCAAAAAAAGTACGGAGAGATCATTTGTTCCTCCTGTCTGGAAAAGCTGATAAAAGCGGGATTTGAAAGTGATAAAAAATAAAATGCACAGCGTATCTAAAATTGATACACTGTGCATTTTTTAAAATTAGACCGATTTTCCGGCAAGGGCCTTGCTGTATACACAGCCGCAATAGTTCTGCCGGTAAAGGCTGTATTCCTCCGAGAGAACGATCGAGCGCTTGAAGCCCTCCTTCTTCTTGAAATCGGAGGGGAGCCAGCGCACGCCGGTTTCGGCGGCAAGGTGCAGACCGATTTCATTGAGCTTCTGCGCGTTTTTCAGCGGGCTGATGGAAAGGGTGGTGCAGAACCAGTCGAAGCCACGCTCCTTTGCGATTTGAGCGGCTTCGCGCAGGCGCAGCTCGTAGCAGCGGAAACACCGCTCGCCGCCCTCCGGGACGCGTTCCAGGCCGCGTGCAATCCCCGTAAACTCGGACGGCTCATAGCGTCCGGCCTCGACTGTTACCGGGTTTTTCAGCGGCATCTCGCTCACCAGACGGCGCACCTCCTCCAGCCGGTGGTCATACTCCGGCGCGGGGGAAATATTCGGATTGTAAAACAGGAGCGTGATGGAAAAATACCGCGAAAGGTATTCCAGCACATAGCTGCTGCACGGCGCGCAGCACGCATGGAGCAGGAGCGTGGGCGGCGCGCCGTTCTCCGGCAGCGCCGCAAGGATGCGATCCAGCTCCCGCTGATAATTCACCCTGTTTTCCGGCATGTTACGCTTCTTCCTTCTGCGCGGAGGGCAGGATGGCGATTCCCAGCTCCTCGAGCTGCTTCGGGTCGACATGGCCCGGCGCGGCGCTCATCAGCTCGGCGGAGGACGCCACCTTCGGGAAGGCCAGCACGTCGCGGATGTTGTCCGTGCCGAGCAGCACCATCATGATGCGCTCAAGACCCCACGCCATGCCGCCGTGCGGCGGAGCGCCGAAGCGGAACGCGTTGAGCAGGAAGCCGAAACGGGCCTGGGCCTGCTCCGGGGTGAAGCCGAGGGCTTCAAACATTTTCGCCTGCACGTCCGGGTCGTTGATACGGATCGAGCCGCCGCCCAGCTCGTAGCCGTTGGCCACCATGTCGTAAGCCTTCGCGTACACATGGCCGGGATCGCTCGTCAGCTTGTCCACATCCTCGTCGCGCGGAGCGGTGAAGGGGTGGTGCATCGCCACATAGCGGTCTTCCTCCTTGCTGTATTCAAACTGCGGGAAGTCCGTGACCCACAGCAGGCAGGGCTTGGAGGTGTCGATCAGGCCGAAGCGCTTGGCCAGCTCGCAGCGCAGAGCGCCGAGGGAGGCGAACACCACGGAGTTGTCGTCGCTCGCGACGAGGAACAGCACGTCGCCCGGCTGCGCGCCCATGGCGGTGCGGATGGCGGAGCACTCCTCCGGGGAGAGGAATTTCTCATAGGAGGACGTCTCCTTCTCCGCGAGACGCGTCCACGCGAGACCCTTCGCGCCGTATGCCTTGATCCACTCCTGAAGCTTGTCGATCTCCTTGCGGGACAGCTTCTCGGCCTCGCCCTTCAGGCAGATGCCGCGCACGGAGCCGCCCTCCGCCAAAGCGCCGGAGAACACCTTGAATTCCGTATTTTTCAGAGCGTCGCTGAGATCCACCAGCTCCAGACCGAAGCGCATGTCCGGCTTGTCGCTGCCGAAGCGGCGCATGGCCTCGTCCCACGTCAGGCGGGGCAGCGGAAGCGGAATATCCACGCCGCACAGCTCTTTGTAAGCCTCCTGGATGAAGCCCTCGCCGATGGCCATCACGTCCTCCTGATCGACAAAGCTCATCTCGAAGTCAATCTGCGTAAACTCGGGCTGACGGTCGGCGCGCAGATCCTCGTCGCGGAAGCAGCGGGCCACCTGCATGTAGCGGTCGAAGCCGGAGAGCATGAGAAGCTGCTTGTACAGCTGCGGCGACTGCGGCAGGGCGAAAAAGCTGCCCTGGAACACGCGGGACGGCACCAGATAGTCGCGCGCGCCCTCGGGCGTGGAGGCGATAAGGTCCGGCGTCTCGATCTCGAGGAAGCCGTGGCGGTCAAAGTAATCGTGAGCCACCTTCACCAGCTTGTGGCGGGCAATGAGGTTGCGCTGCAAATTCGGGCGGCGCAGGTCGAGGTAGCGGTATTTCAGGCGGGTGTCCTCCTTCACGTTCGAGTCCTCGAGGATCTCAAACGGAGGGGTTTCGGACTTGGCCAGCACGCGCAGCTCCGTCACCTCGATCTCGATCTCGCCCGTGGGGATTTCGAGGTTCTTCGAGGTGCGCTCGCGCACCTTGCCGCGCGCCGCCAGAACAAACTCGCCGCGCGTGGTGAAGGCCTTCTCAAAAATGGAGCGGTCGGTGCTCTCGTCGAACGCAAGCTGCACGATTCCCGTGCGGTCGCGCAGGTCGATGAAAATAAGCTGTCCGAGATCGCGCTGCCGCTGTACCCAGCCGCACACGATAACCTCCTGTCCGATATGCTCCGGCCGCAGCGTGCCGCAATAGTGCGTGCGCTTCAGGCCCGTCATTGTTTCTGCCATGTTGAAACCTCTCTTTTCCTGTCTATTTTTGTCTTTCTCCCATGAGGGCGAAACGGGCGGAAAGCCCGGTACGCCTGGAAAAAACGCTTTTCAGAGTTTTCCACAATTTCATTGTGGAAAGTGTGGAAAACCGGTCAGAATGACAGATCCTCGTCCATCGTGGTGATGGTGAGGAAGTCGTCGAGGAAGTTTTCCCCGAGCGAAATTTTCTTCTTTTCACCGGTTTCCATATTCTTCATTTCCGCTTTTCCGGCGGCCAGCTCGTCGTCGCCGAGTACGATGCTGTATTTCGCGCCGATCTTGTCGGCATACTTCATCTGTGCTTTGAGCCCGCGATCGTTTACGTCGCAGGCGGCTTTCACGCCGCTCTTCCAGAGCGTGTCGCACAGACGGAACGCGGCCATCTTGGCAGGCTCGCCGAGGGACGCGATAAACAGTTCGCACGGATCTTCGCCGGGCAGTTCAATGTTCTGCTGGCGCAGCAGGAGAAGCAGACGCTCCATGCCGAGACCGAAGCCGAGCGCGGGCATGGGCTGGCCGCCCAGCTCCTCGATCAGCCCGTCATACCGGCCGCCGCCGCAGACGGTGATCGGCTTGCCGTCGAGCTCGCAGACAAACTCGAACACGGTGCGGGTGTAGTAGTCCAGGCCGCGCACGATGGACGGGTTCACGGTGTATTCCACACCGGCGGCGGTGAGGGCTTCCTTGACGCTCTCAAAGTGCGCCTTGCAGTCGTCGCAGAGGTAGTCGAGCATCCGGGGCGCGCCCGCCGCAACGCGGCCGCACTCGGGGCTCTTGCAGTCCAGAATGCGCATGGGATTGCGGTCCAGACGATCCAGGCAGGTGGAGCACAGCTCCTCGCGGTGCTCTCCGAAATACGCTTTGAGGGCTTCGGTGTATTTGGCGCGGCATTCCGGGCAGCCGATGGAATTGAGCTCCAGCGACACGCCGGAAAGGCCGGTGCGGTCAAAAATAGAGCGGGCCATGAGGATCACTTCGGCGTCCGCGAGCGGTCCGGCCGAGCCGTACATCTCCGCGCCGAACTGGTGGAATTCGCGCAGACGGCCCTTCTGCGCCTTTTCGTAGCGGTAGCAGGAGGTGAAATAGTAGAATTTCACCGGCAGACCGCTGTTGTATACACCGTGCTCCAGCATGGCGCGCGCCGCGCCCGCGGTGCCCTCCGGGCGCAGGGTGATGGAGCGTCCTCCCTTGTCGAGGAAGGTGTACATTTCCTTCTGTACCACGTCGGTGGTATCTCCGACGCTGCGCTGGAACAGCTCGGTGTGCTCAAAGACGGGGGTGCGGACCTCCCCAAAGCCGTGCAGGGAAGCTTCCCCCCGCATGACCTCCTCGAGTACCTGCCACTGAGCAGCCTCCTCGGGAAGGATATCCTCGGTCCCGCGCGGGGCCTGAGTCAGAATTGCCATAATCATCGTCCTTTCCTATGGTAAACTGTTGGATTTATCGGAAAAAGAAAAAAGATCTCCCAGTCCCCGAGCGCCGGCCGTGCGGCCGCCTCAAAAGGGACGAGGGGAGATCCTCGCGGTGCCACCCTTTTTTCAAGCGCCGGGCAAACGGCGCTCCTTCCTTTTCCCCCTGTGTTCTGCGAGGGGGGCGCAGCGGCTCCCGGGTGTCCTTCTCCGAAGCAGGGGCGCGGCGCGCTTCCAGCCGATGGCGCGCTTCTCTGTGCGGTGCTTCGGGTACTGCTCCCGTTCGTCGCCGGTTTTCTATACAGAACCCCGAAAAGCTGGCTTTGTCCCGGCTCAGCTCTTCGGGTTCAGAATGTTTCTCCAGTCCAGATCGCCCCTCTCAAGGCCGTGGATCAGAACCTCGGCGGTCGCGATGTTGGTGGCGACAGGGATGTTGTGCATGTCGCACAGACGCAGAAGATTCATGTCATTCGGCTCATGCGGCTTGGCCGTGAGCGGGTCGCGGAACAAAAGGAGCAGGTCCACCTCGTTGCACGCGATGCGCGCGGCAATCTGTTGATCGCCGCCCTGTGATCCGGCAAGAAAGCGCTGGATGCGCAGGCCGGTGGATTCGGCAACCATCTTTCCGGTTGTGCCGGTGGCGCAGAGGTTGTGGCGGCTGAGCACGCCGCAGTAAGCAATGCAGAATTGAACCATCAGTTCCTTTTTGGCGTCGTGGGCAATCAATGCGATATTCATCGTGGAACCCCTCCTTCTTGGTTGTTCGGATGAAAAGCTAAAATTTACGGAGAGAGACAAGCGGAACCTGCTCGCCTTCCAGACGGGCGGCGAGACGGCCAAAGGCGAGCGCGCCCTGGCTGCGTTCCGGGAAAGCGCAGGCTTCCGCCGTGGCGGCTGCGAGTTCCAAATCCTCGGGGATGACGGCGATCAGACGCACTCCCACCGCGTCAATCACGTCGTCCAGGCTGTGATAGACCGCCTGGCTGCGGAAGGCGGTTCCGGAAAAGCGGTTGATCACAAGGCGGTGCTGTGTCAGGCCAAGCCGTTCCAGCGCCATGCGGGTTTTGGCCCCGTTGCGCAGGCAGACGGGATCCGGTGTGGAGACGAGCAGCGCGCGCTGTGCGGCCGCGACAGCGCGCTCCAAGCCCGCGCCGCGCCCGGCCCGGCAGACCATGAGGATTTGGTGGTAATAACGGGAAAGAGCGCCCACAAGCTGTTTCATCACACCGGGACTCACGACGTCCTCCTCGCGCGAGGGCGCGGCCAGCAGGTACATTCCCTCCTGCCATGAGCACGGATAAATTGCCTGGTTGAGCTCGGCTCCTCCGGCAATCACGTCGGAAATATCATAGACGCGCTCTTCCGCAACGTCCAGCATGTGGTCAAGACAAGAAAGCCCGGCGTCCCCGTCGATCAACAGCACGCGCTTGCCGCGACGCGCCAGTGCGGAACCCAGGCCTGTAGCGAGAGTGGATTTCCCAACCCCGCCTTTTCCAGATGTTATCACAGTTACTGCGCCCATGCGATCCTCCTCAATAGTTCCATAGTATCACAATCTTTTGGGTTAGTCAAAAGATTTTTCGTGAATAATGCGTAAAGCAACTTTTTTATGTGGGTTATACAACAGAAGGAAAGCGCGTTTGGCTACTTTTTTCCCCACCCTTTTTATCCCTGCGAGGAGGCGCTGCTGGAGGATTCGCTGGATGCGCTGCTGCTCGCGGCCTGCTGCTGGGCGTACTCGCTCCGCTCGGTTGCCGTGCGGATCTGGCCGTCGTCGCAGACCTCCGCGTCGTAGAAGTACGCGTCGAGAATGTCGCGCACTACATTTTGGCAGTAGGTGCCGGTCGAACCGTGGTCAAGCACCACGGAAAAAGCGATCTGCGGGTCGCCGGCGGGCGCGTAGCCGATGAAGGTCACGTTATCGGATCCGCTGGTGCGCTGCGCCGTGCCGGTTTTGCCCGCGATTTCGATGGGGTATTTGCCGAGCGTGGAGCGCGCGCTGCCCTCCGTGATGACCGCTTTCATGCCTTCCTTTACATCATCCAGATTTTCCTGCGACACACCGACGTTTTCCACGATCTCCAGCGCAATTTCTTCCTTGACCGTCTCGCGGGTGTAGTCGGTGATCTTGCTCACAAGGGTCGCGCGGGGGCGGTTGCCGTTGTTGGCCAGGGTGGCGGCATAGGTGCACAGCTGCAAGGGGGTAAAGGCGTTGTCGGACTGGCCGATGGCCGCGTTGAGTGTTTCGCCCTGATACCACACGTCGCGCGAGCCGGGACCCGCCAGAACGCCCGCGCTTTCCCCGATCTCGATCCCGGTCTTCACGCCGAGGCCGAAGCGCTGGCAATAGAGATTCATGGCCGTGATGCCCAGCTGATAGCCCGTCTCAAAGAAGAAGATATTGCAGGAGTCCGCCAGCGCCGAGCGCAGGGAAACGTCCCCGTGCCAGCCGAGACACGTCGGCGCGCCGGTGGTGCTGCCGTTTGTGAAGCGGGTGTAATAGTGGCCGCAGTGGATCACGGTGCTGTTGGTGATAACCCCTTCCTCGAGCGCCGCACAGGCCACGGCGGGCTTGAAGCACGAGCCGGGGGAGAAGGTGCCGATAAAGGCTTTGTTGACCAGAGGGGTGCCGAGCGTATCGTTTGCCAGAGACGAATAGTAGGCCGCGTCCTCCTGCGCTAAAATCAAATCGTAGGTGGGATATGTCCCGGCGGCCAGGATCGCTCCTGTTTTCACGTCCATCACCACGGCTCCGCCCGCATAGCAGTCCTCGCCGTGATCCTGCGATCGGTTGTCCTTGTTGATGGAGTTGAGGTATTCGCCGTTTTCCCGCGTGGCGGTGATGTTCTCCGCCAGAGAGGCGTTGACCACTTCCTGGATCCGCTTGTCAATGGTCAGGTAGATGGTGTCGCCCGCCTCGGGAGCCTGGGTCACGGTTTCGCTGGCAAGAGAGCCCATGCTGGTGATTTCGACGACCTTTTCGCCGTCCTTGCCGCGCAGCAAATCCTCAAACGCGCTCTCGATGCCGCTGATGCCGATGCTGTCGTCGAAAGCGTAGCCCTTTTCCTGGTAATTATTCTGCCACTCCTCCATAGAGGAGAATTTCCCCAAACGCCCGACGATATGCGGGATCAGGGAAGTGTTCTGGTATTCGCGGGCCGTTGTCACCTCGATGGACACGCCCGGCAGCTTCTGCGTGTTCTCGCTCAGAATCGTGACGATCTCGAGCGAAACGTCGTCCGCCATCGTGTAGGGGTTCGAGATGCCGAACTGGTTTTTTGTCATATTATAGCGCACGGAGACGATGTCGCGCGTCTCCTCGGGCGTGTAGCCCTCCACGCTGTATTTTTCAATCAGGCTTTCCATGCAGAGATCCGCCGAGGCGTAGGAATTGACGTCGGCGTAATCGCGTCCTTTGAGCGTTTCAATTTCCTTGTCGCTGTCCGGCGTAAAGGCGTAAGCGCCGTTTTCCCAGACAATCGGCAAAACGTCCGTCCACTCCTCACCGTGCTCGTCCAGCAGCGTGATGATCTGGTGGATCGTCTCGTTTTCCTGCTTGACCGTCTCGGCCATCGTGTCAAGGCGCATGTAGGCCCAGTCGAGTACGATGGCGTAGCCGGTGCGGTTCACGGCCAGGGGTTCGCCGTTGACGTCGAGGATCTCTCCCCGGGCGGCCGTCATTTTCACCGTGGACTGCGTGGAATTGTCCGCTGTCGTCAGCCAGGTGTCGCCGTTCACGATCTGCCAGTCATACAGGCGCAGCACATACGCGCCGAACACGGCGATCAGCAGCACGACACAGAACACATACCGCCACGCGGGGCGGGGACGCTTTTCCATGGAAGCCTCCTTCCTAATCACGCTCGCGCAGGAACAGGGCAAGCGCGCGGTTGAAATAATAGGTGATAGGCATAAAGATCAGGGTGTATCCCATGCGCGGAAGATAGTGGTGCACATAGGCGTAGCCCGGATAGTCGTAACCGTAAAGCAGGTAGCAGAAAAACCATTGAATCGAAAGCAGAAGGAAGATCCCCAGTATTCCGGCGAGAATTGCCGTGAGCAGGTTGGTGCGGATCAGTTCCGCCGCCAGACAGCCGAGCAGCCAGCACATCACGCCGAGGAACAGGCCGTGAAAGCCAAAAGCCGTTCCCATGCCGAAATCGAGAAACAGGCCGCACAGCACGCCGAAGGCCATCGCCGCCAGATCCGTCTCAAAAAACGCGATCGAGAGCGCGACGGGGATCAAAAGCACCGGACGCGCGCCCAGGATGGGGGGCAGCAGTCCGGGAGTTTCCTGCACCATGAACAAAACGAGGATTTCGAGAACATAGGCAAAAAAACGGATTCCCTTGTAGCGGTTCATGGCGTGTCCTCCGAGGAGGAAGAAGATGCGGAGGAAGCTGTTTCAGAGGAAGCGCCGGAAGCCGTCTCCTGCGAGGACGCGCTGTCTCCGGAGGCCGTGCCGGACGAAGTGCCCGACGAGGTATCGGAGCCGGTCATGGCTTCGCCTTGGCCGAGGAAGGAGGTGATCACCATCACGTCGCGCACTTCGGTCACGTCCACAAACGGACGCACCAGCGCGTACAGCGAGACGTCGTATTCCTCATGGCCGATGGATTCAATCACGCCGATTTTGAGGTTCTGCGGATAAATGCTGCCGAGACCGCTTGTTACAACAATATCCCCGGCCTTTGCCTGGGTATCCGCCGTCAGGTAGCCGTGCTTGATCAGCCCCTGATCCGCCAGCTTGATGTCGGTGCTGATTACGCCGCTCTCGCCGACCACCTTGTCGGTGCCGCCCGTCTCCGCGAAGCCGCCCATGCGCGTATCGGGAGAAAGGATCGTCGTGACCTCCGCGGAGATCGAGTTGGCGCTCGACACCCAGCCGACCACGCCCTCATCGGTGACGACGGGATCGTTGACGGAAACGCCCGCCGCCGTTCCACGGTCGATGGTGAAGGTGTAAAAGCGGTTCGGGTCACGTCCAATCACGGAAGCGGAGACAAGCTGAAAATCCGGGTTCAGCTCTTTCATGTCCAGATATTTGTAAAGCTGAGCGGTTTCCTTTTTGAGATCGTAATAATCCACCAGCTGGCTTTGCAGCTCCGCGATCTGCTGGCGAAGCTGCGCGTTTTCCTCCATCAGCTCCTCCTTGGAGGTGGAAGCGTCGCGCGCCGCGACGGCGGCGTTCGTTGTCACCAGCGTGCCGACGCGCTGCATCGGGGTGGAAAAAAAGCTCAGAAGGTTCGACGGCGCTTCCCCGCCAAACCCGGCGGTGAACAGCATCAGGCACAGCATCGCCGCGCACACCGTCAGGAGAATCTTGAAGCTGCGGGTATGAAGCAGATCGTTGTGATTCATGTGTTGTTCATCACCTCTTTTTTCTTGTGGTTTTTGTAAACATTTCTTTTGTAGAGCCGTAATCCCAACGCACGGAACACATCAAAATTATTCCCCACG
>ERZ1090867.1132-NODE-1135-length-9654-cov-5.655693_pt1 | contig 9654 bp, 8 predicted proteins | sample MGYA00478476_ERZ1090867 | MGnify/ENA primary metagenome ERZ1090867 (study PRJEB33644, sample SAMEA5815742) | chicken gut metagenome | biome: Chicken; feature: Gastrointestinal Tract; material: Caecum | place: Ireland | collected 2019-01-01 | study: A study of the... | reverse complement strand
GTTCTTCATGGGGGTTTCATTCCTTTCTTATTAAATATAGTGGTGCGGTGGAGGTTTCTTTCTTGATTATTCTCGGCGCGCGGGCCGGAAACAAGAGGAGATTTTCCGGAAAAAATACAGGAAAATGTCGTCGTTTTCCGCGTTCCATACCCCGGCGGGGCGGCTGTCAATCTTGGTTTTGTGGGAAAAATCGCCACAGGTTTTCGTCGCATGGCCCAAAAAGCGGGGGCTGTTTTTGAGCAAAACTTCCAAGAAAGTGCAAGAAAAACCACCAGGAGAACCGGAAAAAAGATAAAACCCACATTTTCCAACAATTTTGCGTGAATTTTGCCGAAAAGAAACAGGTCATTTCGGTGTTTCGATGATTTTTCGTGGAGTTTGTTGTTTTTTGTTGACGGGAAACGGGGGAGATGTTATCATAAAACCACAAAATCCAACGTTTTGGATGACCGTTCCCACATTTTATCACCGCAACGGGCGGCGTACAGGAGGCAGAACCATGAGCAGATTCGACCAGTACTTCTTGATGGAAGAAGCAGACATTTTGGAATATGTGCGGGAAAAATACGATTTCTTCCCGGCGGATGCGCAGCTGACCTGCAAAGAGATCGGCGACGGCAACCTGAACTATGTGTTCCGGGTGCAGGACCCGGCCACCGGCAAGTCGGTGATTCTCAAGCATTCGGGCATTGAAACCCGCGCCCATTCCGGCCGCAAGGTGGATATTGACCGCAACCGCATCGAGGCCGAGATCCTGCAGCGCCAGAATGAGCTGGCTCCGGGGTTTGTGCCCAAGATCTACGGCTATGACCCGATCATGTGCTGCTGCGCCATGGAGGATCTGAAGGACTACACGATTCTGCGCACGGCGCTGCTGGATTACCGCACCTTCCCGAAGTTTGCCGACCAGATCACCACCTATATGGTCAACATTCTGCTGCCCACCACCGATGTGGCGCTGGATCACAAGCAGAAGAAGGCGCTGGTCAAGAGCTACATCAACCCCGACCTGTGCAGCATCACCGAGCAGCTGGTCTATGACGATGCTGTGGGCAATTTTGCAGGCAAGAACTATGTGGTGGCGCCGCTGGCCGATTTTGTGGAGCAGGAAGTATACACCGACAAGGCCCTGCGGCTGGAAGCGGCCAAGCTGAAGTTTGACTTTATGGAACATGCCCAGGCACTGATCCACGGCGACCTGCATTCGGGCTCCATCTTTGTTACCGAGGACAGCACCAAGGCCTTTGACCCTGAGTTCGCCTTCTACGGTCCCATGGGCTACGATGTAGGCAACGTCATTGCGCACACGCTGTTTGCGCTGGTGCACGCCGAGGGAACCCTGCCGGAAGGGGATGCCCGCCGCACGGCGTTCCGCACCTGGGCGCTGGACACTACCTACCAGATCGTGGACCTGTTCCGGGAAAAATTCCTGCGCAAGTATGCCGAGGTCGTTACCGACAAGTTGGCCGCCACCGAGGGCTTTGCCGAGTATTATCTGGATGGTGTGATGGCTGATACCGCCGCCACCGCCGGTATGGAACTGATCCGCCGCATCGTGGGCGTGGCGAAAGTCAAGGACATCACGACCATTGAGGATGAAACCCGCCGTGCCGAGATGGAAAAGGCGCTGGTCCATATTGCCAAGACGCTGATCCTGGAGCGCGGAACCATCCGCACCGGCCACGACTGGAAGAACGTCGTAGAGGCGTATCTGTAAAAAGGGGGCGAGCGTATGGCGATCGAAAGCCGGCCTTTCGGCCGCACGCAGGACGGCACGGCCGTGACCTGCTGGACCATCACCAACCGCAGCGGCGGCTATGTATCGGTGCTGGATTACGGCTGCATCCTGCAGGCCATCGCCCCCGCACTGCCCGGCCGTCAGCCGCTGGACGTGGTTATGGGGTTTTCCGACCCGGCGGGGTATGAAGCCGCGGGCGGATTTATCGGCGCCACGGTGGGGCGGTGTGCCAACCGCATCATCGGCGGGAGCTTCCGGCTCAACGGGCGCAGCTATCCGCTGTTCTGCAACGAAGGCAAAAACCACCTGCACGGCGGCCGCATCGGCTTTAGCAAGCGGATGTGGACCGTGACCCCCGGCTTGAACGAAAACAGCCTGCGGCTGACGCTGTTCAGTCCCGATGGGGAAGAAGGGTATCCCGGCAATCTCTGGGTGCACGTGACCCTGACCTTCACCGACAGCAATGAGCTCTGTTTTGATACCGATGCCGTCAGCGATGCGGATACGGTATTCAACCTGACCAACCACAGCTACTTTGACCTCAACGGCGGTTTTACCGAGGCAAGTGCCTGTGCGCAGACGCTGTGGGCGGATGCACCGTTCTACACCCCGGTGAATACCGACGGCCTGGTGGACGGCACCCTGCGTCCCACCGCCGGAACCGTGTTTGATTTTTCCCGGGAAACGGCGCTGGCATCCCGCCTGGCGCAGGAGAATGTGCAGCTGGCCAGTGTGGGCGGATTTGACCACAACCTGGTCTTTGCCCCCGGCGATGGCCCTAAGGCGGTACTGAAGGGCCTTGCAACGGGGCTGCGCATGGAGTTCTTTACCCAAAGTCCCGGTATGCAGCTGTACAGCGGCAACTACCTGCGGGTGTCCACCGGCAAGGGCAGTACCCCCTACGGGCGGCGTTCCGGTATCTGCCTGGAGCCGCAGTTCTTCCCCAACAGCATCAATCAGCCCCAGTTCCCGGCACCGGTGCTGCGGGCCAACATTCCCTATCACAACCGCACCCTCTATCGGTTTTGCGCAGGCTGACAACCCCTGCGGACAAAATACAGTATCCATCTCAAAGGAGGAATCATCGTGAAGGAAAAAACCGAAAAAAAGTGGTATCAACGCATGCCAAGCACCTATGTCATTCTGTTTTGCATTGTGCTGATCGCCGCCGTGCTGACTTGGATCCTGCCCGCCGGTGAATTTGACCGTGTGGCTATGGAAGGCGTCAGCCGTCCCGCCGTTGTGCCGGGGTCCTACCATCTGGTCGAAAAGAACAGCGCCGGTCTGTTTGATATTTTCAAGGCCATTCCCCAGGGCTTCTCGGCTTCGGCCAACATCATCGCCATTATCATGCTGTCCACCGGTGCGTTCACCGTCATCAACAAGACGGGCGCGCTGGAAAGCGGCGTCGGCGCCCTGCTGCGCCGCGTCAACCGCAGCAAGATCCCCGGCACTGCCGTGATCTGGATCGTTTCGTTCCTGTTCTCGGCCCTCGGCCTCATCGCCGGTCCCGAAATCCAGATCCCCTTCACCGTCATCGGTGTGTCCATCGCCCTGGGCCTGGGCTATGACCTCATCGTAGGCCTGGCCATGGTCATGGGCGCCGGCTACCTGGGCTGGGGCATGGGTCCCATCAACGCATCCATTATCGGCACCGCCCACTCCATCGCGGGGCTGCCCACCTTCTCGGGCGTTGGCTTCCGCATGGGTCTGTGGTTCGTTACCACCTGCATTGTGGCGGCCTTCATCTCGGCGTATGCGGCACGCATCAAGAAGGACCCCGAAAAGAGCCTGGTCAAGGGCATCAGCACCGAGGGCCTGGGCCTGTCCCACGACCTGGATACCTATAAGGTCGGCGGCCGTCAGTGGGCGGTTCTGCTGGTCCTCGTAGCCATCTTCGCCGCCATCGTTTACGGCGCTGTGGAACTGGGCTGGTATCTTGACGAAATGAGCGCCATCTTCCTCATCGGCGGTCTGGTGGCCGGCCTGGTGTACGGCCTCAAACTGCAGGAAGTCATCGACGGCTTTGTGGAGGGCGCCCGCAACACCGCACAGCTTGGTCTGATCATCGCCATTGCCCGTGCCATCCAGATCGTTCTGGAAAACGGCAAGATCATGGATACCATTGTCCAGGCTCTCAGCGCGCCGCTGTCCAACTTTGCCCCCGGCATTGCTGCCTGCGGTGTGGCTGTCATCACCGCCATCATCCACTTCTTCATCCCCTCCGGCAGTGCCCTGGCGGTTACCGTTATGCCGCTGTACTCGCCCCTGGCGGATGTCCTGGGCATCACCCAGCAGTCCATGGTGCTGGCCATGCAGATCGGTGGCACCCTGTTCAACGTCATGATGCCCACCGTCGGCGCCTGCCTGGCCATGTGCGGTCTGGCCCGTGTCCCGTTTGAAAAGTGGGTCCGCTTCGTCTGGAAGCTCGTCCTCATCGTGTTCGTCGTTTCGCTGGCAGCCATCCTGCTGGCTGTACAGATCGGCTACGGCCCCTTCTGATCCACCAACAAAAAGGCCGCTTCCGCAGGGCGGAAGCGGCCTTGTGAGGGTTTTCTGTGCCGGTGTTATTCTTCTTCGGTATACGGATTCTCCGGGTTCCACAACCGGATGCCCCGCTCCCGTGCAAAACGCTGCCACTGGGCAGACAGCGGCTGGTCGGTGACGATGTCGTGGATATGATCAAACCCGCAGATCTGTGTGAAGGAAGTCTTGCCGAACTTGGAATGGTCGGCAATGACAAATACGCGGTTGGCCCGCTGGACCACGGCCTGCTTCACCTCGGCAATGCTTTCCCGCGCTTCGGTGATGCCGTCGGCCATGCTCAGCGACCGGCAGGACAAAAAGGCTTTGTCCACATGGAACAGGCTCAAAAAGCTGATGGCGCTGCGCCCGGTAAAGCAGTCGCGGCCCTTCAGCAGAGAGCCGCCCACCGCGATCAGATTGATCTTCTCCCGGGGGGCCAGCAGATTGAGGATGCTCAGGGAGTTGGTCAGCACCGTCAGTTCCACGTCAGGCATCTCCTTGCAGACGTAGTAGGCGGTGGTGGAGGAGTCAAAAAACAGGCAGTCCCGCGGCTGAATGAACGGCTTGCAGACGGCAGCGATCTTCTCCTTATTTTCCACAAAAACATTCTGCAGCACATGGGTGGCAGGGTCCCCCAGTACCTTGTTGGCCAGAATGGCGCCGCCGTGCTTGCGCACAAGTACGCCTTCTTCCTCCAGTGCGGTCAGGTCGCGGCGGATGGTTTCCTCGCTGACCTGGAACCGTTCCGCCAGGGCGGACACCGACACCACCTTGTCGTTGAACAGGATGCTTTTGATCTTTTCTTTCCGCAGGGCACCCAGCACAGCAAAGCCTCCTCCGAATTTTCCATTTTTTTACTATTTTACCTGTTTGCGTCTTTATCGTCAACAATCCCGATCCGATTGCACGGATCGATTGGTCAGAAAGGAGCCGATCTTGTATGTCCTCCCTGCAAACCGGCAAAAAACCTTGGTATGAACGCATCCCCAACACCTTCGTGATCCTCTTCGCCCTGATCGTTTTTGCGGCGATCCTGACCTGGGTGGTCCCTGCGGGCGAATTTGAACGAGTGGTCGGAGCCGACGGCCGTTCGCTGATCCAGCCCGGTACCTACCATGCGGTCGACCAGGCACCTGCCAGCCTGTTTGATATCTTTCTTTCCATTTCCAAGGGCCTGCAGGGCTCTGCCAACATCATTTTCATGATCCTGCTCTCCTCCGGCGCATTCAAGGTCATCAATTCCACCGGCGCGCTGGAGAACAGCATCGGCGTCATGCTGCGGGTCATCAACCGTTCCCGCATCCCCGCCACCGCCGTCATCATACTGATCACCTTCCTGTTCTCGGCCCTGGGCCTGGTGGTCGGCCCCGAGATCCAGATCCCCTTTACCATCATCGGCGTGTCCATCGCGCTGGGCCTGGGCTATGACCTGATCGTCGGCCTGGCCATGATCGTGGTGGGCGGCGGCATCGGTTTCGCCACCGGTCCCATCTGCGCCTCCACCATCGGCACCTGCGACGCCATCTGCGGTCTGCCCCTATTCTCCGGCATGGGCCTGCGCACCGCCAACTGGTTCTGCTGCACGCTGGTTTCCAGCCTTGTCATCGCCGCCTATGCACGGCGTGTCAAGAAGGACCCCTCCCGCAGCTACACCAAAGACATCAGCACCGAGGGACTGGGCTTTTCCAGGAGCCTGGACGAATACCACATCGGCAGCCGGGACAAGCTCGTGCTGCTGGTCCTGCTGGGACTGTTCCTCTGCCTGGTCATCGGCCCCACCGTGCTGGGCTGGTACCTGGATGAGATGATGACGGTCTTTGTCATTGCCGCCATCCTCACCGGTTTTATCGCGCACTATTCCGCCGACAAAGCCATCGGCATCTTCTGCCAGGGCGCCGGGGAGATGTTCAGTGCCGCCATGATGGTGGGCATGGGCCGCGCCATCCAGGTCATTCTGGAAAACGGCCACGTGCTGGATACCATCGTCAACGCCCTCAGCGCGCCGCTGACCAACTTCGGACCCTATCTGGCCGCCATTCTGATGACGCTGGTCCACGGCGTGATCGACTTCGTCATTCCTTCGGGCAGCGGCCAGGCCGCCGCCACCATGCCGCTGATGTTCCCGGTGGGGCAGATGGTCGGCCTCACCGACCAGACCAGCATCCTGGCGTTCCAGGTCGGTGCAGGCATCTCCGACCTTGTCTATCCGACACTGGGATCTCTTATGGCCATGTGCGGTATCGCCCGCGTTCCTTTCGGTCAGTGGGTCAAGTTTGCCATCCGGGTGGTGTTGGTCCTCTATCCGGTGTGCTGGGCCTTCCTGCTGCTGGCGGTCCGCATCAACTGGGGCCCGTTCTGAAAACTGCCAAACTGAAAAGACAGGAGATTTGTTATGGAGATCGTACAAGAGTACAAAGTCATGGTCCAGCAGACCGCCCAGCGTTCCTACCGGGAAGGGCTGGTGGCCGGTACCAGCGGCAACGTCAGTTATTTTGATGCCGAGAATCGTCTGGTGTACATAACCCCCAGCAATCTGGATTACAACATCATGAAACCCGAGGACATTATGGTCATCGATCTGGACGGCAACGTGGCGGACGGACCCCACAAGCCCTCCTCCGAGTGGCGCCTGCATGCCGAGATCTACAAGGCCAAGCCCCAGGTGAAATCGGTCATCCACACCAATTCGCCCTATGCCACAGGGTTTGCCATCGTACACGAGGGCATTCCGCTGATCCTTGTGGAGATGCTGCCGTTCCTGGGCGGTGACGTGCCGGTTGCCAAGTTCGGCCTGCCGGGTACCGACGCCGTGGGCCTGCATGCAGCCGAAGCGCTGCACAACCGCAACGCGGCGCTGCTGGAAAACCACGGCGTGGTAGCCACCGGCAACAGCTGCGAACAGGCCTACCTGCGTGCCGTCTATGTGGAAGATGCCGCCAAGGCTTACCACTTTGCCCGCCTGATGGGCGAGCCTGTCTGCCTGAGCGCGGAGGATGAACTCTATCTGCGCAAAAAGTACAATCTGCCGCTGGAAAATCACTGAAGGAGGAAAACGCCATGTTTTTGAAATTCGCTGCTGCGCCCATCACCCTGTTCGGGTTGGGCTGCCGCCGTCAGCTGCCTGATCTGCTGCGCCGGGAAGGCGTGAAAAAAGCCCTCATCGTCACCGATGCCTCGCTGGAAAAGCTGGGCATCCGGGCGATGGTCACCGATGTGCTGGAAGGCTTCTCCTTCGCGGTGTTCAGCGGCGTATGCCCCAACCCCACGCTGGAAAACGTGCAGGACGGTCTGGCGCTCTATCAGCAGGAGGGCTGTGATTTCATCATCGCCGTGGGCGGCGGTTCCGCCAACGACTGTGCCAAGGCCATCCGGGTGATGGCGGCCAACGGCGGCGAACTCAAGGACTATCAGGGCCCCAACAAGAGCAAGGTGCGCGGCGCATTCCTGGTGGCGGTGAACACCACGGCCGGAACGGCCAGCGAGGTATCCCGTGCCTACCTGATCAGCGATGAAGCCGCCCGCCGCAAGCTGATCTTCAAGGATGATTTTGCCATGCCGGATATTGCGGTGGATGACACCGAACTCATGCTGGGCCTGCCTGCCGCCACCACGGCGCAGACCGGTATGGATGCCCTGACCCATGCCATCGAAAGTTACTGTGCCACCAGCCGCACACCGCTGACCGATTTGCTGGCCGAGGATGCCATGCGCCAGATCTGGAAATGGCTGCCCGCCGCGGTGGAAAACGGCCGCGATGAGCAGGCCCGCGACGGTATGGCACTGGGTCAGTACCTGGCGGGACTCAGCTTTGGCAATGCCGGCCTGGGCCTGGTGCACGCCATGGCGCATCAGCTCAGCGCGGTGTACCACATGGGCCACGGCCTGAGCAACGCCGTGCTGCTGCCCACAGTGCTGGAGTATTACCGCAAGACGGTGCCGGGGGTCATCGGACGCATTGCGCAGGTGCTGGCGCCCGAACAGTGCATGGGCAAAACGCCGGAAGAGTGTGATGTCCTTACGGTTACGCTGATCCTGCAGCTCAGCCAGCGCATCGGTACCGATATGCCGCTGTCCCGTCTGGGCGTCACCCGCGACAGTTTTGCCGAGATGGCAGACAAGGCGCTGCAGGACGGCTGCCTGGCTACCGCGCCCTCCATCCCCGACCATGAGACGATCTGCTCGCTGTACGAGCAGGCGCTGTAAACGAAAGAGAGGTTTTTCCCATGATCCGTGCCGACCACGATCTGGCTTTTATGCTGCAATACGAGAACGTCGCCTGGTATGAGCAGGGGGCTGTGCGTATTCTGGACCGCCGCATTTATCCGCTCAGAACCGAATTTGTGACCTGCCATCATCATACCGACGTGGCCCAGGCCATCGCCGATATGGTCACCCAGAGCGCCGGTCCCTACCTGGCTGCCGGCATGGGCATGGCCCTGGCAGGCTGGGAATGCCGCGATATGCCCCAGGCGGAAGCATCCGCCTACCTGGAAAAGGCTGCCTATACGCTGAGCCATGCCCGTCCCACCACGGTGGTGCGAATGGAGGCCATCACCTCGGCCTGCCTGGAGGTAGGCCGCAAAGCGCTGGAGGAAGGCCGCCCTGTGGATGAGGCCATCTTTGCCCACACTCTGGAAGAAATCAACAACAAATACCTGCGCATCGACAAGACCGCCGCGTATCTGGCACAGCAGTTCCCGGCCCACGGCACCGTGCTCACCCAGTGCTTTGGCGAAACCATTGTCGGCCTGATGCTGCGCCAGGCCCGTGCCATGAACAAGGATATCAAGGTCATGTGTGCCGAAACCCGTCCCTATTTCCAGGGGGCGCGGCTGACCGCCAGCGTTGCCTATGACCAGGGCTTCGATGTCACGGTCATCACCGACAATATGCCCGCCTATGCCATGTCCAACGATATGATCGACCTGTTCACTTCGGCGGCGGATGCCATCTCCTGCGACGGCCACGTGGTCAACAAGGTGGGCACCCTGCAGCTGGCTATCCTGTGCAACTATTACGGTTTGCCCTACTTTACCACCGGGGCACCGGATAAGGGCCATCCCACCATCGACAGCGTCAAGATCGAAATGCGGGACCCGTCCCTGGTGTTGGAGGCCATGGGCGTGCGCACCGCCAAGGAGGGCGTCAAAGCCATCTATCCGGCCTTCGATATTACACCGCCCCACCTCATCAGCGGCATCGTCACCAACAAGGGCATCTACTCGCCCTATGACCTCAACCGCTATTTTACCGACTGAGCGATTGCCAGACTTCCTCTCTGCGTTCCTCCTGTGGAAAGCCGCCGGACGCCCTTATGCCGTCCGGCGGTTTTTCCGCGCCCTTGTGCGCCGCGGCGCGGACTGGTATAATAAGGGGCAGAAATTCACAGG
>ERZ1090867.1130-NODE-1133-length-9665-cov-14.276795_pt1 | contig 9665 bp, 7 predicted proteins | sample MGYA00478476_ERZ1090867 | MGnify/ENA primary metagenome ERZ1090867 (study PRJEB33644, sample SAMEA5815742) | chicken gut metagenome | biome: Chicken; feature: Gastrointestinal Tract; material: Caecum | place: Ireland | collected 2019-01-01 | study: A study of the... | reverse complement strand
CGGGACAGCGAGAAAGCCCAGCAGTTCCTGGAACTGTCGGCTTCCCGCAAAAGCCTGGAAGTGACCCTTTGGGTGGATGCCATCCGCCGCGCCAATGAGTCCCTGCGGGACCAGCAGCGCAAGTACGAGGCCGCCCAGGCCGACTACGAGCGTCTGAGCCGCCAGCTGGACGAGTTCGACGAAAAGAGCAATGCCCTGCGGGAACAGGCCCAAGGGTATGTGCTGCAGGTGGAGCAGGCCAACGCCGACATCCGCGCCATCACCGAACAAAACGCCGGCAGCGAGAGCCAGGTGGCCGTTCTGAAAAACGAGAGCGAGCACAGCCGGTTCCGCATCGACGAAGCTACCTCGGAACTGGAACGGGCCGGGCAGGGCCAGCAGAGCATCCAGCGGGAAGCGGAAGAACACCGCGCCGCCATCGAGAAGCTGCAAAACGGTTTGGCCCAGCTGGACGCCCGTATTGCCGAATTGCGGGAGAACCTGCGGACCCTGGAAGAGAAAGCTGCCGCCAGCGGCCAGCGCCGGGACGTCATCGACGCGGCCATGGCCCGCCTGCAGGATACCGCCACCACCGCCAAGGTGCGCATCGCCGCGGCACAGACCGCCGCCGATGCCGCCGATGCCCGGCGCACCGAAGCCGAACACCAGGTGCAGGAAGCCCGGGCCAACGCCGCCAACGCCGAGGAAGAAAAGAAAAAAGCCGCCCGTCGTCTGCAGGAGGCCGAAGAGGCCGTCACCCGCAACGACAACATCAAGGCGGGCATGAAACTCAAACTGGAAAGCCGACGCCGTCAGCAGGCGGAAGCCGCCGACGCCCTGCAGAAAGCCGACCGGGAGCGGTCCAACGCTGCCCAGCGCATCCATATTCTGGAAGATCTGGAGCGCAACATGGACGGCTACCAGCAGAGCGTCAAGAGCGTCATGCGGGCCGCCGGCGGACGCAGGCTGCGGGGCATCATCGGTCCCGTGGCGGGCATCCTCACGGTGCAGAAGGGCTACGAAGTGGCCATCGAAACCGCCCTGGGCTTTGCTTTGCAGAATATTGTGGTGGAGGACCAGGGCTGTGCCCGGGCCGCCATCGCCTTTTTGAAAGAGGAACGGGCGGGCCGCGCCACCTTCCTGCCGCTGGATACCGTCCAGGGGTCCCGGTTCACCGGCCGCCTCACCGGCACCGCCGAGGTGGCCGCCGACCTGGTCACCACCGACCCGAAATATCAGCATATCATTGATAATCTTCTGGGCCGCATCATCGTGGTGGAGGACCTCACCGAGGCTTCCGCCGTGGCGAAGAACCTCGGCTACCGCAACCGCATCGTCACGCTGGACGGCCAGGTCATCAACGCCGGCGGTTCCTTCACCGGCGGCTCCACCGCCCGCAGCGTGGGTGTGTTCAGCCGCAAGCAGGAACTGGACGAGCTGCGCAAAAAGCTCACCAAACTGGATGAAAAGCACGCCGAAGCGGAGAAGGAACTGGCCGCCCGCAAGGCGGAGGTGGATAACCTCTCCGCCCAGCTGTCCGGCGCCGAGGCCGAGGGCATGACCGCAGCCTCTGAGCGGCTGCGCGCCAGCCTGGACCTGGACCGTCTGAATGCAGCGGTGGCCCAGTATGGCGAAACGCTGCGCACCCTCCAGCAGGAAGTGGAAGCCCAGCAGCAGGCCCGCGCCGCCAGCGATGCGGAATATGCCGCCGCCGAAGCCGAGCGGCAGAAAGCCGAAGCGGAACTGGAACAGTACACCGCCGAACTGGCCCAGCTGGGCGAGAGCGCCGGTTCTTTGAGCGCCGAGCGGGAAGCCATCACCGAGGAACTTTCTCAGAAGCAGATGCAGCGGCTGGCCGACGAAAAGGACATCGGCCTGCACGAAGCCTCTCTGGAAAGTTTGCAGAGCCGCACCGGTGAAACCGAGGCCCGGGTCCGGGAACTGCGGTCCACCATCGAAGCGGCCAAGGCCCAGATCGAAGCAAACCAGCTGAAAATCGCTGAAATCGAGCGTATCCGCGGGGAAAACCAGCAGAAGATCACCGCCGCCGAGGAAGTCATCCGTACCGCCAACGCGGCCCGGATGGAAACCGAAGCCGCCGCGGCCCAGCTGGGGCAGGAGAACCGTGCCCTTACCGATGAACGGGAACGGATGAGCGGCGAGATGGCCCGCCTGGCCGAGCGCCGCACCGCTGCCGAGAATGAACTCAACGATACCAACACCAAGCTGTGGGAGGAATACCAGCTCACCGATACCGAGGCCCGCACCCTCTGCGTGCCTTTTGAGTCCCTCACCGAGCTGCGCCGCCAGGTGGCCGAAACCCGCTCGAAGATCCGCGCCCTGGGCAACGTGAACGTGGGCGCCATCGACGAATACAAAGAGGTCAAGGAGCGGTACGATTTCCTCAAAGCCCAGGTCACCGACGTGGAAAAGGCCAAGGCCGAACTCACCCGGATGATCGCGGAACTCTGCAGCGAGATGGAGGAATTGTTCACCACCTCGTTCAAGGAAATCAACCGTCATTTCGGCCACATCTTCCGGGAACTGTTCGGCGGCGGTCACGCCAAGCTCTATCTTTCCGACGAGAACAACGTCCTGGAATCCGGCATCGAGATCGAAGTTTCGCCCCCGGGCAAGGTCATCAAGAACCTCAGCGCCCTGTCCGGCGGCGAGCAGGCCCTGGTGGCCATCTCCATCTACTTTGCCATCCTCAACGTCAACCCGGCGCCTTTCTGTATCCTGGACGAGATCGAAGCGGCCCTCGACGATGTCAACGTCAACCGCTACGCCCAGTATCTGCGCCGCATGACCGAGCATACCCAGTTCATCGTCATCACCCACCGCCGCGGCACCATGGAAGCCGCCGACGTGCTCTATGGCGTCACCATGCAGGAGGACGGTGTTTCCAAGATCCTGCGTCTGGACCTGGAGAACGTCAGCGCCGACCTGATCTCTTGACCCGAAGGAGGGCCCCATGTTTTTCTTTAAAAAGAAGCGCGATATTTCCGAAAAGGAATTTGAAGAACAGCAGAAGATGCAGCGCGGTCTGGAAAAGACCCGCACCGGCTTCTTCCAGAACATCCTCAACACCCTGACCAACTGCCAGATCGACGACGATCTGTACAACGACCTGGAAGAACAGCTGATCCTGGCCGATGTGGGCCCCGCCTGTGCCGTCCGCCTGGTGGACGAACTGCGGGACGAGGTGGAGAAAAACCACCTCAAGACCGGTGAGGAAGCCCTGGATGCCCTGCGGGGCATCATCTGCCAGGAACTGACCCCCCGTTACCCCATGGAACTGGAGGGCAGCCCGGCGGTGATTCTGGTCATCGGCGTCAACGGTGTGGGCAAAACCACCACCATCGCCAAGCTGGCTCACCTGTATAAGGAACAGGGCAAGCGGGTCATGCTGGCCGCGGGCGACACCTTCCGTGCCGCCGCCAGTGAACAGCTGGAACTCTGGGCCGACCGGGCCGGGGTGCCGCTGGTCCAGGCCGGGCAGGGGGCCGACCCCGCCGCCGTCATCTTTGACGCGGTGAAGAGCGCCACCGCCAAGGGCTATGATATGGTCATTGCCGACACGGCGGGCCGTCTGCACAACAAAAAGGGCCTGATGGACGAGCTGGGCAAGATCTCCCGCAGCGTCAAGAAGGCCAGCCCCGAAGCCAGCCTGGAAGTGCTGCTGGTGCTGGACGCCATCACCGGCCAGAACGCCATCAGCCAGGCCGAGGAATTCTGCCGGGCCGCCGGCGCCACCGGCGTGGTACTCACCAAGCTGGACGGCACCCCCAAGGGCGGCTGTGCCGTCAGCGTGTGGGAAAACCTGGGCCTGCCCATCCGGTTCATCGGCGTGGGCGAAAAGATCGACGATCTCATGCCTTTCGACGCCCAGAGCTTCGTGGAATCCCTGCTGCCCGAAGTGCCCATCCACAAGGAGGACTGAGCCATGCTGATCTGCGCTGCCAGCAACAACGCCGGCAAACTGAAAGAACTGCGCCGCATCCTGGAACGGATGGGCCACGAGGTCAAGAGCCTGCGGGAACTGGGCATCACCCTGGACCCCGAGGAAACCGGCACTACCTTTGCCGAGAACGCCCGCATCAAGGCCGAAGCCTTCTGCAAGGCCAGCGGTCTGCCCACCGTGGCCGATGACTCCGGCCTGTGTGTGGATGCCCTGCACGGCGCCCCCGGTGTTTACAGCGCCCGCTATGCCGGGCACCACGGGGACGATGCCGCCAACAACGCCAAACTCCTGCAGGAGATGCAGAACGTCCCGGCGGAAAACCGCACTGCGCGGTTTGTATCGGCGGTCTGCTTCCTGCTGCCCGACGGCCGGGAACTGCTGGTGGAAGGGGAGTGCCCCGGCACCGTGGCTTTCACCGAAACCGGCTCCAACGGGTTCGGCTACGACCCGCTGTTCGTGCCCGACCGGGTAGGTCTGCCCGACGGCACTACCATTGAAAACACCGCCCGCCGCAGCTATGCCGAACTGGCCGACGGCGAAAAGGACGCCATCAGCCACCGCGGCCGCGCCATGGAAAAACTGGATGCGCAGCTGCCGGCTTTCCTGGGGCAGGCGTGACCCGCTGCCGCCCCGCCGCATACCATAATCATAAGGAGAAACGATATGCTCAACAGCAAACAGCGCGCGGCCCTGCGCGGCGCCGCCAATACCCTTGACCCCGTGTTCCAGATCGGCAAGGGCGAGATCGACGAAACCCTGATCCAGGGCGTGGGCGACTGCCTGGCTGCCCGGGAACTGATCAAAGTGAAGGTGCTGGAAAACAGCGAGTATTCCGCCAAGGAAGCCGCGAACATTCTGGCAGAGGCCCTTTCCGCCGACTGCGTGCAGGTCATCGGCCGCAAGTTCGTGCTGTTCAAACAGAAACCCAAAGAGAGCGCTTTCGCCGCCCTGCTGGCAAAATGAAAGTGCTCCTCTACGGCGGCACCTTTGATCCGCCCCACAACGGCCACATGAACAATCTGCAGGCTGCCCTGGAACGGGTGCAGCCCGACCGGGCCATCGTCATGCCCGCGGGCATTCCGCCCCACAAGGCGGCCAGTGCCACCCCGGGCGCAGTGCGCCTGGCCATGTGCCAGTGCTTCACGGCGCTGTCCCCGGCGGTGGAAGTCAGCGACTGGGAGATCCGCCAGGGGGGCCGCAGTTATACGGTCCATACGCTGGAAATGCTGCGGGACCGTTTCCCCGGGGCGCAGCTGTATCTGAGCGTGGGCAGCGATATGCTGCTGGGGTTCCAGAAATGGCGCCGCTGGCAGGATATTCTGCAGATGGCCGACCTGGTGGTGGAAAGCCGCCGTCCCGGGGACGAAGCCGCCCTGCGCGGCGCTGCCGAAGCGCTGCAGGCAGCGGGGGGCCGGGTGCTTTTTGCCCATGCCGAAAGTTACCCCTGTGCCTCCAGCGACCTGCGCACCGGCAAAATCCCCCGTGACCGGTGGCCGCAGTATCTGCCGCCGCCGGTGCTGCAAGTGATCCAATCGCAGGGCCTCTACCGTGGGGCAGACCCCCTGCCGGAATAGGGAGGAACGATGCCATGACCTGTGAAGAAGCCAAAAAACTGGTCAAACCGCGTCTGGGCCAAAAGCGCTGGACGCACACCAAAAATGTAAAAAAAATGGCAGTGCAGTTGGCTGAACGATGGGGCGAAAACCCTGAAAAAGCGGCCTTGGCGGCCCTTTTGCACGACAGCGCCAAGGAACTGCCCCGGGATGCCCTGTTGCAGATTTTTGCCGACAATGCTATAATAGCAGAAAATGCCCCGGCGCGCCCTGCGGCCATCTGGCACGGTATTGCCGCTGCCATTGTGGCCGAAACCCAGTGGGGGGTGACCGACCCGGAGATCCTGTCGGCCATCCGCTGCCACACCACCGGCAAGCCGGGCATGAGCCTGCTGGATAAGATCCTGTATCTGGCCGATATGACCAGCGCCGAACGCGACTGGCCCGGTGTGGAAGAACTGCGCCGGCTGGAGATGGAGGATCTGGACCAGGCGCTGTGTGTGGCGCTGAAGCAGAGCATTGATTTTGTAAAAGAAAAAGGCGGCGAACTCGACCCCGAGAGCGTGGCCGCATACGAGTATCAAAAGGCGCAGCTGGCCCGGTGAAAGAGCCCTGCGCCGCAGACGTGAAATGCGATGAACAGGGAGGAAACGTCCATGAGCGAACCGCGTAAGGTCTATACCGGCGGAGCTTCCGGCAGTCCGTATTCGGCAGCCCAGTCCCGCGCGGCCGGTTCCGGTATGCCGGACCAGGATCAGTACGAAGCCGCACGCCGCCGTGCCCAGCAGCTGGCCAACCAGAATGCCCGCCGCCGCGTAGTGCAGCAGCCTGTGCGCGCTGCGCAGGGGCGGCATATCCGCCAGACCCCGCCGCCGGCGCAGGAACCTGTCCAGCAGCCTGTACAGCAGCCGGTGGAGCCCCAGACTCCGCCGCCGGTACAGCAGCCCGAAGCGCCGCGGGAACTGACCCACGCCCAGCGCCAGGCCATGGCCTACCGTGCCGCTGCCGAGCGCAAGTACGGCAACACGGTGCAGTTCCCCACCCAGCGCCGCACGGTGCGTCAGCCCTCTCAGCCTTCCCAGGCGCCCCAGGCAGCCCGCCCCCGCGCCCAGGTGCAGAACCTGGATGTGCGCAATACCAAAGGCAGCAAACCTGCGTACGATTATAATGCCGACGTTCCCGCTTCGGGCGGTATCCAGATGGAGGAAGCCGCGCCGGCCAAGCGCCGTGCCCAGGACTCCGGCGCCGAAAAATCCACCTACCGTTCCGCCAAAGCAAGCGGCGGCAACGGCGGCCGCAAGCCCCCCCGGGACGGTGATACGCCCCGCGGCAAGAAGAGCGGCAAAAAGGGTGATGACGGCGGCAAGGGCGGCAAAGGCAAAAAGAAAAAGAAGGGCCTGTGGTGGAAGATTCTGCTGGCGACCCTGTGCATCATTCTTTTGATCTTCGGCGGTGCCTATGCGTTCATTATGGCCGCCATCGCCCCCGAAGGCGGCGCCATCAAGATCAGCCAGCTGATCAACACCCCCAAGGAATTCCAGGGTAAGGAACTGAACATCCTGGTCACCGGCGTGGACCGTTCCAGCGCCGGGGACCTTTCGGCCGGTGCCGCTAACGATACCGACGTCAACGACGGCATGACCGATATGATTCTCTACGTCCATTTCAACAACGAAACGGGCAAATTGAATATGCTGCAGATCCCCCGTGATATGATCGTCACCACCGACCGCAGCGTTTCCGGCAACTACCGCATCAACGCCGTGGCCAAGACCCAGGGCTCCGACAGCAACAACAATATGGCCGCCCTCTGCGAACTGGTGGCCGATCAGCTCAAGGTGCCCATCGACGGCTACATGACCATCCGTCTGGAGATGCTGGTCGAACTGGTGGACCTCTTCGGCGGCGTGGAACTTTATGTCCCGCAGGAGATGGACTACGGCGGAAGCCACCTCGATGCCGGCTACCAGACGCTGCGCGGCGATGCCTGCGAATTCCTGCTGCGTACCCGTAAGATCTATCCCGATGGCGACATTGGCCGTCTGAATATGCAGCGCCAGTTCTACGCGGCGCTGTTCCGCAAGCTCAAGAGCATCGGCAACATCTGGGACGTGGCCAAGCTGACCCCGGCGGTCCTCAATTATATGGAAACCGACCTCAGCGCTTCCCAGCTGGTCAGCTTTGCGGTCAGTATGCTCAATGTGGACAGCAACAATATCATGATCTGTCAGCTGCCGGTGAAGATGGGCCAGCAATATAACGGAGAATCGGTGGTCTATCCGGCCCGTCAGGAGGACGCCGAGCTGCTGAACCAGTATTTCCGCGAGAATACCGGCCCGGTGGACGCCAGCCAGCTGAACTTTTGCGACAGTGCCTCGGTACTGGGCTTCGACATCAGCGGTCTGACCGCTACCGACCCCAACATCCAGCAGATGGGCGGCCTGATGAGTGAAGCCGATGAGGCCCAGCATAGCAACAACCTGGACGGCTCCAGCCAGGTCGTCGACGTGACCGAGAGCGAGAGCACCGACACAAGCAGTTCTTCGGACAGCAGTTCCGACAGTACGTCTGAGGAAGATTCCGGCGATTCCGCCGCCTGATTTACAAATAGGAGTTTTACCCAATTATGGAGAGCAGAGAACTTGCCATCCGTCTGGCCCGTGCGCTGGACGCCAAAAAAGCCCTCAACGTCCACATTCTGGCCGTGGAGGATCTGACCACCGTGACCGAGTACTTCGTCATTGCCACCGGTACGTCCACCACCCATGTGGGCGCCCTGGCCGATGAGGCGGAGTTCCAGCTGGGGCGCCAGGGCGTCAACGTCCTGCGCACCGAAGGCCACGACGGCAAACGCTGGGTGCTGCTGGATTACGGCAGCGTCATTGTGCATGTCTTTACGCAGGAAGCGCATGACTACTACGACCTGGAGCACCTCTGGGCCGATGCAACGCCTGTGCCTGCCAGCGAATGGCTGGAAGAAAAAACCGAGACCGCAGAATAAGCGGCGGCTCGAGTGGGGAGAGAAGTTATTGTGAAGTACGATTTCAAGTCTGTTGAGGCCAAGTGGCAGAAAGTCTGGCAGGACGAGCATACCTTCCATGCCGAGATCGACCACGCCAAGCCCAAGTTCTACGCGCTGGTGGAGTTCCCGTATCCTTCCGCTGCGGGCCTGCATGTAGGCCATCCGCGCAGCTACACCGCGCTGGACATCGTGGCGCGCAAAAAGCGTCAGTGCGGCTACAACGTTTTGTACCCCATGGGCTGGGACGCCTTCGGCCTGCCTACCGAAAACTATGCCCTGAAAAACCACATCAATCCTGAGATCGTTACGGCGAAAAACGTCGCCCGGTTCAAGAGCCAGCTCCAGGCCCTGGGCCTGTCCTTTGACTGGGACCGTGAGATCAATACCACCGACCCCGAATACTATAAGTGGACCCAGTGGATCTTCCTGCAGCTGTTCAAGAAGGGTCTTGCCTACAAGAAGGAAACCACCGTCAACTACTGCACCGGCTGCAAGGTCGTGCTGGCCAACGAGGAAGTCGTCAACGGTGTGTGCGAACGCTGCGGCAGCCCCGTGGTGCAGAAAGTCAAGAGCCAGTGGATGCTCAAGATCACGGCCTACGCCGACCGCCTGATCGACGACCTGGACGATGTGGATTACATCGAGCGCGTCAAGACCCAGCAGCGCAACTGGATCGGCCGCAGCCACGGCGCCGAGATCAACTTCGATACCACCGCCGGCGATACGCTGACGGTCTACACCACCCGTGCCGATACCCTTTTCGGCTGCACCTACATGGTCGTCAGCCCTGAGCACGCCTACATCAAGAAGTGGGTGGATGCGGGTCTTATCAAGAACACCGAGGCCATTGCCGCCTACCAGGAGGAAGCCGCCCGCAAGTCCGACTTCGAGCGCACCGAGCTGAATAAAGAAAAGACCGGTGTCAGGATCGAGGGCGTGGAGGCCATCAACCCTGTCAACGGCAAGCAGGTGCCCATCTTCATCTCCGACTACGTCCTGGCTACCTACGGCACCGGCGCCATCATGGCCGTGCCTGCCCACGATACCCGCGACTGGGAGTTTGCCAAGAAGTTCGGCCTGCCCATCATCGAGGTGGTCAAGGGCCAGACCGAAAGCGACCTGGATAAGGAAGCCTTCACCGATGTGG
>ERZ1090867.1127-NODE-1130-length-9677-cov-37.054251_pt1 | contig 9677 bp, 6 predicted proteins | sample MGYA00478476_ERZ1090867 | MGnify/ENA primary metagenome ERZ1090867 (study PRJEB33644, sample SAMEA5815742) | chicken gut metagenome | biome: Chicken; feature: Gastrointestinal Tract; material: Caecum | place: Ireland | collected 2019-01-01 | study: A study of the... | reverse complement strand
AGCGCACCGGCAAGACCTACAACGCCTCTGTCCTGATGACCACCGAGGCCGATGGCCGGGCCAAGTTCAGCTTGGAATTTAAGAACGGGGGTGCACGATGATGCAGGATGTTCTGGACCGCTTTCTTGCCGCCGAGAGCGACGTATATCTGATTTTGCAGCTCAAAGACGGGCCGGAAACCGCAGATGTGCGGTTTGAATCCTTTGCCCGTCTGGAGCAGATGGGCAAGACACCGAATCCCGACCACTACGAGGCCGTTTACTTTGCCAACACCCCGGCATATTTTTACGGCATGAGCAACGCGGAGGCATTGGAGGAGCTGTACCTCACGTTCAATTTAAGGCGTCCCGCGGATTTTAGAGGACACAGCCTTTCGGTCAGTGATGTGGTCGTGCTGAACCGCGAAGGTCAGGCCGAAGCGTTCTATGTGGACCGGATCGGTTTCAAGGAGCTGCCGGGCTTTTTGGAGCAGATGAAAGAGGCGGCCCGGCCCCAAAAGTCGGTGGCCGCACAAATGAAGCAGGCCAAAGAGGCCGCACCCAAGGCCAAGGCTAAAAAGCACAAAGAGAGGGACACACGATGAAAAACTTCACTTACGAAGAAGTCAACCTCATGGCCCTCTACAATACTGGCAATCGTGAGCGGCTGATCGAAGTCCTGACCGAGATGCGCAGTTATCTCACCTGGTCGGAGGTAGAGCTGCGGGACCTGACCGACAGCACCCTGGACAAGCTGGCCGACATGACCGACGCCGAGTTTGATGCGCTGGAACTGTACCCAGATTTTATCTAAATAATTATCAACTGGAAATTTTAATTGCCCCTTGAAAATGATTTTAAATGGCGATATGATGGATTTGGACATCGATGTACTTTATGAAGAATGGAGATATAAATGTGCCATTTTATTTGGATGTACAAGAAGAGAGCATGATGCCGTTTTCTGTTCTCTATATGAGACGGACGGGTGCATATGGACCGGAAAATCACAAATTGATGGAGCGCATGAAAAAATGGATAAAAGAAAGCGGGCTTTATCATGAGCAAACCGTGATTTTAGGAATTTCATGGGATGATCCTTCTGTTATAAATGCAGGAAAGTGTCGGTACGATGTTGGCATCGTTTGTGAAAAACAAGAGCCTGAATATTTGGATGATATAGGGCGAGAACAAATATGCAGTGGATGTTACGTTGTATTTTTGATCGAGCATACTGTGGAGGCCGTCCAAACGGCCTGGAATCAGTGCTTTTCTGCATTGGTTGGCCTTGGTTTTACTTTCGACCGAACCAGACCTATAATAGAAAGATACCAGAAGAAATTGGTAGATCGGCATTGTTGTGAATTGTGTGTGCCGGTTATAAAATAAAATTCTATTGAACAAAAGCGGGAAATTCTTTCGAGGATTTCCCGCTTTCTTTTACGAGAAGGGAGGCGCCATGTCTCAAAAAACACTCTACTACGCGCAACTCGCCGAGGACACCGCCCGCCGCCTGACCGGAAACTGGGAGCGCTGGGCGGGCTTTTTGGCGACAGCCGGCAGGCTGTACAAGTACCCCTACCCCGACCAGCTTATGATCTATGCCCAGCGCCCCGACGCCACCGCCTGCGCGTCTTACGATGTCTGGAATGACCGGATGAACCGCTATGTCCGGTGCGGGTCCAAGGGCATCGCCCTGTTGGACGATACGGGCGACCGGCTGCGCCTGCGGTATGTGTTCGATCTGGCCGACACCGGCACCCGGCAAAACTCCCGTGACCCCTGGCTGTGGACGCTGGAGGACCGGCACAGGATTCCGGTAGCAGCTATGTTGGAGCGCCGCTACGGCACTGCCGCGGCAGACCTGCCCCAGCAGCTGGCGGATGCAGCGGGACAGTTGGCAGACGCCTACTGGGCCGACCATGGGCAGGAGATCGGCAGCATCCTTGCAAATTCCATGCTGGAGGAGTACGATGAACTCAACAGAGGGCTTGCCTTCAAGCGGGCCGTCACCGCCAGTACCACCTTCGCCCTCTTATCCCGGTGTGGGTACGCCCCCGAAAACCACTTTGGAGCTGAGACGTTCCGAAACATTTATGAGTTCAACACGCCGGCCACCGCGGCCGCCCTGGGCACCGCTGTCAGCGAGAGCAGCCGGGAGGTCTTGCTGCAAATTGCGGCAGTCATACGACAAATAGAACGTGAAATCGCAGAAGAAAGGAGACTTTGGGATGAGCAGCACAGCATTGCAGTACACGCAGAACGGGGACTATCTGCTCCCGAACATCGAGCTGAACCAGCCGCAGACGCCCCTGGGCAAGTATGGGCGGATACGGAAAACCTATCTGAAGGAGAACCGGCCCGTCTTTTACAACCACCTGCTCCTGAGCGGGAAGCTGTACCCGCACCTGGCGGAGATCGACCAGACGGCGAAGCAGCGGCTCGAACAGATGATGCTCGCGCTGACGCAGGCGGCGGGGGCAACGGAGGAGCTGAAAGTCCGAGATCCGATGAAATGGGTGGGACTGATGAATACCTGCAAAGCGCAGGCCGAGGAAGTGATTTTGAACGAGCTGATTTACAACTGAGTTTTTTCGCCACCGAGGCGGAGCAGATCGCACAGATCGACCAGCGAGCGGAGACCGAAAAAGTCTCCGCTTTTTCTTTTTCCGAGGCGGATTGGCGGGCGGCGCTGGCATCCGGCAGCGGGTTTGCGAACGGAAAAGAACGTATTGCGGCCTACTACGCTGAAAATCACACGCAGAAAGAGCGCGTTGAATTCCTGAAACAGGAATACGGCACCGGTGGCTGCAGCTGGACGTTTCAGGACGGCAGTAATGGCTTCCTCGACTACGATGCCAGGGGCATCAAGCTGCGTTCCTATCCCAACGGACAGGAGCAACGTCTGAAATGGCCGGAGGTAGAAAAGCGCATTCACGTCCTGATCGCCACGGGGCAATATCGGGACGAGGCGGAGCAGACGGTTCCCACGGAAGGCGAAATTCTGCGGGAAAGACTGGCCGAGCGCGGCATTGTGAACGGCCAGCTTGTAGATCCGGAAAAGCTGGATAGCGACCCTTTTATTCGGCAGGTGGTGGCGGATGCTGAGGCAACTAAGGAGACTGTTTCCGCCCAGTTTCAGGAAACTTTAACGGCAGAAGATGTAACCGACATCCGTCTGGAAAGCAGCAGCTACTCGGCGGTGTCCCGGGAAAAAGAGTATCACCTGTCCTGTAAGATCAACGGTGTGCCGGATACGCTCGTCTATACTGTCTCCCGGCACGATGACGGAGAAGGCTTTACCATCCGGAGCGGCCAGCGCGAGGAAGATGACATCTGGAAAAAGATGCCTCAACCCGAGCTGGAAAAACTGGAGGCTGTTTTGGCCCGGGCGGTGGAGTTTGACTACTGGAGCAAATCCATTGAACATGCAGCCGATGCAGATGCCCTCGAAGTGGTGACTCTGGACTATCAATGGGCCGAAGATCTGAATTTGAGCAGCGAGCAGCGCAACGCCCTTTGGGAGCAGATCGAAGATCGGAAAGCACAACTTACCACACAGCCTGCCATTCCAACGGAACCGATGGCAGCTTACCCGGCAGAGGAAACACACCTGCCCTACGATGTGGTGGTCGAGCGGCTCCATGTTGAGCCGCCGCAGCCTGAAATTCCTGCCCCACCTGCCCGGAACTTCCGCATTACCGACGAGCATCTGGGTGAGGGCGGCCCCAAGCAGAAGTTTGCCTGCAACATCGAGGCCATCCGCACCCTGCAGGCCATCGAGGCAGAGGGACGCAGCTCCACGCCGGAGGAACAAGAAATCCTGTCCCAGTACGTCGGCTGGGGCGGCCTGGCGGACGCTTTCGACCCGGACAAGGACAGCTGGGCCAAGGAGTATAAGGAGCTGAAAGGGTTACTCTCTGAGGACGAGTACGCTGCCGCCCGGGCCAGTACCTTGAACGCCCACTACACCAGCCCCACCGTCATCCGGGCCATTTATGACACAGTGGAGCAGATGGGGTTCACCACCGGCAATATCCTGGAACCCTCCTGCGGCGTGGGTAACTTCTTCGGGATGCTGCCTGAGTCAATGCAGGGCAGCCGCCTGTACGGCGTCGAGCTGGACAGCATCACGGGACGCATCGCCCGACAGCTTTACCCAGAAGCGACCATTACTGTCGCAGGCTTCGAGACCACCAGCCAGCGAGATTTCTACGACCTCGCCGTGGGCAACGTGCCCTTCGGTAATTACAAAGTCAACGACAAAGCCTACAACAACCTTGGCTTTTCCATCCACAACTACTTTTTTGCCAAGGCTCTGGACCAGGTGAGGCCGGGCGGTATCGTGGCGTTTGTCACCAGCCGTTTCACCATGGATTCCAAGGACAGCTCCGCCCGCAAGTACCTGGCCCAGCGGGCCGACCTGCTGGGGGCGGTGCGCCTGCCCAACAATGCCTTCAAGGCTAATGCAGGGACGGAAGTCGTTTCCGATATCCTCTTTTTGCAGAAGCTGGAACGGCCCATCGACCGGGAACCAGAGTGGGTGCAGGTGGGCCAAACGCCCGAGGGGTTCACGGTCAATCAGTATTTCGTGGACCACCCCGAGATGGTTTTGGGCGAACTTTCTGCCGAAAGCACCCAGTATGGCCGGGAAGATGTGACAGTTGATCCCATCGAGGGGGCCAACTTGGCCGAACAGCTTAAAAGCGCGATGGCCCATATCAACGGCAGATATGAGGCGGTGGAGCGAGTGAACACCGAGCTGGACGAGGGCGCACCCGACGTCCTGCCCGCTGACCCGGGCGTCAAGAATTTCTCCTATACGGTGGTGGACGGCGAGATCTACTACCGCGAAAACTCGGTCATGGCATCGGTGAATCTGAACGGCGACGCGAAGGAACGGGTCAAGGGGATGGTGGAGCTGCGGAGCATCGTCAATGAACTGATCGCCTACCAGCTGGAAGATTTCCTGGAGTCGGACATTGCCGCCAAGCAGGCCGAACCGAACGCCGCTTACGATGCCTTCACCACAAAATTTGGCTTGCTCAACGACCGCAAAAACGGGCGGCTCTTTGAGGACGATTCCTCTTATTATTTGCTCTGTTCCCTCGAAAATCTGGACGAAAACGGCAAGCTCAAGAGCAAGGCGGATATGTTCACAAAACGGACCATCCGGCCCGAGCGTGCCGTCACCCATGTGGACACTCCTGCCGAGGCGCTGGCGGTGTCCATTGGAGAGAAAGGCCGGGTGGACTTGCCCTATATGGCGGAATTACTGGGCACGCCCGAGGATTTCGGGCGCATTACCGAGGAGCTGCGCGGGGTGATTTTCCAGGACCCTTCCGACCAGAACTGGAAAACTGCCGACGAGTATCTGTCCGGCAACGTCCGCAACAAACTGCAGATCGCCAAGCTGGCCGCTGCGAATGACCCGGCTTTTGAGGTCAACGTGGAGGCCCTGACCGCCGCCCAACCCAAGGACCTTGATGCCACCGAAATCGACGTGCGGCTGGGGGCGACCTGGATCAGCCCCGACATCATCCAAAAGTTTATGAACGAGACGTTTCAAATTCCCTTTTATTTAAGGTATGCGATTCAGGTCAAATTTTCCCCGTCCACCGCCGAGTGGCGCATCGAGGGCAAGACAAAAACGGGCCGCAATGACGTCATGGCTTACGAGACATTTGGCACGGCCCGGGCCAGTGCCTACAAGATTCTGGAGGACACTCTGAACCTTCGAGACGCGCGGGTTTACGACACGGTGGAGGATGACAGCGGCAAACCCAAGCGGGTGTTGAACAAAAAGGAGACCATGCTGGCCGGGCAAAAGCAGCAGGCCGTCAAGGATGCCTTTGCAAACTGGATTTGGCAAGACCCACAGCGGCGTGAAAGTTTGGTTAAACAGTACAACGAGCTGTTCAATTCCGCCCGGCCCCGGGAATACGACGGCAGCCACATCCATTTTGTGGGCATGAACCCGGAGATCACCCTGCGGGAGCATCAGCGGAACGCCATTGCCCATGTGCTCTACGGCGGCAACACCCTGCTGGCCCACGAGGTGGGCGCGGGCAAGACCTTCGAGATGGCGGCCTCGGCCATGGAGGCAAAACGCCTGGGCCTGTGCCAGAAGTCTCTTTTCGTGGTTCCAAATCACCTGACCCTTCAGTGGGCGCAGGAGTTTTTGCATCTCTACCCCAGCGCAAAGCTGCTGGTAGCCAGCAAAAAGGATTTTGAAACCGCCAACCGCAAGAAGTTCTGCGCCCGCATCGCCACTGGGGATTACGATGCGGTCATCATCGGGCACAGCCAGTTTGAGAAAATTCCGCTTTCCTTTGAGCGGCAGGAGCGCATCATCCAGGAACAGATCGACGAAATTCAGGGCGGCATTGCCGAGCTGAAACATTCGTCCGGGGAGAAGTTTACCATCAAGCAGATGGAGAAAAGCCGCAAACAGCTGGAAATGAAACTCGAAAAACTGCGGGCCACTGAGCGCAAGGACGATGTGGTCACTTTTGAAGAATTGGGCGTAGACAGGTTGTTTGTGGACGAGTCACACAGCTTTAAGAACCTTTTTCTTGTAACAAAAATGCGCAATGTCGCTGGTTTATCTACGTCCGAGGCCCAAAAGTCCAGCGATATGTTCGGCAAGTGCCGGTATATGGATGAGCTGACCGGTGGCCGGGGCGTGGTATTCGCTACGGGTACACCTGTGAGCAATTCAATGGTCGAATTGTTTACGGTCATGCGTTATTTACAGTACGGTACGTTGCAACAAAAGGGACTGATGCACTTTGATTGCTGGGCGTCCACCTTCGGGGAGACCACCACATCTATCGAGTTGGCCCCCGAGGGTACTGGCTACCGCGCGCGGACCCGCTTTGCCAAGTTCTTCAACCTCCCCGAACTTATAACCATGTTCAAGGAGGTGGCGGACATCAAGACCAGCGACCAGCTGCACCTGCCGGTGCCGGAGGCAAAGTTCGAGACAGTGCTGGTCAAGCCGTCGGAGATCCAGAAGGGGATGGTGCAATCCCTTTCCGAGCGGGCGGGCAAGATCAATGCAGGGATAGTGGATGCTTCCGAGGACAATATGTTGTGCGTCACAAATGATGGCCGCAAAATCGGCCTCGACCAGCGCCTCATGAATCCGCTTTTACCGGATGACCCGAACAGCAAGCTGAACGTCTGCGTCCGCAATGTGCTGCGCATCTGGGAGGAAGGCAAAGAGGGCAAACTGACCCAGCTTTTGTTCTGCGATTTGTCCACGCCCAAAGGCGACGGGCAGTTCAACGTCTATGATGACATCAAAAAGAAGTTGCTGACGGCGGGCGTACCGGAAAGCGAGGTGGCCTTCATCCACACCGCCGACACCGAGGCCAAAAAGAAGGAGCTGTTCGCCAAAGTGCGCACTGGACAGGTGCGCATTTTGCTTGGCAGCACGGCAAAAATGGGGGCCGGCACCAACGTGCAGGACAGGCTGGTGGCTGTGCATCATCTGGATGTAGGCTGGAAGCCCTCCGACATGACCCAGCGCAACGGCCGCATCATCCGGCAGGGCAACCGGAACAAGACGGTGCAGATCTACAACTATGTCACCGAAGGAACCTTCGATGCGTACTTGTTCCAGACCCTTGAGAATAAACAACGCTTCATCGGACAGATCATGACCTCGAAATCGCCCGTCCGTTCTTGTGAGGACGTGGACGAGCAAGTGCTCAGTTATGCCGAGGTCAAGGCACTGTGTGCAGGCAACCCGCTCATCAAGGAAAAGATGAATCTCGACGTGGAGGTAGCAAAGCTGAAGGTTTTGAAAGCCGACCACCAGAGCCAGAAGTACCGGCTGGAGGATAAGCTGCTCAAGGAGTTTCCGGCCAGCATCCAGTGTCAGAAAACGGAGATTGCCGCCCTGCAACAGGACGCCAAAACGGCAGAGGCCAACCCACAGGTGAAGGACGGCTTCTGCGGCATGACTGTGAAAGGGATGCACTTTGAGGACAAATTGGCCGCCGGTGAGCGGCTGCTTCTGGCCTGCAAGGAAATGCCCACCGCCGAGACGGTGACGCTGGGGCATTACCGCGGCTTTGGCCTTGATCTGCGTTTTGATACCTTCCGCAACGAGTACCAGGCGGTGCTGCGGGGCGCGACCAGTCACTTCGTTCCCCTCGGCACCGACGCCCGCGGCAACCTGACCCGCCTGGACAACGCGCTGGACAACTTCCCCGACCGCATCGCCCGCGCCGAGAACCAGTTGCAGACTTTATATCAGCAGCGGGACGCGGCGCAAGTTGAGGTGGAAAAGCCTTTCCCCAAAGAAGCGGAGCTGGCCGAAAAATCCTCCCGTCTGGCCGAACTGGACGCCTTGCTGAACATGGAGGGCCGCCCTGAGCCGGAGCGGGAAGAACCGGAGGTCGAACAGGGCGAACGCCGGCCCTCGGTGCTTGCCGGGCTGAAAACTGCCGCAGCCGAGAAATCTACACCGAATAAGCAGCATAAAAAGGAGGCTGAAAGATGACCAATGAACAGTGGAACACCACCCTTTACAAGCAGATGTTTGCGGAACAGGAGCAGTTCCGAGACTGGCTGTTGACCCAGCCGCCGCAGGAGATTCTGAACCACGCCTATGAGTATGTCATGCGGGAGGACATTCTGCTTTCGCTTGAGTACAACGACCTGACCGATGCCCAGGCAGCGGCACTGCTGACCTCGCCCTCGCCGCTCGTGGACGTTTATGCAGAATTTGACAAGCTGGAAAGCAGCCACATGGAGGAGATCTGGAGCTGCATCGAGAGCCGGGCCAACGCTCTGCAAACTGACCAACTGGACCGCGCCAAAACTCTGATCGACGAGTTCTGCGCCTACGAATACGCTTCGCAGGCGGATTTCAGCGACTTGAGCAGGGTCAACATCGCCTACACCACCGTGGGCGATGAGGATATCCCGTTGCAAGTCCATGTGGATCTTGAAGGGTACAAGATCGAGCGGGAGCTGGACGGAAAACCTCTGGACGCCCGGCAGTACAGTTCGCTGCAGGAGCTGATCGAAAACGAACTGGAAGGGCTGGATTTTCAGGAGCTGGTGGCGGTGGATGAGAAGGACATCCAACTGCTGGCGCGGCGGGAGGTAGAACGTCAGCCCCGCGCCTCTGTCCGGGAGCAGCTCAAGCAGGCGCAGGAGAAGATGGAGAAGAAATCACCTGTGCAAGCCTCACCCAAAAAGAAGGAGCTGGAGCGGTGAGTCAGCCCCGGCGAAAGCGCGGCGTTCAGCTCAATTTCCGCGTTTCGGAGGAAGAACTGGCGGCGATTGAAAGCAAGATGGAACGGCTTGGCATCTTGAACCGGGAGGCCTATCTGCGGAAAATGGCGTTGGATGGATATGCTGTCCGGCTGGACTTGCCGGAGCTGAAAGAGCTGCTCTCTCTGCTGCGCCGGCACAGCAGCAACCTCAACCAGCTGGTGCGCCGGGTCAACACTACCGGGCGGGTTTACGAGGCGGACCTGGAGGATATTATCAAGAGACAGAGCGAACTTTGGGAGGCCATTGGCCAGATACTGACCCGGTTGGCAGAAATCTCATAAGGTTGATATGTTGTCATGAAGTAACCGATGTTAGTTAGTCGATTCTCCAATTACTATGGTGCAAAAGTGTAGGGTGTATCTGAAAACTCAAAAACGCCCAAAAAAGTGTTAAAAAGACAAGAAA
>ERZ1090867.1125-NODE-1128-length-9690-cov-6.788376_pt1 | contig 9690 bp, 7 predicted proteins | sample MGYA00478476_ERZ1090867 | MGnify/ENA primary metagenome ERZ1090867 (study PRJEB33644, sample SAMEA5815742) | chicken gut metagenome | biome: Chicken; feature: Gastrointestinal Tract; material: Caecum | place: Ireland | collected 2019-01-01 | study: A study of the... | reverse complement strand
TGTTCACGATACCAACTGTGGGGTGGAGCATGATCTGGAAGATCATGGCTGCTGAGGTAGATGCGATGGCCATCGGCAGGGCATATGCAGTACTGAAAGCCCGGATTCCCGGGAAAGCCTTGTTGCACAGAACCGCTGCGATCAGGCCCAGGAGCATGCCCCCGATAACTACGATCACAACAAAGATCAGAGTTACCTGTAAACTTTGTCTGAATGATTCAGAAGTAAGAAGGTCTATATAGTTCTGCATCCCCACAAAAATCTTAGCCTGTCCCATTCTGTCTGTCAGGAAAAGGCTGAGATAAATGGTCTTGAAAAAGGGATAGAACAGGAATATGGCGAACACCAGCATACATGGGATCAGATAGCAGTATGGGGTCCAGTTTAATTTTTTCTTTTTCCCTGTGTTCATTACCGAATCTCCTCTCTGTAATAAATGTTTTCTTCTGTCTCTTTATCAAAGATGTGGATCCTGTCCGTGTCAAAGTAAAAGTCCGCTTTCTCGCCGGTCTGGGTCTGATTCTCCGGACTTAACCTTACCGCATGAGTTCTGCCCTGGGCGTCAAAGTAAAGAATAACCTCAGCTCCCAGCATTTCTCTGGCGGAGACAGTTTCTTCCAGCCCCTGGGTGTCCATGTGGATGCCTCTTTCTTTTGCCTCTTTGTAATCATAGACGTCTTCCGGACGGATTCCCAGGACTACCTTTTTGTTCATCTCTCTCTGTCTTGCGACTTCCGCTTTCTCGCCTCTTAAGAAGACTTTCTTTCCAAGCTCGCTGCCGCCCAGATAGACCACAACTTTTCCCTCTTCCTCTCCTACATAGGCGTCAAAGAAGTTCATGGAAGGAGAGCCGATAAAACCTGCCACAAAAAGGTTTGCCGGATTGTTGTAAAGCTGGATAGGTGCTTCTACCTGCTGCACTACACCGTCTTTCATAACCACGATCCTGGTTCCCAGGGTCATGGCCTCGGTCTGGTCATGAGTTACATATATAATCGTCGTTTCCAGTTCTTCATGAAGCTTTGCCAGTTCTACACGCATCTGGGCTCTCAGTTTGGCATCCAGGTTGGACAGAGGTTCATCCATAAGGAAGGCCTTTGGTTTCCGGATAATCGCACTTCCGATAGCCACTCTCTGTTTCTGACCTCCGGAAAGGGCAGCCGGTTTTCTGTCCAGGAGATGTTCGATCTCCAGGGTCTTGGCCACCTTATGTACTCTCTCATCAATTTCTTTTTTCGGAACCTTTCTGATCTTCAGGGCGTAAGCCAGGTTTCCATATACTGTCATATTGGGATACAGGGCATAGTTCTGAAATACCATAGACAGCCCTCTGTCCTTGGGTTCGTAATAGTTGCACAGCTCTCCATCGATCCACAGTTCTCCGTCGCTGATATCCTCCAGTCCCGCGATCATACGCAGGGTAGTGGATTTGCCGCAGCCGGAGGGACCTACAAAGATAATGAATTCCTTGTCCTGGATATCCAGGTTAAAGTCCTTCACAGCAAAATGCCCTTTGTCATACTCTTTACATACATTTCTTAATGTAATCTCTGACACGGCGTTTTCTCCTTCCTTCTTGTAAGTTTTCTACATACATTTTTCACTCGAACAGTAAATATTGTAAGCACAAAGGGGAGCTCCAACTATCACGAATGTAGAAAAATTACGTAAAATCCTGGTAAAATCACAAGATCTCTTCATAAAATATTTTGTCCTTTCCTGTGATTTTTTGGATTTTACCCTTCTTTTCTCAGCTTATAACTCCCGGATCCCATATTTTTTTGTATTTTTTTCGTGTCGAGGCACGTCGGATATTGCCTTATTTAAAAAAAGCTATATAATAATAAATGAATTTTATCTGCCGGAATCTCTTCCGGAAATCCCGACTGAATGATGAATGCATAGAAATATTGAAAAAAATAACGAGGGGAAATACATCATGCCAAAAAGAAGAAAAAAATATCCGCTTCCAAGACGGATACTGAGATTTCTGAAAAGACAGTTCCGAAATCCCCGGAAACGGCTGCTGGCAGAACTGGCTGCTGTAGTGGTGATCATCGGAATTGTTATTTTTATTGCCTTGTCCGGGCAGAATATCACTACCGACGATATCAAAGAGGGCAGAGCTTACATAGAAGGACTGGAAGCCACCGACACCGCTTCTGTAGAGGAACAGGTGAAAGAACTCCGAAAAAAAGAACGGAAAGCCGCTCTGGAAAGCGGGGATCTGGACGTATGGTCCCAGTTTACAGATATCGCCATCCTGGGAGATTCCCGGGCAGTAGGTTTTTATTCTTATAATCTGGTGGACGAGAGCAGAGTCTTCGCAACAGGAGGCGCTACTATAAGGGATATTGAACAGTATACAGACCAGCTGGTAGCTCTGAATCCTTCCAGTATTATATTCTGCTATGGACTGAATGACATCAGTATCGGCTACTGGGATAATGTAGATGACTATATCGCAGAGCAGGACCAGATCATTGCAGATCTTAAGGAAGCAATGCCCAATACAACAATTTATATCAACTCCATAATCCCGGCTATAGATCCGGCCTTTGAACGTTCGGAAAAATGGCGGGATATCCCTGAATGGAATGATGCCATCCGCCAGCATTGCGAGGATAACAATATTCCTTATATCGATATCACAGAAGACGTAGAGGCCCACGAAGATCTGTACGATGTAGACGGCATCCATATGCAGAAGGCCTTTTACGAATACTGGGCCATTGATATGATCACGGAGGTGACAGAAAATGAATAAGCAGAATATTTCCGTACTGACGATCCTTCGCATCGCTATGGTAGCGGCCCTCCTTATTTTCGTGATTGTTCTCCAGGCCGGAAATAAAAGCAGCAATGCTTCCCTGGAAAGTGTTAGCGAAAAAGTCCTGGCCGCTGTAGACCAGGAAGGCATGCAGGAAAGCAATAACCGTATGTTCCAGAAATTCTACGGTCTGGACGCAGGAGATTACGAAGGGGTGACCCTCTACTCCCCGGTCAGCAACATGGACGCCCAGGAACTTCTTATCATCAAATTAAAGGATAACTCCCAGGCAGAAGCTGTCACCGAGGCTATAAATGCCCGGCTGGAAACCCAGATGAACAGCTTTGAAGGATACGGTATTGAACAGTACGCCATGCTGGAAGACCATATCCTGGATGTACAGGGAAATTTTATCCTCTATGTGGTAAATCCCAATGCCCAGGCGGCGGATGAAGCTTTCCGGAACAGCCTGTAATTTTTAAAATTTTAGAAAGGATATAAATCAATGATATTCAGCAGTATTTTCTTTCTTTTCGTCTTCCTGCCTGTGACTCTGATCCTTTACTTTCTCGTGCCATGGAAGCTGAAAAATACGGTTCTCCTCATTGTCAGCCTGATCTTCTATGCCTGGGGCGAACCGGTATACGTATTCCTGATGCTTTTCAGCATCCTCTTTAACTATATCAGCGGTATTGAGATCCAAAAATACCGGGAAGAAAATAATGAAAAGTTTCTCCGTTTCAGCTTCTGGTTCACCGTAGTGGTAAACCTGGCGATCCTGGGATTCTTCAAATATTACGGCTTCCTGCTGGACAATATCAACGCCATTCTCCCTGTGAATATTCCTTACCGGGAGCTGGCTCTTCCTGTAGGAATTTCCTTCTATACCTTCCAGACTCTCTCCTATATTATCGACGTATACAAAGGAGAGGTTCCGGTACAGAAGAATTTTATAAATTTCGGTACCTACGTGACCATGTTCCCTCAGCTGATCGCCGGCCCTATCGTCCGGTATGCGGATATTGACGCACAGCTTGCCAAGAGAAGCCTCAGCCTCTACAAATTCGGACAGGGCGTGGCCTGGTTCCTCCGGGGCCTTGGCAAGAAGGTCCTTCTGGCCAATAACATCGGTATGACCTTTGATGCCATCGCGGCTATCGCTCCCGGGGACCGGTCTATGCTCACTGCCTGGATCGGCTGTCTGGCCTATGCCATGCAGATCTACTTTGACTTCAGCGGTTACTCTGACATGGCTGTAGGTCTTGGTAAAATGCTGGGCTTTGAATTTGTCCGGAACTTCAATTATCCTTACATTTCCAAAAGTGTTACGGACTTCTGGAGAAGATGGCATATTTCTCTGAGCACCTGGTTCCGGGAATATGTATACATTCCTCTGGGAGGCAACCGGGTTTCCAAGCTGAAACATGTGCGGAATATCCTTGTAGTGTGGATGCTTACCGGTTTCTGGCACGGAGCTGCCTGGAACTTTATGATGTGGGGACTTTATTACGGCCTCCTTCTCCTTCTGGAGAAATATTTCCTGGCGCCAAAGCTTCAGAAACTGCCGGATATCGTCCAGCAGATCTATTCCTTCCTGCTGGTACTGATCGGCTGGGTGCTTTTCTTCTCAGCCTCTCTGCCGGACGCTCTGGTATACCTTGGAAATATGTTTGGTATCGGCGGCCACGGGATCATTGATTCCACCGGCCTGTATTACCTGACAGGAAATCTGATCCTTCTGGTGATCTGCTTTTTCTGTGCCACGCCTTTTGTATGGAAGCGCTTCCGGAGATTTGCTCTGAAACCCGGAAATTATCCTTCCATAACGGCAACGGTGGTGTACGCTGCAATTTTTGTTCTGTCCATCGCCTATCTGGTCAATGCAACCTATAATCCCTTCCTTTACTTCCGTTTTTAGGAAAAAGGGAACTATCTATATAGAAGGAAGTATTCAGTTATTATGAGAAAAAAGAAATTAACCCCTGAGGAAAGGCAGAAAAGAAGACTCCGGATCTATCGGCAGAGAACCGGAAAGATCTATCTGCGGATCACCTGTATTTTCCTGCTTTTCATGATCCTGGCTATCGGCTTTAATATCTTCCTGCCGGATAAAAAATATTCAGAATCCGAGAACCGGATGCTGGCCCAGTTTCCGGAATTTTCCCTGACCAACTTGACCAGCGGCAAATACATGACAGATATGGAAGACTATGTCACCGATCAGTTTTTCTTCCGTGACCAGTGGATCAACCTGAAGGTCCTGGAGGATCTGGCCCTTGGAAAAAGAGAGTCCAACGGCGTATATATCGGAAAGCACGGGTATCTGATGCAGATCCCGGAAAACAATATTGACATGGATTCTGTAAAGGACAATTTAAACGGCATCCGGGAATTTGCCCAGCGGCACGAAGATGTGAATACAGTTATGACTCTGGTTCCCAATGCAGCCTATATCCTGAAGCAGCTCACCCCTGCAAACGCGCCGGTAAGAGACCAGTCCCAGGATATTGCCCTTGCAGAGGATACTGTGGGAGATGTGTTGACCTACGTAGACCTGACAGATACCATGTCCTCCCACCAGGACGAGGCTATTTATTACAAGACTGACCACCACTGGACCAGTCTTGGCGCCCGGTACGCTTTCGACACCCTTTACAGCGCTCTGGGGATTGCAGAGCCGACTCAGGACTACACTATATATCCTGTATCCCATACTTTCTCCGGCACCCTGGCTTCCAAAAGCGGCTATGACCGCTCTGAAGATACCATTGATATCTATGTACCCCAGGATGTGGACACGGAATATGTGGTAAATTATGTGGAAGAAGGGGAAAAATCATCTTCCATGTATGTGAGCAGCGCTCTGGACCAGAAGGATCAGTACGAGGTATTCTTCGGCGGAAACCACAGCAGGATCGATATTACCACCCCGGTGGAGGAAAACAAGAATCTCCTGATCTTTAAAGATTCCTATGCAAACTGCTTTATTCCTTTCCTCCAGCCTTATTTCCGCAGTATTATCGTTATCGATCCCCGGTACTACTATGATGATGTGGACCGGCTGATCACAGACAACAGTATTACCGATGTCCTCTTTCTCTACAATGTAGATACCTTTATGACAGATACCTCCCTGGCGGATGTTCTGGAACCTGTGCCGGAATCCGATACCAGCCCGGCAGATGTAAGCGGTACAGAAGGTACAAGCGACACAGAAGATGCAAATGACACGACAGATACAAGCAGCGCAACAGATGCAAATGACACGGCAGATACTGGCGGCACGGAGGATGCAAACGACACGGAAGACGCAAACGGCACGGAGAATGCAAACGGTACGGGAGATAAACAGTCAGAAGGCGCAGATTCTACGGATACTGACACGGATCAGGGAGAAACCACTCCCTAAGACCAGGAATTTTACTGCAAAAATGCCTGGCAAATATCCTCTTATATCGGCATATGGCAGTCTCTTGCCGGAAATATCAAAAAGAACGGTTAAGATCCGATTTGTGTGATCTTAACCGTTCTTTTTTCTGATCTGTACGGTTGAAATTAAGGATTTTGGGATTTCGACCGTATTTTTCTCCTCCTCTATACGGTCGAAATTGGAGGTTTTGAAAATTTAACCGTATTATTAGATTCTGGTTTTACAGAGCCGTCTCACACCCGTACCCAGACAGTCATCTCCCCTGGCGTACGGTTGGTCCAGGCATAGTAAGGAATAAATTTCAGGTCTGCATCCTCAAATTTCTTTCCTGTATAAGTCCTGTACAGGCTCTCTTTCTCCCAGCCTTTCCGGGAAACCCGTTTTCCTTTTGCTTCAATGGTGACCACGCCTTTTAAAAGATCCGGTTCATATTTTGTCTTAAATTCCGGTTCCTCCTTCAGATAAATCTCCTGAAGCTGGTCTCCGTTATCCGCTTCCTCCAGACAGTACACAACAGGGCCTCTTGTTACAGCTACTTTCCCGATGTCTTCCCGAACCCTGGGATTGGCCTCCAGGATCTGTACCGGCATATCCATTTCCAGAGAAATCTCATCGCCATTCTTCCAGGTCCTCTCTAACAGTACATATCCCTTGTCTGTTTTCTTCTCTGCATTCTCGCCGTTTACTTTCAGGACATAGCCGGAACACCAGCCGGGAATGCGAAGTGCCAGGGTAAATGCCGTATCTTCCTGATTTTCCACCTGGATCTTTACCTGACCCTTCCAGGGATATTCTGTCTCAATGACCAGTCTGTTTTTCTTTCCGCCTTTAACCGTATCCAGGATTCCTCCTGTATATAAATTGACATAAAGTTCCTGTTCATTCTCTTCAAAGGCATATCCTGCCAGGGAAGAAAGAAGTCTGGCTACATTCGGAGGACAGCAGGCGCAGCCGAACCATTTCTGTCTCACAGGTTTTACATGGCGCTTGTTATAGTCCTTCTCACAGGTCTCAGGCACTACCTCCAAAGGATTTACATAGAAAAATTTCTTTCCGTCCAGAGACATACCGCTGATCACTCCGTTATACAGGGCTCTTTCCATCACATCCGCATAACGGCTGTCTCTGGTGATCTCCAGCATACGTCTGGCAAAAAATATCAGTCCGATAGCCGCACAGGTCTCCCCGTAAACCGTGTCGTTAGGAAGGTCGTAGTCGAAGGAAAAGGCTTCCCCATGCTCTGTAGCGCCGATAGCTCCTGTTACATACATCTGCCGGTTTACAATATTATCCCAGAGTTTTTCACAGGCTTCAAAAAGTTCCCCATCTTCTGTTCTGGAAGCCACCTCAGCCATTCCTGTATAAAGATAGACAGCTCTTACTGCATGTCCCTCGGCCTTGTCCTGGTCCCGCACCGGTTTCCCCGCCTGATAATACTGCTTTTTCATATAGGTGTCATCCCAGTAGCATTTGTTTCCGTTTTTTCTGCATTCTTCATCAAAAAACAGCGGCTGCTGTCCTCGCTGGTCAATAAAGTATTTTGCCAGCTTCAGATGTCTCTCGTCTTTTGTAATATCGTACAGAGCACAAAGAGCCATCTCCGCCACTTCATGTCCGGGATATCCGGGAATTTTTCCTTCTTCTGTTCCCAGATGTTCATAAACGCAGTTCACATATCCCACCGCAATATCCAGGAACTTTCTCTTTCCGGTTGCCTTATAATAAGCCACTGCCCCTTCTGTCATATGTCCGAGACAATACAGCTCATGGTTGTCCATAAGATTGGTAAATCTTTTTTCAAGACCGTTAATGATGTAGTAGGTATCCAGATAACCGTCGGGCTGCTGAGCCTTTCCGATAAGGTCAATGGTCTCGTCTGCGGTTTTCTCCAGTTCACTGTCCGGATGCCACATCAGGGACCAGGCTACTGCCTCTAACCATTTGTAGACGTCACTGTCCTGGAACACCATTCCCTGAAAAGTTCCTTCCTGAAGTCCTGCCGCTACCCGGAAATTCTGGATACAATAGCTGGGCTGGGCATTTTCGATCCGGTCATTTAATGCCTCCCACTGATAAGGGATCACATGGTTTCTCACCAGCTCCATATATCCCTTCCAGAACTTATCCCGGATCTGCACATGGTCAAGAGATACCGGTGCTAATTTTTTCTCAAACATTCTCATCATCCTCTCTTTCTTGTTCTTCTCTTTTCCTGACAAATGAATAGGACTATTCACTTGGTTCGTTGTTTTGTGGTATCATAATAACACATGAAACCATTAAGACAACTGACATTTCCGAAGAAAGGGTGGACAAATCCAAGATGTTATACTATACTTCCCAGGCCTCTCATCCGGCAGAATTTCTCTCCTGCGGCAATCTGGTCAGCGACGGGGGTTTTCTCCACCAGCGAAGATGCATAGACGCCTGTGTGCTCATCCTGGTATGCCGGGGAACCCTCCACATAAATCAAAATGGAAAGGATCTGGACGTTCACCAGAATGAAACTCTCCTCCTCTTTCCCCATCAGGTTCATTACGGCTATGCCCCCAGTCAAGGCCGTCTTTCTTATTACTGGGTCCATTTTCATATGACAGATCCCCAGAGCAGGATCCTGACTTCAAAAGAACTTCTAAGATCCCAAAACAGCCAGAACAGTTCTTTACTGTCTCCCCTTTCCCCGGCGGAAGAATCCTTTATCCTTCCTGAGTCCGGCCGTCTTTCTCCGGAAAAGCGGAGCCTCCTTCTTTTTGTCCAGCTGCTGGATATCGCTAAACGGGAAAATTACCAGTCCTCCTGGAGGACCAGGTATGCCCTGAATCTTCTGCTGCTTGAACTTTCCTCAGAACTCCTCTCTTCAGACAGGACTCTGGAAGACAAAGCTCCCGGCAAGCTTCTGGACATGGTCGAGTGGATACGTTCCCACTATGATCAGGCCATGACCGTAGAAGAACTGGCGGCCCGGTACCACTATCACCCTGCCTATCTCACATCCCTTATGAAAAAATATACGGGATATTCTGTAAATACCTATATCAACCATGTACGGATGGCCGCAGCCAAAAACCTCCTGTGCCAGGGAGAATTTCTCTCTGTAGCCTCCATCGCCCACACCTGCGGATTTCCTGATGAAAAATATTTTATGCGGCTCTTTAAAAAGCAGGAAGGCATGACTCCAGGCCAGTACCGGAAGGCTTTTCAGAAAAAATATATAAATGCAAAATAGTCCGTATTTAAGAACTGTTGTCTAAAATTTCTGAAATTTCTTGTGCCTTCTTTACTTTAATGTTATAATCTGGTAATACACTAATTTTGTACTCTGTATGCAGGGGGACTTGTAGCGGCACGCTCATTTTCAAGTCAAATACCCCGATGCAAGCATCGAGGTATTTGACCCTCGCGGCAGTCGGCAAATGGACATGCCAGCATGTCCGTTTGGCTCGTTGCCCGCAGGAATGGATGACCTGCCTGGATCAGTGTCGTGTCAGTA
>ERZ1090867.1120-NODE-1123-length-9719-cov-5.106581_pt1 | contig 9719 bp, 9 predicted proteins | sample MGYA00478476_ERZ1090867 | MGnify/ENA primary metagenome ERZ1090867 (study PRJEB33644, sample SAMEA5815742) | chicken gut metagenome | biome: Chicken; feature: Gastrointestinal Tract; material: Caecum | place: Ireland | collected 2019-01-01 | study: A study of the... | reverse complement strand
CATGTATCATGCGCGAATCAAGGCAAAACTGGGGGAGATCCTGCTGATGCAGGAACCGCTGGCCCGTTACCGGGAATTCTGCGCCCAGGCCGCCGGGACCGACCAGGCCGGCCTCTTTCCCACCCCGGAAGAGGTCCGGGCTCTGCTGCTGGCCCACGAGGTATTCCATGCCATCGAGGAAGCAAACGAGTCCACCATCTATACCCGCACCCAAAAGCTCCGCCTGTGGAAGATCTTCGGCTTTGCCAACGACTCCACCGTGCGGGCCATTGGGGAGATCGCAGCGATGTATTTTGCCAAGGAATTGACAGGCAGCCGATTCAATCCCTTCCTGCTGGACCCGCTTTTGTTCGCAGGATACAGCCTCTCTGGCGCAAAGACCATTGTTTGTGATATAATAGGAATCGCAGGCAAGATCAGCGAGGAGGCACATGATGGGAAAGTCAATCAACTGCCAGGTGTACAACAGGCTCAAAGATGATATCCTGTTCCTGAACCTGGAGCCGGGTACGGCGGTCAGCGTGCAAAAGCTGGCCGACCTGTACGGCACCAGCCGCACCCCCGTGCGGGAAGCCATCGTCCGGATGCAGCAGGAGGGTCTGGTGGAGATCATCCCCCAGGTGCGCACCAACATTTCGCTGTTCAGCATCGACCGCATCCGGGAAGAACAGTTCGTCCGCCACTCGCTGGAACTGCAGGTGGTGGAAGGGCTTGTGAAAAACTGTACCCCCCTCGTCATTGACACACTGGAAAATATCATCGCCATCGAACGCCGTGCCTGCCAGCGCCAGAACGTGCCGGAGGCCTTGGCCCTGGACAACCGCTTTCACCGCACCCTCTTTGAAGCCGCCGGCCATACCATGGCCTGCGACCTGGTGGAAGCCAGCAACACCCACAGCGACCGCCTGCGGTACCTGAGCATGTCCCGGCACGACGCCATCCCCAAGGTGACCGAACTGTATGACCAGATCGTCAGCGCTGCCCGTCAGCGGGACGGCGAGACCATCTGCAGCCTGCTCAAGCAGCATCTGCGCAACTGGCACCACGAGATCGTGACCCTGCGCCAGATGTATCCGGCTTATTTTGAACAGACAGGCTGAACCCAACCATACCATTCCACTTTTCCTTTCCTTTTTGGCTGCACCGCCGTTCTGCAAAGAACGGCGGTGCAGCCCTTTTTTTGCGGGCGGGGCGGGGGCGCGGCGCAGGCAGAAGGGAAGAGAGGAGCGTTCACAGAATGTTTACAATTAAATCCTACCATTTTACAAGGAATTCACTTGCGCCGCGCCCGCTTCCGTGGTATAGTATTACCCGAGGCAAAAACTGCCAACAATAGGCCAAAGCCCAATACGGAGGAGTTCCCCATGCTTGAATTGAGACACGTCGGTTTTGAGACCGGCGATAATAAAGAGATCCTGCATGACATCAACCTGACCGTGCAGGAACGGTTCGTGGCCATCACCGGCCCCAACGGCGGCGGCAAGTCCACCCTGGCCAAGGTCATTGCGGGCATCTACCAGCCCACCTCCGGCCAGATCCTGCTGGACGGTGTGGACATCACCCGCATGTCCATCACCGAGCGGGCCCGGCTGGGCATCAGCTACGCCTTCCAGCAGCCGGTGCGGTTCAAGGGGCTGCGGGTCAAGGACCTGCTCAGCCTGGCCGCCGGCAAGGACACCAGCGTCAACGAAGCCTGCGGCTATCTGAGCGAGGTGGGCCTGTGCGCCCGGGATTATATTGACCGGGAGGTCAACGCCAGCCTGTCCGGCGGCGAGCTCAAGCGCATCGAGATCGCCATGGTGCTGGCCCGGGGCACCAAGCTGTCCATCTTTGACGAGCCGGAGGCCGGCATTGATCTGTGGAGCTTCCAGAACCTGATCCACGTCTTTGAAAAGATGTACGAGCAGACCCGGGGCAGCATCCTCATCATCAGCCACCAGGAGCGCATCCTGAACATTGCCGACACCATCGTCGTGGTCAAAAACGGCGACATCCTGCGCAGCGGGCCGCGGGCCGAGATCCTGCCCGCCCTGCTGGGCAGCGCCGACGCCGCCAACCCGGGCTGCGACGTTCTTACCAGCAAGATGGAGGGGGTGTAAACCATGATGGATTCCATTGAAAAGAAACTGCTGCATGAGGTGGCCGAGCTGGACGCGCTGCCGGTGGGCGCCTACAACATCCGCGCCAACGGCCAGCTGCAGAGCCGCAACACCACCGCCAACATCGACATTGTGACCAAGACGGACAAGCCCGGCATCGACATCTACATCAAGCCCGGCACCAAAAACGAGAGCGTCCACATCCCGGTCATCATCAGCCAGACCGGCCTGACCGACCTGGTCTACAACGATTTCCACATCGGGGAAGGGGCGGACGTGACCATCATCGCCGGCTGCGGCATCCACAACTGCGGCGGCGGCAACGCCCGGCATGACGGCATCCACACCTTCTTTGTGGGCAAAAACGCCAAGCTCCGCTATGTGGAAAAGCACTACGGCGAGGGCGACGGCCTGGGCAAGCAGATCATGAACCCCACCACCATCGTCCACCTGGAGGAAAACGCCCAGATGGAGATGGAGACCACCCAGATCGCCGGCATCGACGATACCATCCGCAAGACCAGCGGCGACGCGGCCGCCGGCGCCAGCCTGGTCATCCGGGAAAAGATCCTGACGGTGGGCGACCAGCACGCCGTCACCGACTTCCTGGTGGACCTGAACGGCGAAGGCTGCTCGGCCAATGTGGTCTCCCGCAGCGTTGCCCGGGACCACAGCGTGCAGGAATTCAAGAGCTACATCAACGGCAACTGCGCCTGCAGCGGCCACAGCGAGTGCGACGCCATCATCATGGACCACGCCAAGGTCATCGCCACCCCCGGCCTGATCGCCAACAATGTGGACGCCGCCCTGATCCACGAGGCCGCCATCGGCAAGATCGCCGGTGAGCAGCTGGTCAAGCTCATGACCCTGGGCCTGACCGAGCAGGAGGCCGAGGAACAGATCATCAACGGCTTCCTGGAATAAGCGGGAAGCCGGACGGACCCCTATAGGCAATACAAAACGGATACGCCGCTGCGGCGTATCCGTTTTGTATTATCCGGCCGGCGGGATTATCCCTCACAGGCAAGTTTGAGCAGCTCTTCCGGCGTGGTCAGTCCCTGGGCGACCAGGTCCCGGCCTTCTTCCAGCAGGGTGCGCATCCCCTGGGTGCGGCGGGCGCAGGCGGTCAGCTCCTCGGCGGTGGCCCCCTGCACGATCATCCGGCGCAGCGCCTGGTCCGGCACCAGCAGTTCGTGGACGGCGATCCGGCCCAGGTAGCCGGTCCGGTGGCAGTGGGGGCAGCCGGCGCCCCGGCACACCGTGCGCACGCCCGGCCCCAGCAGGGCGGCTTCGGCCGGCGTTACCGGCACCGGGCGGCCGCAGCGGGGGCAGACCTTGCGCACCAGCCGCTGGGCCAGCAGCCCCGTCACCGACCCGGCCACCAGATAAGGGGCCACGCCCATGTCGATGAGCCGCACCACCGACCCGGCCGCATCGTTGGTGTGCAGCGTCGAAAAGACCAGATGCCCGGTGATGGCCGCCCGCACCGCGATCTCGGCGGTCTCGGCGTCGCGGGTCTCGCCCACCATGATCACGTCCGGGTCCTGGCGCAGCAGGGCCCGCAGGCCCCGCTCAAAGGTCAGCCCGGCTGCCGGGTTCACCTGGGTCTGGCTGATCCCCTCGATGCTGCGCTCCACCGGGTCCTCGATGGTCACGATGTTCACGGCCCGGCGGCGCAGCGCCTCCAACACCAGGTAGAGGGTGGTGGTCTTGCCGGACCCGGTGGGGCCGGTCAGGTACAGGATGCCGTGGGGGCGGTCCAGCAGCGGCAGGAACCGACGGTACACCCGGTCGTTCATGCCGAAGTGGTCGGCGTGGTCAATGTCGGCGCCGCCGTCCAACAGCCGCAGCACGGCCTTCTCCCCGTACAGGGTCGGCATCACCGAGACCCGCAGGTTCACCTCGCCGCCGGCGCCGGCCCGGGCACGGAAATGCCCGTCCTGGGGCAGACGGCGCTCGGCAATGTCCAGCCCGGCCAGCACCTTGATGCGGGCGATCAGCGGCTGGTGCAGGGCGGACGGCAGCGGCATGTGGTCCGTCATGGCCCCGTCCAGCCGCATCCGCACCCGGGTCACGGCCTCATAGGGCTCGATGTGGATGTCCGAGGCGCCGGCCGCCACCGCCCGCTGCAGAAGATCGTTGAGCAGCTGCACCGCCGGGCCGCCGGCTTCCTCCCGGGCGGCGTCATGCGGGCCGGGCGCGGCCGGGCCGGGCAGACGGCTGCCGGCGTCGCGGGCGGTGCGCCGGGCGTCCATGTCGGAGTAATAGTACTGGATGGCCCGCCGCAGCGGTTCCGGCTCGGCCAGCAGAAGGTCCAGTTCCAGGCCGGTCCGCTGGTGCAGTTCCTCCAGCGCCTCGTAGTTCAGCGGGTCGCTGGTGGCCACCGTCAGCCGGTCGCCCCGGCGGCGCAGCGGCAGCAGCGAATACCGGGCAGCCAATGACCGGGGCACGGTCTCCAGCGCCCGGGCCTGGGCGATGAGCCGGTCCGGATCGACCACCGCCAGCCCCAGCCGCCGGGCCAGTGCGCCGGTCACCTGGGCCTGGGTGGCAAAGCCCAGGGCCACCAGTGCCTGGCCGATGGGCAGGTCCCGGTGGCTTTGCTGGTAGGCCAGCGCAGCCTCCAGCTGCTGCCGGTCGATCGTGCCGGCTTCCATCAGGATCTCACCCAACCGCAGATTCTTCATCCCGCATACGCCTCCGTGTCATACAGGTAAACGTCCAGCTCGTACTCCATCCGGACATCGTCGTCCTGCTGCCCATCCTTCAGCCAGGCGGCGTCGCCCAGCGTGACATGCAGCAGCTGCAGCCCCGGCCGCCGCCGGGCCAGTTCGTCCAGCAAAGCCAGGCAGTCGGCCCGGCTGCCCTCCACCGTGCCGGACACCTGCCGCATGGACAGGCTGCTGGACTCGGGCGGGTCGGGCAGGGCGTCCCCGCTGCCGGGCAGCGCCGGCGCCGTCGGGGCGGAGATCTGCAGCGCCCCCGGGGTAAGGTTGTGGTCCAGGGCCAGCCCGGTCACCAGGGCGTCCAGCTCGTCGCTGGTCAGCGCCGGCTGCAGCCCCAGGACCGCCTGCCGGGCGTTTTCCAGCGCCCGGTCCCGGTCGGCGGCATGGGCGTCGGCCCCGTCGATCTCGGCCAGCATGGCCTGCTGCTGCCGGACTGCCTCCTCATGGTCCTGCCATGCCTGGCTGTGGGCATCCCAGGCAGGGCGCAGCACAAGGCCGACGAACAGCGCCGCGCCGCCCAGCCAGCCCACCAGGGCCAGCAGCCGCCGGTCCTGCGGGGTGATGCGGGTCTCCAGCCTCATTCCGCCGCCTCCCCCTCCGGTGCGGCCAGCACGCAGCTCAGCCGCAGCGCGTATCCGCCGGTGACCGACTCGTACCCGGTGTAGTCCACCGCGGAAAACAGACCGGTCTGCTCCAGCCGCCGCACATACCCCGGTATGTCCATCACCTGCTCCGACACCGCTTCCAGCTCCAGTGCGCCGCTGACGGCGTCGTAGCTGCGCAGTTCCACCCGGATGCCCGTCTGCCCGGCGCTCTCCAGCCGTTCCAGCACCGTCCGGTCCAGCACCGGGCAGCGTGCCAGCCGGCTGCGCAGCGCCGCGGCCAGATCGGCGTCGGCCTGCAGCGCTTCGGCTTCTGCCCGGTCGGCGGCGCTGCGGGTGCAGGCGTCCCGGGTCTCGGCGTCCGCACACCAGGCTTCCAGCCGGGCGGTATCCGCCTGCAGGGCGGCGGTATGCCCGCACAGGCCGGCCCAAAGCGCCAGGCAGACCACCGCGGCGCCCGCCGCCGGGGCCATCCGGGCCGCCGCAGCCCACCACCGGCCCCGCCGGACGGCCTGCCGGGTCTGCTGCCAGCGGCGGTAAAAATTGTTCTGCTTGTAGGCCATCCTTCCAAACCTCCTTGCGGCGCTTCAGTCCATCAGCGCCCCTGCGGTGTACAGGCAATCGGCCAGCGACCAGCCCTCCGGCAGCTGTACCAGCGGGCTGTCGGGAAACCGCTGCGCCTGCAGCCCCAGCGCCGCCGTGCCCGGGGCACAGGCTGCCAGCTCCCGGTCGGCCCCGCCGCCGAAATAGAGGTGGGTGAGCGGATGGGAACTTTTTTCGGTCTGATAAAACTGGACGATCCCCGACACCCGCTGCAGGATCTCGTCCGCACAGCCCGGCGTGCCCCAGGGTTCCCGCAGCCGGCTGCGGGCGGCATACCGGTACAGGCCCCGGTCAAACAGAAAGGCGCTCAGAAACCCGCCTTCCGGCACCAGCACAAGAAAGGTCCGCTGCCGGTGTTCGGGCAAGGCCCGCACCAGCCGGATCAGCCCGGCTGCGGCCAGGTCGATGGAGACAAGCCCCAGCCCCAGCGCCCGGGCCAGTTCCGCCCAGTCCCCGATGACCCCGCGCTCCACCCGGGTGGCCAGCACCGTGTCGGTGCCGCGGCGCAGGTCTCGGTCCAGCAGCATGTAGTCGTCCAGCGGGTCGGCGATCTCGCCGGCGGTGTCCATCTCATGGCGGAGCACACCGCGCAGCCGCCCCGGGCGCATGTGGGGCAGGCAGAGCCGCCGGCAGACGAAGGGCCGCCCGCCCAGCAGCAGGGCGACCCGGCGCAGCGGCAGCCGCTGGTCCTGCCAGAAATCCGCCAGTGCCGATTGCAAAGCGGCCGGATCGACCTGAAGGCTGCCTGTGAGGCAGCCTTCAGGCAGTTGGGCTTCGCCCAGCTGCCTGATCTGCACCCGTCGGCCCCTTCGCCGCCCCACGGCGGCCTGGACCTTCCCCTCACACACTGCCGCCACCGTGATGGCAGCCATAGGCGCTTCCCCCTTTCCCGGCCGGTCAGCCGGCCAACACGCTGTAGGAACTGTAGATGGGCAGCATCACCGCCAGCACGACCAGCGCCACCACCGCGCCCATCACCAGGATGGTCAGCGGCTCCAGCAGGCTCAGCAGCCGTTTGGCGGTGGTCTGGGCCTGCTGGTCCAGCGTGTCGGCCGCGGCGGTCAGCATCTCGTCCAGGCGGCCGGTCTCCTCGCCCACCTGCAGCGCGGCGGTCATCCTCTTTTCAAACCCGTCCAGGCCGGCCAGTGCGGTCGAAAGGGTGGTCCCGCTGCCTACGGCCGCCAGCACCCGGGGGAACTGGTCGGCGATCCAGGCGTTGTGCACCGTGTCCCGGGCGGCCTGCAGCGCCGTCAAAATCGGGATGCCGCCGGCATACAGGGCGGCCAGCGTGCGGGCAAACCGGGCCGAACAGAGCTGGCGGCACAGCCGGCCGATCCCCGGCAGGCGCAGCAGAAGGCGGTCGGTGCGCCGGCGCACCGGCGGCAGATGCAGCAGCAGCCAGGGCCAGCCGTCGGCCAGGGCCCGGCAGATCCCCAACAGCAGCAGGGTCAGGCGGGGCAGGGTCTCCAGCCCGGCAAACAGGTCGGCAAACCGGGGCATCACAAACCCCACCAGCACGGCGGTCACCAGCACCACCATCCCGGCCAGCACGGCCGGGTACAGCAGGCTGTTCAGCACCTGCTGGCGGGCGGCGGCCTCCTTTTCGTAATAGTCGGCCATCTGCCGGCAGATCCGCCCGGTGTCGCCGCGGCCCTCGGCGCTGCGCACCATCGCCGGCAGCAGCGGGGGAAAGGCCGGCCCCAGTGCCGTCATGGCGGCGGACAGCGGCTCGCCGCCCCGCAGGCTCTGCTGCAGGGCGCGGCAGATCTGCCGTTCGGCCGGCCCGGCGTCCTGCTCTTCCTCCAGGATCTCCAGCGCCCGCACCAGCGGCACCCCGGCGGTAAGCAGGGCGCCCAGCCCCTGGCAGAACGCAGCCAGCTGCCGGGAACTCAGCGGCCGCAGGCGGGGCGGCCGGTCGGCCCGCTGCCCCACCAGAAACAGCCCCCGGCTGCGCAGCTGCAGGTACAGCGCCTGGGTGTCGTCGGCCCGGGCGGTCCCGCGCACCGTGCGGCCGCGGGCGTCCTTGGCGGTATAGCGGTAGGTGATCATGGTGTTCCCTCCCTTGTCCGTGTGTTCAGAACAGGGCCAGATACCGGCGGACCAGCCATCCGCCGGCCAGCAGCGCCGCGGCAATGCCGGCGCACAGAAACGGCCCGAATGCGATCTGGTCGCCCCGGTGGGCCCGGCCGGCTGCCAGCAGGAAAAAGCCGTACCCGCCGCCGCTCACCACCGCAAGAAAGAAAGCCGCCAGGGTGGCCTGCCAGCCCAGGAACAGCCCGGCCGCGGCCATCAGCTTGATGTCCCCGCCGCCGAAGGCCCCCGGTACCGCCAGGCAGAGAACCAGCATCGGCAGGCTGACGCAGAGCGCACCCAGCCCGTGGCTGAGAACCGTCGGGACCCAGCCGCCCTGGCGGGCGCCCAGCAGGGCGACCCGGCACAGCCCCAGCAAAGCTACGGCGGCGTTGAGGGCGTCGGGGATCTCCCGGGTGGCGGCGTCCAGCCGGGCAATGGCATACAAAACCCCGCCCAGCAGCAAAGCCAGCCAGGCTTCGGGGCCAAGGCCCAGAAGCGGCCCGCCCCCAAAACGCGCCGCCGCCAGCAGGGCGGCTCCACCGCCCAGCAGTTCCCCGGCCGGGTACCAGGCCGGGATGCGGGCGCCGCAGTGCCGGCACCGGCCGCGCAGCGCCAGCCAGCTTGCCACCGGCACCAGTTCGGCCGGGCCCAGCACCGCCCCGCAGGCCGGGCAGACGCTGCGGCCCCGAAGCGGGGAAAGTCCCCGGGGCAGCCGCCAGGCCACTACCTCAAAGAAGGAGAAGAGCGCGGCGCCGGTGAAAAACCGGACCCCGCCCCACAGGATCTGCAAAGCCGGCAGCATCGGCACACCGCCTTCCCGCCCGGTCGGCTGGCCCGGGCCCGCAAAATTCGACAGGGTTCGACATACTGATACAAAAAGTATAGAAGACCCGGGCGGATTTTTCAAGAGACCTGCCGCCCTCCGCCGGCAAAAATATGCGCCGTTCCTCCGCCTTTGGCCGGGGCCGGGCGCAGTTTGGCATTTTGCTTGCAATGGGGCCCCGGGGCTCGTATAATTTGAATAAGATCCGGCGCAAAGCCGGCTTGTCCGCCCGGCGGGTACCGACCCCGCCGGTCTGCCCGGGAAGGAGATCGACGCCGTTGCAAGCCTGTCCCTGCGCCCGCAAGGGCTTTACATTGGTGGAACTGCTGGTGACCCTGGCGCTGGTGGCGATCCTGGGCTCGCTGGCCGGGGCCGGGATCACCGCCGGCGTCCGGCTGGCCCGATTCCACCGCAACGAATCCGCGGCCTGTACGCTGTATCAGGCTGCCCAGGCCGCCCTGACCCGGCTGGAGGCCGAGGGCTCTCTGCCCGCATTCCTGACCCGGGCCGCCGCCCTCAGCGAGCCCGGCGTCTACCGGCCGGACCCCGCCCTCACCGGGGCGCAGGCCGCCGCCGAGGCGGAACTGGCCGCCCGGTACCCCGACCGGGTGGGGGTGCTCTGGCTGGACAAGGCGGATCCGGACGCCGGCGCCGGCCCGCTGCTGCGCAGCCTGCTGGAACCCTGGGTCTCCGACCCCGCCCTGCTGGACGCCTCGCTGGCGCTGGAACTGGACCTGCGCAGCGGGCGGGTCTTTGCGGTGTTTTATGCCGCCCAGGCCGGGCGGCTGCGCTTCGG
>ERZ1090867.1114-NODE-1117-length-9774-cov-7.480193_pt1 | contig 9774 bp, 8 predicted proteins | sample MGYA00478476_ERZ1090867 | MGnify/ENA primary metagenome ERZ1090867 (study PRJEB33644, sample SAMEA5815742) | chicken gut metagenome | biome: Chicken; feature: Gastrointestinal Tract; material: Caecum | place: Ireland | collected 2019-01-01 | study: A study of the... | reverse complement strand
GTTTATACCAAAAGGAAGATATAATTCATTTTATAAGATTCTTAGGAAAGAATTTTACTATGCATATGATCCTACAACTAATAGCGAAGGATTAGACATTAAAGGTGTAGGTGAATATGGGATATATCAGTGCGAATCGTTCATAAATTTATTATGCGATATATTTAATTTGGTACTACTCAGAGGACCAAAAATAGCATTACATGAAGCTAATATAATATATCGCAATTTTATGAGTAAAACCTATCCTATAGAATTTTATTGACGATTGGATTCTCATGCTAAATTTGACATAGATATAAAAAGCGAATTTAGCAAATTTCAATCAGACATGCTTGGAGAAGAAGACAAGTATGCTGTTGATACTTCCTATAACGGAATGATATTAAGAACTGTAATTGGATATCTTACTGAAAATGTAATCCATTAAACAGCAACAGTAACAAAGGATAGCTCGTAATTGAGCTATCCTTTATTTTTTGATTCAGGCTCTGTTTTAATTACCGCATTATTGTTTATACAATAATTCAACACGGCGATATATATTTTATCGGCAATTACTTTATCAAGTGTATCCGGATTATAGTATTTGGATAATCTCTCCTTAAAGTTAGGAGATATACGTTCAGATACTTTAGCTGCAAGATCTTTAATAATTTCTTGCTCTCTAACCTCTGTAATGTATAATTCATTCCTAGGAATTAGTACCATCAACTGATAATCCGTAAAGCAATCGCTTATAAAAGAATCTAAGGCAGACGGAATAGACTGATCTATTGGATTTCTTGTATTGATTTCATAACTAGATAGATCGATTATTTTATCTTGCTGTTTGATCCTATTAAACATGTACCACATAAGTAAGCCATAAGCAGCAAATAATAAAATAAGTAAAATGATGGTTACTACTATAAAAAAATTAGTAGACATTTTTCTGGCTCCAATCTAGTATAGTATCCCTTACTTTCAGTAGCCCTCCATCATCAGTGTATCCAACTTGAATAGCTTTACGAATATAATAAAGAATCTTAAATGCCAGATCTTGTGTCAATCCGGCTTTATAGGTCTCTATTAATTTAGGCCAATTACCGATACACATATCTGGATGGATAAAGAAAGAAGAATCATTATGATATAGTTGATGCGGTGTTTTTGTAAGCATAACCAAAGCAATATTATTCATTTTATGCTCATCTTTGATAGTCTGAACAACATCAAAAGAACTAACGTATCCTGTGGTATTCAAATAATATTCACTAATCATCAATGCTATATCAAATAGAGTCAAGATACAATGATGCATCTCTAGATCAGCCATAGTAGAATTAATAAATCCATGTACTTGGCAATGATCCATTCCTAATCCAATCAAATATCCTTTATAGTTGCTATAGGCAACTGATGTACGTACTCTACGCTCTATATTCTTTAGAAATGCTCTATAAGCATCAGCATCCATAAGAGATTCTTTGGTCTGATAAAAGAATATAGCGTAAGCGCTACTAGGCGACATAATTCCAGGATTGTTGTTAATATTTATCTCTTCTATATTGGGAAGAGGATTATAAGATGGAGTCATAGTCCTATTTCCTCCTTGTTTGGATTAATTACTATCATGTTCAGCTTTAATAAATACACGGATAACCACTAATTAATATTATCCACTAATATATCATTCAAAAGGAGATTATATATAATGATAGTCAAGACTGAAGAACTAGTAAAAATTCCTGAAGTAGATATGCAATATAGAACTAGCGAGAGAAAACCCTATACTCAGATCTTGTTCCTATCTAATAAGGAAGAGGAAGATGAATTAAATATCTTCAAGAAGATGTCTGAGGTATATAGGGATTATGATATAGATGTAATTTGTACTATCAACACCCCTGACGGTATCGATGGACCGTATAATGTAGGTAAACTGATTGGTGTAGATAAATCTTCGCAGGAAGATAAGATCATTACCAAAATTACTATCGGTTATAATACACCTGGTATTGTACGGGGAGCGTTAGATACAGTCACATTCTATACTGGAGAAGATCAATACTATTTAGATCTAGTATGTAATGACCTAGAACCCCACGAAGAAAACAATACTGAAGGAGAGTGAAAAACTCTCCTTCTTTTTGTTTGTCCTAGATAGAAATATTATTTGTATTTGATTATATACTATATACATAGAGAAGCCATTAAATCAAATTAAAGGGGGATTTTATAATGAAAATGTAATTCATAAAGGAAGAGTATAAGAATGTCTCTAAATATGCAGGAGATATATTGTGGGCAGTAGTAACCAATGGAAATAGAGTAATTGATTATGATAAAGAGGTAGATGTGAAATATCTATTCTTTTTCAAAAATGGAAAGGTTGGTACTATAATAACTAGAGAAGTCACTTTCCGTAATGCCCATATATGTGATATAGATTATATGCATACTATATTTCTTAAAGATGATAAACCATATTTAGGAGAACAGCTAGATGGTATATGGCATATTAAATGTGTAGATGTTACAGCTAGGATTTATAATCAAAGCATAAAGAGATTATCACCCTATAGAGAAGGCTATTTGATCGATAAATATGTAGAGCTAAAATACGCTAAAATAACTACTAATATAGAAGATAAAAGGGTGGAATAAACCACCCTTTTATTTTTTTGCCTCCCGTTAATAAAACCCTCATTTCACATAGCATTAATATGATTAAGAGAGGGTGATACATGGTATGCCACTCGATATAAATATGGTTTATACAGATAATCCATATATCGATATTATTATCTATAATACTCAATTGCTTGGTATTGATACAGTACTGAAAATGCAAGGCCAAGCAGAAAAATATGAGACTACTGAATCTCTTAAATATGCTGACAAGCTTATAATGTGTAAAGAAGGCACTATGGCCTTCGAATTATTTGATTCGTTTTCTGAAGAAGTTCTTAGATCTTGCGGGTTTATTGGTTTACCTTTAATACAAGCTATGGCTAATCCTGAAACTATTCCCACAGATTACAGACCGGCCGTATTAGCTGCTGCTTGTGAGGAGTTTATTGATAACTACGAAGATCTAAATTATTACTATAGAATGCTTAGTGGTTTACCTCCTATTGGTCATGAAGATTATGTAACTGACTGGACTCCTCCACAGGGAATAGTTATTGACCTATCTATTCCTGTACATAAAATGGGAGAGACCGCTATTAGAATTCTAAAACAAAATGGTGTTTTAGAAGACATGTATGAAGAGGATCATTATAATAGGGCATATATGAAATATATGGATAGAAAAATCGATCCATATGTAGCAAGAAAAACAACTCAATTTGGAGTACTCTATATTCCAACTATTGATTCTGCTGAAATCGAGAAAGAGTATAGAGATAGGTTAGATGTTAATAGGGAATATGTATTAAGAGCTGTATATTCATCTGCATATAAATTTGATTCTGATTACTATGATAATATCATGGCTGTGTTTATTGTATTAAATGCTATGATGGATGTAGTAAGTAGAGTGCAGGAGTTTATTGCTCGTAAAGAAGTATTTGATCTTCGTACATGCAAGTATATCTTTGAATCACACGGGGTAGATTTCTTTCCAACTATTCCGTTGAGATACCAGATAAGAATGGTAAAAAATCTACATACTCTATTGAAGTACAAGTCTACTTCTAAATGTATGGTAGATATTTGCTCTCTATTTGGTTTTGATAATATTGAAATCTTTAAGTATTATCTCTTACGTACTCATAAATACGATAAAGCTACAGGCTCTTATTCGTTTACTGGGGATGTAAATGAAGATTATGATTTAAAATTTGTCAGAATCCCTATAGACGAACCTATGGCTGATTATATAAGAGATCCTAAATATTATTCTGACTACGATGAAATCACGGAAGCTGATGAGACATGGGATGGCGGGTTAAGGCATGAAGATGTAAGAGAACAGCACCTATCTTATCCGTTTAATTATAGCCGCACCAAATACATGTCTATTGATTCCATATATGATATAGCCACTATCAGTGCACAACAATCTTATTTTTTCAATATGCTCTATGATAATTATGAGCTAGAAGATCAATTGATTGTAAATGTACCTGCTATTAGCACTGAAAGAGGGTTCAAGCTAGCAGATCTATTTACCTTCTTAACAAGTCTTACACATTTTTATTATGGAAATAAAGACTTGATCATGGATACTGCTGGTAAAGTTCTATATGTAAATGGATTTAATTTTAAAACCGATCTAGCTGCTCTATCAGAATCTTTATGGGAAATGAGATTTGATAAGGAATGTCAAGAGTTACTAGACAGATTTAATATTCCCACAGAGTCTATATTGACTGTAAAACAATTAATGGATATCTATACTAATAATTTAGAGATTAGAGATCTATTGATTGCTGGAATGAGAAATGCCGACAGTCTAAGGCACTACCTACCTTACAAGAAAATGTACGATGCTCTCATGACTGTCGAATTAACCTTCGATCATTTTAAAAATCCTGAAACTGGTGATTTTTATAGGGATGCTGAAGGAGATGCTACTTATGCAGCTTATTTAACTGCTGAAGATCCTATTCTATACTATAAACTAATCGAATTACAAATGATTGAAGATGATGACAGTAGAGTTAACTCTATAGTCAATCTAATCGACAATATAGTTTATATTCTAGAAGAATGGATTGATTCTGAAGAATTTGCTGGTATATTCTATATGCTGCCCGGTGTATCTATAGATGCCATCAAACAATATATTCTTCAGGTCATTACTTTCTATATGTCTTATAAGGTTCATATTCTTGGTATCAATACGCTTTATTACTTTGATGATCCTGGTGAGGGATATATCTTTTTGATTGATGATATATTGCTAAACCGGTGGTTTGAGAAGGATGAGGTAATTGCACTGGTTGACAGATTCATCAATTTCCAAGTCAAGATGGATCATAAACAGAAAATTGAATTGATGGAAAGAGTATGGCTAGATATCTCTCGTTGGGAGTATCATAATCTTGATGATTATATTATTCTCAGAGATACCTATGCTGAATTGTTACCATTGCTATTTAAAGACGATGAAATAGTAATAGAAGATACAATTGCTTTAAGCACTAAATTCGAGTCTGAATCTGCCATATTTATCTTAGATCTTACTGAGAGATTAAACAAGTTTAATCAAGAAGAAAAGATTGGGGTAATGGTAGAGAGACTCTATTTCTCTAGATGGTTCACAGAAGCTATTATAGATAATAAGTACTTCTATCTATATAACGTACTTATTCCTGCTGCTGGAACCACTACCATTGATGATTCTAGAGTCATTAATACTGATACTGCTAGGTTTATTCCCGATGTTGAATATATCGATTTAATCGATGGGGAGTTCACTTGTAGTTGTGATGATGGACATATCATTATTACTAGTGGCTGCAATCAAGATATTGCCGGCACAATAGAAATCAGCTCTCCCACGGTATTATAAATTAAAGCGGAACATTTAAATAAATTGCTTTACGCTAACAAGGAGGAAACAAAATGACTAAGAATAAAAGACTTGTCCTGTTTGATGGAGTTGGACAGGATAATATTAATGATAGAATTGCTATTAATAGCAATCTTAAAACTGATATCCTGATTCGTGATCTTGAGACTGGCAATATCATTGCTAAGTCTCTGCATAATAAAGTCGTTCTTCCTGGTGCTGGATTTATCGCTAGAGCACTGTTCGATGTTACCACTGCTGAAGTTACTCCTTCTTATAATACTGCTCTAGGCATTACAGCTCCCAGCGGTACTACTACCGAGGTTCCCGATTTTACCAATGCTACTGAAGAGCATCCTAAAGTGTTGCTGTTCTGTGTTGGTACTAATGGTTGTGGAACTGAAGGATCACAGGTATTTACAGTTGATTATAACAGCTGGATTACTCCTGATTCACTGGTTCCTTTCCGTTATCCTCTTATCAGTAACGATATCAATGATGATCTGAAACAGAGTTATGTTGGTCGTGTGGAAGACGGTGAGTATGCTGCTTATTACTTTAAACGCTTCACGTCTGGTCCGACTCTGGTTCAGCAATACATTGATGGTACTCCTATTGAGGGAAATGTACTAGAGACTGGTATGGAAGTTGAGACTTATATCGAGACTGTTCTTACCATTACTAGAGATGACTGCCGTGAGTTCTTTGTTGCTACTACCGGTATTGACGAGGCTCGCTTTAACAGTATTTCTCTATGTTATGCATATTGTACTATGATTGATGGCATTCCTTACTTCGACGGTATTCGTCCTCTTACTCGTCTAAATATTCCTAACGAGTATCTGATTGATGTTACCAAAGGTGTGGAGATTATCTATCATACGTATATGTAAGCAAATTCCATTTTAGTTATATACTATAACCATGATAAAGAGATACAGAGTTTAAACCTCTGTATCTCTTAATTTTATTTAAAATGGGAGGATAAACAAATGAATTTACCACAAAGCAAGTCATTGACACTGAAATGTAACGTCATAGGAAACGTGGAGGATTTTGTACCGTACGATCTATATATTACTATAGAGACGAATCCTGCTACGAATGAGGCCGAGCATTTTGTTATTAAGAATGCTGAGATTCTTGAGATATCCGATGAGGACGAAACCACAAAGCTTGTAACTTTTGGTTTTGTTGTGGATGGGAATAGTCTTGATAAACTTATCGAAGATTATTCTAGCTCTGATACTGTGTACAATATGTTTGTCGAGGAAGACTCTACTGATATCTTCTTATATTGGAGAGATCCAAAAATAAAGTGGCCCGATATCATTAATTGTGGGGATTTTATTAAGAGAGAAAATAAGAAGAATATGAGAATGCTCCAGAAGATCTTTACTAGACATATTACTATCGATATTTCTGGGTTTGATAATGTTTCTGGAACAAGTAACGGCGCTCCATATATGGGTGTATTAAGCCAGATGATGGAGTACGATCATGACTCTTATATCTATTTCCATACAAATGAGAGAGAAGATAAACTTATCGGTAAGTTTATCATTGATTCTGTTTCTATGAATGATTATGAGAAAACCGCGAGCGGATATATCATTTATAGAAGCGAAGATGAGGCTATCGTTTCTGAACTTCTAGAGCTCATCAAGTCTGACAACTATAAAGTCTTTGCAGACTTGTTTACAAGTTCCTTGTTTATCCGAAGAATTGACTTGCCAATCAAATATCCTATTATTAAATACAACTATCCTATTATTAAATACAACTGGGAGAGTATTGAAATTCCCGCAGCTACCGATCGGCTTATGTATAGTCTGATAAAACTGGATTGTATTAGATATCTGAAATGCAAACTATCCGATATACCAGAATATACCTCTATCAATGTTACCAACGATATAAACAAGATAACCGAACGCATGAAGAAGTCTGGAAATGCTATTCCTGTAATTGTAAGGAATGAAAATAGTTATGATATTGTGGGAAAAGCTTGTGAGCTTTCTGCATACTCTATGCCGGATACCATGGAATTTGGCATCTTGTTTAAATGCATTTTATTTGAAAATGCAGTGATCGATGGCTTCGGTCTCTTCAAAGATATGATAGCATCAAAGACGGGTGAAGATGATATTCTTAAAGACACTTATGTTGAGATAGTTGCTCATGTCTATGAAGAAGGAGCAGGATATAAACTTGACATGTTCGATGGTAAGCTTGGAGATATCTTGGGGATCTGTATAGACCTTTCTTGCTAACAAAGAATATACCAGGAAGGCTCATGTGGCCTTCCTGGTATTTTTCTCATATATTTGGGGAGTTCTTTTACTCGTCTAAATATTCCTAACGAGTATCTGATTGATGTTACCAAAGGTGTGGAGATTATCTATCATACGTATATGTAAGCAAATTCCATTTTAGTTATATACTATAACTACGACAAAAGAGATACAGAGTCAGTCTCTGTATCTCTTATTTAATTGACAAATGGGAGGATTAATGACAATGGATTTGGAAGCAGCAAAGAATGCGGTAACTAAGGAACTAAAAGTATTATGTAAGTCAACTAAGAGTATAACGCTTGATGAAAATTTATATTTCTGTGTCTGTGTAACCATTGAGCTATACGACAAGGACTATAATCTGTCAGTTAAGCACTTCTCCATGAACGACGTTCATCCGTATATTTTCAATGCAACAGAGAAAGAAATCGAAGAGCTTGAGGTGGGCGATAAATGTACTGATGGCGCATTTATCATGAAAATCGAATATGATGATGAGACCAACAATACTATACCATTATTCGAAGAATTTAGAGGGATCATTTATGATGTATATTATGACGAATATACTCATACTATCTTCCTTTATGGTTCCAATATCGATGGGCTATCTTCTGTAATCTATACTAGCGATGAAATTACGAAATCAAATGCAAAAATAAAGAGAGCTATTAATAAAGTTCAAATTAAACCTGTTACGTTGAACCTACAAGAGAAATGTATTCGTGCTAATTATGGATATGCAGATGATTCTCCTTATCGAGGCATGATAAAGGAAATGATCGATAGTTCAATAGTTCCTTATATATACTGCTATGATGAAGATGGACATGATGTATTGCTTGGAGTATTTGTTATAAATGCTTTGATGGCAAACCATGTAAGTGGAAATATCATTTATATGAAAACTGATAGTGGATCGGTAGATAGAGCAGCTAATATACTCAATGATTCTGGCAACTATCAAATCGTTGCCGATGAGAGTAGTTCTTCTATTTTCATTCGTAAAAGAAAAGAAGGTAAATCATATCCACTCATCGAGTATAACAATGAGAGTATCGCTTGGCCGAAGCTCACCACAAATGAAACGATAAAAATAATAATGGGCGCTAACCGACACTATTATCTGACTTGCAATCTATCTAGTATCGATGGGTATGATATCAACGACATTGTTAGAGATGCGGACATTTTCAATGATATCACTCATATAACCGGTAAATGTCTTCCGGTGGTAATGAGAGCAACCAGTGATACCTATTATATCATAGGAAAAGCTATCACATATGCTCCTTATACTTCAGATACTCTTGTAGTCAACGAGTATGGTATACAAATCCAGTGTGTCATATTTACTGGCCTCAAATTCGGATATAATGGTAAACTTTTGGAAAGCGTTATAAACAATTTCGTTGATGATGAAGGATTTATCAAGGGCAGAACTAAATTGCTGGTGGGTGAAAAATTTATTAATCAAGCAGTAAACGGACTTAATATAACGAAGGATAATGACAATGTTATTGCGATTGTATTAGATTTCAATCTTTAATAAGATACCGGGAAGGCTCATGTGGCCTTCCTGGTATTTTTTCTCATATATTTGGGGAGTTCTTTTACTCTGTTGGAGTTTGAACTTGATCTACTTTGGATAACAATCACTTTATTATGGAGCTTGACAGGCTTACGTAATATTTTTGCCATATTGTTATCCTCCTTTATTACAATGTTGCTGGCAACTCTCTTATTTTTTCTCAAGCCAACTTATTAGTAATCAGAAAGGAGATATGATACTATGTCTGCTAAGCGTGTCTCTAAAACGATTACTAAGGTTGAAGATATTGATTATTTAATCAATTTAAGCCCAGAAGATATATCTCAGACAGAGATGATGAAAATGTTTGGTTCATTCAATGCTGATGCTGTCTCTTATACACATCTCCGAGCCCACGAGACTCGACGTCATCGGGTATG
>ERZ1090867.1112-NODE-1115-length-9795-cov-25.797741_pt1 | contig 9795 bp, 12 predicted proteins | sample MGYA00478476_ERZ1090867 | MGnify/ENA primary metagenome ERZ1090867 (study PRJEB33644, sample SAMEA5815742) | chicken gut metagenome | biome: Chicken; feature: Gastrointestinal Tract; material: Caecum | place: Ireland | collected 2019-01-01 | study: A study of the... | reverse complement strand
CTACACGAATTATCAAAGATTACCTACTCCAATAATTCAATCATGTAAAGAATACTTTGTAAATAAAACTAAGTTAAAAGGAATAGACGGAAATGAATATGAATACATGAAATCGAAAAATCTTCTTAATTCTATATATGGAATGATGGTTCAAGCGCCGGTTAAACAATCTATTGATTTTATAAACGGAACTGAATTTGTAGAACGTAAAGACGATGAAATAGAACTTTTAAATAAAAGCAATAATAAAGCTTTTCTTGCATATCAATGGGGGGTATGGTGTACAGCATGGGCGCGTTATCGTTTAAGGGAGCTAATATGGTTAGTAGGCGATAACTTTGTATACTGTGATACAGATAGTGTAAAATATATTAACGATGTTGATTTTACAAAGTACAATCAAGAGCGCATAAAGGACAGTAAAAAGATGGGGGCATATGCAAAGGATGCGAAAGGAAAAGTTCATTATATGGGAGTTTTTGAAGATGAAAAGCCATATAAATATTTTGTGACTTTGGGAGCAAAGAAGTATGCTTATAAATATAAGAAAATAGGGAGAATATATGTCGTTGTTTCCGGTGTAACAAAAAAGTATGCAGGCGCTGAACTTAGAGCGCATGGAGGACTGGAAGCTTTTAAACCAGGATTCATTTTTTCAAAAGCCGGAGGAACGGAAGCGGTATACAATGACCAAACAGAACCCATAAAATATAAAGTGGAAGGGAGAGAAATAGAGATAACAAGTAATATTGTAATCAGAGATTCAACATATACATTAGGTATTACAGGAGAGTACGAAAGAATTTTAAAATATTATCAAAAGGGTATTGACGATTCTGCTAGATTGTGATATACTATGAATACAAAATAAAACAACAAAAGGAGCGAAAACAATGGAAATTATTAATCAGAGTAGAGAATTTTCAACGATTGAAGCCTACCAGCTTCTTAGGAATCCCGAAACACAGAAAATGAGTAACAACAAGGACATTCCTTTTGAAGTTGATTGCTGGTGCATTTTCAACGATGTAAAAAAGACAACCGGAGAGGTACAGGAAATTCTTTCCATTAAAACAAAAGGCGGTGAGGTTTTCGCCACAAACTCCAAAACCTTTATGGATGAGTTCCTTACTATTTGGAATCTTTTCAGTGAAAAGAATGAGAATGTGCCGCCTATTAAAGTAATTTCCGGAACATCCAAAAACGGCAGGAATTTTATTACTTGTACTGTAGCAGTTTGATTACAAGAGAATCTCTCCTTAACAACCCTATATTTAACATCCCAGTTTGAGCACCTGAAAAGGTGCTTTTTCTGGTATAAAGGAGCAAAAGACAATGAAATTATTTTTAAAAAGCGGATATGTAAATATGGAATATATCAAGAACATGGGATGCACTTTTAATATTGTATATGGTGGACGTGGAACCGGAAAAACGTATGGAACTCTCAAAATGTGCCTTGAAGATAAACATACAATAATGCTTACAAGAAGAACGCAAACCCAGCTTGATATTATCAATAAGAAAGACTTTTCACCTTATTTAAGTATTGCAAATGATTTGGATTTTGAGTTTGTTTCTCAGTCAGTGACTAAATATAATACTGCCATATATTATGCGAATATTGATGAAGAAACGGGAAAGCTTGTTCCTACAGGATTTCCTTTTGCTTATACATCCGCACTATCCACTTTTTCAAACATCAGAGGTTTTGACGCAAGTTATATTCAAGACTGGGTATATGATGAATTCATTCCAGAACTACATGAACGCCCAATAAAAGATGAAGCAGACGCATTCTTTAATGCTTATGAAACAATGAACCGAAACAGAGAGTTGAAAGGGTTGCCACCCATAAAAGTATATCTTTTATCAAACTCTAACCGCCTTTCAAGCCCTATATTTTTAAAACTTAATATTGTAGATACAGTGTCGAAAATGAAAGTATCTGGGGAACGTGTTTTTGTAGATAGAAAAAGAAGTCTTGCCATTTTTGATTTAGAAGATTCTCCAATTTCCATAAGAAAGCAAGAGACAGCGCTATATAAACTTGCAGAATCAAATTCAAGTTTTGCGCAGATGTCCTTGCGGAATCAATTTTTTAAGGAAGGGTTTGGCAATATACGAAGCCGAAACTTAAAAGAATTTACTCCAGTTGTAAGTTTTGGAGAAATTACTATATATCAACATAAAAACAGAAATGAATGGTATGTAAGTATGCATGGACAAGGTGCAAGAGAAAAGTATGAATATAACGATGCAAACAAAAAAAGATTTTTGAGAAAATATTATTACATTTGGGATTTATATCTTGAAAATTTATTAGAATTTGAGTCTCCGATTTGTGAAATGCTCTTGACAGAGTATCTAAAATAAGTTATAATATAGGTGTAAGTAATGGGTAGCAAATGGGAATGAACAACGGCCGGAAGCCGTCCCGCGTGTCGTTCAACACAAGAATTTGCTACCTTTACTTATACTATCAATAGGAAGTGATTATATGGATACAATAACAACTATTGCAAACCTCATTTCTTCGCTAGGGTTTCCTATTGTTTGCACTTGTATTCTCTTTTATCTTTATATTAAAGAAAAAGATAAGAATTCAGTTTTAATGACGTACATCCAGAAGAATACCGAGATTCTTGAGGACTTAAAGCAGATTATTCAAGAGGTGATGAGCAAAAATGGCTAGAGTTTTTATTTCAGCTTCTGACCAAAAGAATAATAGCTATGCATATGGCGGTACAAATGAAGCGGAACAGTGCTCGCAGATTGCACATCTGCTTGACGATTTTCTTTCTAAAAATGGAGTTGAATGTATTGTAGGAACCGGGGATATGTATAATCGTGTTTCTCAAAGTAATTCCGCGAATCCTGATGTACATATTGCCATTCATACAAATGCTTTTAATGGAAAAGTAATGGGTACACGTGTTTTCTACTATGACATGAAAGAAAGCTATTCTTTTGCACGTGCTATTTATGATTCTCTCGCGCCGGTCACTATCGGAGATTCTGACAATATTTCCCAAAATCAGGACTTGTATGAAATGTTTGCAACACTTGCACCAGCAGTATATTGCGAGTGCGAATTTCACGACAGTTTGACCGGGGCCAAATTCATAATTGATAATAAAAGGGAAATTGCAGAAGCAATTGGGAGAGGAATTCTGAAAGTTTTCGGAATTTCTGAAAAGACGAATGATGAAAGTGGACAACTGTATAAAGTACAAGTTGGCGCTTTTAAAAATAAAGAAAATGCAGATTCTTTCCTTAAAGATGTAAAAAAGATTTATACGGATGCATTTATTGTAGAAAGTGAGGAATAAAAATGACATTTGATGATGTATTAGCCCTTGCAACCGCTGGATTTACGGCGGATGAAATTAGAAAAATGACAGCAGATACCTCTAAAGTTGAAAAGCCTGTGGAACCTGTTGAAGCTCCGAAAGCGGATTTTGACGCGAAAGCAGCATATGATTCTCTGTCTAAAGATATTGCATCTCTGACAAAACTTGTACAGGAAAGCAACCTGCTTTCAGCGAGCAATCCGGCACCTGTTAAGGATGATGTAGATTCTATTCTTGCATCTATTATCAGACCAACATATAGAAAGGATGAAAAATAATGGCAGTTAACAGCCTTACTTTTAACCAGCTTGCGACCGTTCTTAACTCGATTGTGTCACAGGCAACTGGTAAAACAGCGATTACTCCTACTAATACAGGAGAATTTACCAGTGTGGCTAATGTTGCACTGTCCACCGGATATGACCCGCTTATGACCGCAATTAGCCAGGTTCTTTCCCGAACGATTTTTTCCATTCGTCCCTATACTCGCAAGTTCGGCGGGCTGGAAGTTTCCGAACAGCAGTTCGGAAACGTTACCAGAAAGCTGAATATTGCTGACAAGGACTTTGAAAACGATGATAGATTTGCGCTGACTGATGGCGAATCTGTCGATATGTTCAAAGTCAATAAACCGAGCGTGCTTCAGACAAATTTCTACGGAGCCAATATTTACCAGAAATCACTTACCATTTATCGTGACCAGTTGGACAACGCTTTCCAGAACGCTGATGAATTTGGGCGTTTTATCACCATGATTATGACAAACGCTTCTGACCTTTTGGAACAGGCTCGTGAAAATATGGCGCGAGCAACGCTTGCAAATTTCATCGGCGGGAAACTTGAGGGCGATACGGATAACGTTATTCATCTGCTGACTGAATATAATGCGCTGACGGGGCTAAATCTTACTGCAACAAGCGTATATCAGCCCGAGAATTTTAAAGCTTTTGTACAATGGGCATATTCCAGAATCGCGGCGATTTCTTCTCTTATGACGGAACGTTCGCAGAAGTTCCATGTAAACGTGACTAACTGGGGCAGCGGTGGTGTTGATAAGTCCATTTCTAGACATACTCCGTATGAGTATCAGAAAGTTTACCTTTATGCGCCCGCACGTTTCCAGATGGAAATGATGGCTCTTGCTGATACATATCATGATGGTTTCTTGCGCCTTGCATACAACGAAACGGTCAATTTTTGGCAGTCGATTGATAAACCGGATTCTATCAATGTTACGCCTACTTATATGACGAATACGGGCGGTTTGACTACTGCGGAAGATGCAGTAAATCAGGCAAATATTTTCGGCGTTATCTTTGACCGTGACGCGGCGGGCTATACGCTTGTGAATCAGTGGAGTAGCCCAACTCCTTTTAATGCTCGCGGTGGATACACAAATATTTTCTGGCATGAAACTGCTAGATACTGGAACGACTTTACAGAAAACGGTGTTGTTCTTCTTCTGGATTAATTTTACTGAAAGTTGGTGACATGATGGCTTTTCCTGTCGAATTTTTCTACTTCAATAAGCGCATGAACTCGACCGCCCAGCCTGATACTACTGGTGCTACATATCAATGCCTCCTTAAATCTCCCTCCTCCATCGTGTCACCAACTTTAATTTTGCAACTTCCGACTGGGGTTAATCCGTCTCTTTATAACTACTGCTATATCGATATTTACCACAGATATTATTATGTACGTGAAATGACATTTAATGACGCTTGCTGGGAAATTGATTTAGTAGTAGACCCTCTGGCAAGCTGGAAAACAAATATTGGCGAATACTCTGGGTATATTTTGAGAAGTTCCAGCCAATATGACGGGACAATTCTTGATATGACATATCCTGCAAACAGTTCCATTACAAAAAGTATTGTCACTGACGATACCGGATGGACAACTGACATCACAAAAGGCAAATTTGTCGTTGGAATTGCTGGGACAGCCACGCAATACTATATGTTTTCTTACGAAACATTTAACGCTTTTTTAAATCTATTGTTTTCTGATGATTATGCAAATTCCTTGTTTGATAATAAAGTATGGACTGAAGCATTTCCAGAACTGAAAGCGGAATCTAATCCCATGCAATATATTACCTCAATATATTGGCTTCCGCTCACATCCGTCTTTATCGGCACAACGACTTCTATAAAGGTTGGCTGGGTCGATGTTCCAGCATCATCAATGCCAATTGTTGGAGAAGATGCTGTATTGAATGAAACAATTATGCATACACATATATTGGAAATACCAAAGCATCCTCAATCGTTAACTAGAGGAAATTATTTAAATATATCACCGTTTTCTCATTACTCATTATATTATCCTTGCTTTGGTCAATTTGACTTAAATCCCGCAGAAGTAGGAAATTGCACATCAATTGGAACAGTATTGATTGTAGATCTGAGAATTGGGAGCGCAAAACTATTTATCTACGGTGTTCAAGAGGGACAGAAAAATGTATTGCTTACTCAAGCAAGTGGACAGATCGGAACTCCTTTCCAGATATCGCAAATATATAATGTTGGTTTTGGTGCTTCTAATATTATCAGCGCTGTGGGTGGAATTGCTTCTAGCATCCTTGCTCGAAACCCTGCTGGGGCTATCGAAACAGCCGCAAGCGCAATCGGAGACGCAGCTTCCAGTTTCATTCCCTCTGCAAGAACTATCGGAAGTAATGGAAGCCTTGCGGACTATATAACTTACACCACCGGAATCAATGAAGCCAGTGAAATTATTTTACAAGGTATTTTTAATGAGGTTGTTGCGGAGGACTTTGACCATCGCGGCCGCCCTCTTTGCCAAGTCAGGCAGATTTCTACAATTCCTGGTTTCATCATGTGTGCTGATGCTGATATAGGAATCTGGGGAACAGTAGATGAACAGCAGCAAATCCGGGAGTATATGGAGGAGGGGTTCTTCTATGAATAATAAAAACTACGGCCCGCCGTTCATGTACGATTACTATAACACCGTGAACGGAAGTGTTTCGCCGTCCACACTACACGCAAAAAATACCGCGCTTGCGTCGTATTTCTCACGGTATCTTTTGCAGGAAGCAATTTCAGTCTTTAAGTGGAATTTACCAGATAACTGGAATAAGGACTACTTTTTATACTGTCTGTATTGTTATGGGTTTATTGCAGTATGTGAAACAGATAAATTTGGTGTAATTTGTCAAGGATGCGGATTGCAAGGATATGATGTATACTATCAGCCAACACACGTTGTTATTACTAACCCTCTTTTGAAAGGAATGCTTACGCCCAGGATTCACAGGGACTGCACTCTTTTCAAGTTGCAACCAAATTTTTCTGGGATTATGGACATTGTTGGATACTACGCAGACCTGCTTGCTATCGCTTCCGAATCAGCAGGAGTGAATTTTGTAAATTCAAAACTGGCCTACATTTTTACAGCCGCAAACAAAACAGTTGCAGAAAGTTACAAGGAAGCCTATGACCGAGTTGCCTCTGGTGAAACGGCAGTTGTACTTGACAAATCATTGGAACGCCCTGATGGCTCTATTGGAATCCAAATGATGAATTCCAGCGTTAGCCAAACATATATTGCGGATAAAATTCTTTCTGATATGCAGACAATAATGCAGATGTTCTATACTGATATCGGACTTCCGAATAGTAATCTGCAAAAGAGGGAACGCATGATTTCTGATGAAGTCAACGCAAATAATGTTAGCACTTTATCCCGTGCTGATATGTGGCTGGAAAATCTCAAGGAAGTTTCACGTGAAACTAATGATATGTTCGGAACCAACATTAGTGTTGACTGGCGAGCACGCGAAAATAAGGCGGTGATGAAGAATGACAACACCCTTGATGTCGATTATAGCGCTGTATAACTGGGATAACACTATTTTTGATTTTTTCAATGTTCCCGAACCACTCGATAGGGAATTGTTGGAAAATAACCTTATGATGGAATTGGGAGAGCTTTCAGTTATTTATTCCGAACCAGTTTTTCTGAAGTGGGCTATTGGGCAGTGGAGCAATAAACAAGCACCTATATGGAAAAAATTGTATGACACTACCATGTATGACTATAATCCAATTCATAACAAAGATTATACGGAATGGTACGATGATACAAGAAATATTACCCGCCAACAAAATGGTACTGAAAACCGTGAGTTTAAAACAACGGATAATGCGTCAGAAAATTCTACTTCAAGTTCTGATACCACTAGAGATTTAACAGGAAGTAATAATGAAACTAGAGATCTAGCAGGTTCTTCCAACACTGATACACAAGGAAGCCATTCCGATACGGGAACAGATGAAAGTACAAATACGCGTTCTGTATCAGCATACAATATGGAAAACTCATACGCGCCTGCCGAACAAACTGTTGAGAATAAAAGTCATACTTATACCACAGCTATCAATGATGGAACAGAAGTCGCGACTACTGACACTGGAACGATTGACCGTGATATTAGTGAAAATGAAACGACAAATGTTAAAGCAACTTCTGAAATTACGACTACCCAAAATGGAACTGAAACAGGAGATATTACTACAGGGAATAATGAAACTTCTTCCGATATTTTTACACACCGTTATCATGGGGAGGGGAACGTTGGCGTTACTACTACACAAAGCATGATAAATGAGGAAAGAGAAGTTGTAAAGTTTAATATCTATGATTATATCATTGAAGAATTCAAACAAAGATTCTGCATTATGGTCTATTAAAAGGTGGTGATAATGTGAGATTCATTGACCTTTATCCGTATACAAATTTCCATGAAATCAACCTTGACTGGATTTTGAAAGCGCTCAAATCCTTGTATGAGGAAATCACTGGAATGGAGGATAGATTAAAATCATATATTGATGATGAACTTTCTGACATTACGGAAAAATGGCAAACAATGCTGGATAATGAACTTGCAGAGTTTGAAAAACAGCAGGATGAAAAACTTGAAGATGCTATTCAAGCTATGCGAGAGGAAAATGCGGAAACTCTTGCGGAAATATATGCGCTCATTGAAGCTATTTCCAAACACGTGCAGGAACTGGATTCATGGTATAAGGCGTATGTAGATAGCAAAATTGCTGAACTTATCAAGCTGATTCCTGAAATCACTTCCGTTATGGTAGTTTGTCCTGTGGATGGGAAAGTGGAGCCAATTCAAGACGCGCTTTTTCATATGTATGATGCTCTTAGATATGGGGCATTGACAGCACTCGAATTTGATACCCTTAATCTGACTGCGGGGGAATTTGATAGTAAGGGAATTACGGCATTTTGTTTCGACCTTTACGGAAAATGTATCCTTTGGCCACATTTACGTCCGTTTCATATGTTTAGCCCATTTACTGGGGAATTTGTGCCTGTTCGGGTTGTTGTGGAAATGCTTGCGGCTCTGCATAGAAATGGATTTACCGCGCAAGCTTTCGATAGCCTTGAGCTTACGGCGCAAGAATACGATGATAAAGAACTAACGGCTTATACTTTCGATTGGGTAGGTGTTTCTTAATGATTATTGAAAAAATGCTCGACAATATTAGAATTGTTATTATCGCAGATTCTGACAATCACGCAACAAAAATCATTTATGATAATAACAAAGCAAATGATAAATGCCCGATTCTCGATACTACCGACATTAACGTTTATGTGACAGGTGGAGAAATTTCAAATGAGCCAATTATTGCCCACATGAAAAATCTTTGTAAACATGGCTATTCTGAAATTTCAAAAGATTTCTATGAAGCCAATTATGAAAGGATGATTTAAATGAGTTACACCAATTCGACCCCGAATCTCCATCTTCCCCAGTATATCGCTACGGATAAGCCTACCTATCTGGGGGATTGGAACGCTTCTATGCAGACTATCGACACGGTTATGACGGCTACACAGGCAACGGCTAATGGAGCAAATTCCACCGCGGTTAGTGCAAATAGTGTTGCACAGGCGGCACAGAATACTGCTAATATTGCAAATACAAAAGCTGATACAAATTCAACAAAAATTACCGCACTAACTAATGATTATAATGTAACACAAAAAATAACAACTCCAACTGAAAGTTTTGTCAGCCCTCCCATTTTCAGAAGAAACACTCACACACTCACTTTTTATGGAAAAGAAAATCAAACGGGAAGCAAACCTTCCGGAGTGATTGTAGACAGCTTTACTAATGTTCCTATTTTTAGTACAGAAGGAAACATTTTTAATCAAAGCGTTACAAACATTAGCGATGATTTTACAAAACATTTTCATCCTGGAAATGTTATTATTAAAGCAGCCATTAGTAGTGGTAATGAGATTTTTATTGAACCAACTTATGCTTATTTTGACGGTGCAAATACCAATTTTTACATCCATTTCACTACTAGTGTATATAGTACTATAAATACACCTGTCTCTTATACACATCTGACGCTGCCGACGACTTAATAGGTGT
>ERZ1090867.1110-NODE-1113-length-9806-cov-6.809866_pt1 | contig 9806 bp, 5 predicted proteins | sample MGYA00478476_ERZ1090867 | MGnify/ENA primary metagenome ERZ1090867 (study PRJEB33644, sample SAMEA5815742) | chicken gut metagenome | biome: Chicken; feature: Gastrointestinal Tract; material: Caecum | place: Ireland | collected 2019-01-01 | study: A study of the... | reverse complement strand
GCCAGATACAGGAAAAAGCTGCCGCCGCTGAAAAACCGCAGCGCCCGCCCGGCCCGGCTCTCCGGCCGAAGGGGACAGGGCAGGCAGACGGCCAGCAGCACCAGCGCGGCAAACACACCCTCAAAGGCCACGCGGGTGAAGCCGGTCAGCAGCGGCAGCAGCAGGCAGAATCCGCCAAAGGCCAGGGCCTGCCCTTCCCGCACTGCAAAAAACAGCAGGGCCCCGTACAAAAACACATACAGCTCCATGACCGGGTTCTGGGCGCTGAACTGGGAGATATTGTCCACCTGACCGGCGGGCAGCCGGCCCAGTGTCTGTTCCAGGGCCCGGCCCAGCATGCCCTTGCCGGCCAGCACCGCCGCCAGCAGGCAGAACCCCGCGGCTGTGCCGCCGTACCGCCAGCGCCGCCCGGCGCCGGCCAGCAGCCGGTACAGCCAGGGGGCCAGCAGGTAGAAAAAGGCGAAGGCGCTCATCGTCCACAGGGCGCTGCGGTTGTTCCACAGGGCCCAGTTGTCGCTGGGCAGCCACATCTGCAAAAACAGCAGATAGCGCAGGTACCGGGGCCCGCAGGGGCCTTCGGGCCCGAACACGGCCCCCGCCGGCATTCCGCCGGCCAGGTACAGCCCGGCGTCCAGCGCCCAGCGCACCGCAACCACCAGCCAGTACAGCGGCAGGATCCGCCGCACCCGGCCCAGGTAGTACCGCCCGGGGGCGGGGCGCCGGTCCAGGCTGGCCATGGTCAGGTAGCCGCTCAGGATAAAAAACAGCAGTACCCCCTGGCCGCCCACCCGGGTCTGTTCCCCCAGCCCGGCGGCCTGCCCGGCATGGACCGCCAGTACCATCAGCGCGGCGCCGGTGCGCAGCAGGTCAAGGGTCGGGTTCTGGGTCTGGCGGGGGTGTGTCATGGGGGGCTCCTCTCTGCACGAAGGTGCTTGGTTCTGATGTATAGTATAGCGGCCCGGACCGGGCCTGACAAGTGACAGGTGACTTATGTTCCAATCGCTGTTTCTGCAAACCGAAGAATACAAAAAGCTGGCGGGGGCGCTGTCCGGCAAGGGGGCCTGCGCACTGTTCGGGCTGCCGGCCTCCGGCCGGGCGCTGGTGTATGCGGCGCTGGGCCGGGCGCTGGGGCGCACGCTGTGCGTCGTCACCCCCGGCGAGGCCGAGGCCACCCGCTTCGCCGCCGACCTGAACACGCTGGGGGTGGCGGCCGCGGTCTTCCCGGCCCGGGATTACCTGCTGCGCCCCATCGAGAGCGCCGGCCGGGAATACGAGTACCGCCGTCTGGCCGTGCTGGGGGACCTGGCCGGCGGGCGGCTGCAGGCGGTCTGCGTGCCCAGCGAGGGGCTGACCCAGTACACGGTGCCCCCGGCGGATTTCCGCGCCAACACCCGCACGCTGCACCCCGGCGACACCCTGCAGCGGGACGAGCTCACCGCGCTGCTGCTGGGCGCCGGCTATGTGCGCCGGGACCGGGTGGACGGCCCGGGGCAGTTTTCCATCCGGGGCGACATCCTGGACCTGTACGCCCCCGACATGAAGGCCCCGGCCCGCGTGGAGTTCTGGGGGGACGAGATCGACACGATGCACACCTTCGACCTGGCCACCCAGCGCCGGGACGAGCCGGTGGAAAAGATCTACCTGAGCCCCGCGCGGGAGGTGCTGTTCGGCGCGCCGGAGCAGGCCGCCGCCGCGCTGCGGGACTACTGGAAAAAGCAGCGGGGGAAAAAGCGCACCGCGATGGAGGCGGTCATGGCCGCCGACCTGGCCCAGCTGGACGCCGGGGCGGTGCCGCCGTCGATGGACCGGTACCTGGACGTGCGCTACCCCGAGCGGGCCACCCTGCTGGACCACCTGGAGGACCCGCTGCTCTTTATCGAGGAGCCGGCCTCCATCCGGGAGGCCGACCGGGCCACCGCCTACCGCCGGGGCGAGGAGCTGGCCGCCCTGTTCAACGACGGCGCCCTCTGCGCCGGGCTGGACGACCTGTACGCCCCGCCCGAATGGCTCTGGACCCGGACCGGGCGCTACCGCACCCTGCTGGCCGAAAACTTTGCCCGCAGCCTGCCCGACCAGCCGCTGAAGGCGATGGTCAACGTGCCCAGCCACAGCCTGCCCGCCTGGGGCGGCGAGGTGGCCGCGCTGCTGGAAGACCTGGCCCCGCTGCGGGGGCAGGGGCTGGCGGTCACGGTGCTGGCCGGCACCCCCCGCGCTGCCGCCGGGCTCAGCCAGGACCTGCGGGCCAAGGGGCTGCCGGTCACCACCGACCCGGCGGCCCCGCCCGCCGCCGGGCAGGTGCAGGTGCTGCCCGGGCACCTGTCCGCCGGGTGCGAGCTGCCCTTTGCCCGCTATGCGGTGATCACAGCCCGGGCCTTTGGCGAGACCACCGTCCGCCGCAAAAAGAAGCGCCCCAAGGACGCCCTCAACAGCCTGACCGAGATCACCCCCGGCGACCTGGTGGTCCACCAGAACCACGGCATCGGCCGGTATGCGGGCATCCGCCGCATGGAGGTGCAGGGGGTCACCAAGGACTACCTGCGCATCGAGTACGACAAAAAGGACGTGCTCTACGTCCCGGTCACCCAGCTGGACCTGCTCTCCCGCTACACCGCCCCCGGCGACTCGGACAAGGTGCGGCTGAGCCGGCTGGGCGGCGGCGACTGGAACAAGACCCGCCGGCGGGTCCGGGCCGCCACCGAGGCGATGGCCAAGGAGCTCATCGAGCTGTACGCCCGCCGCAAGCAGGCCCGGGGCTACGCCTTCCCGGCGGACGACACCTGGCAGGGGGACTTTGAACAGCGCTTCGCCTATGAGGAGACCCCCGACCAGCTGGCGGCCACCGCCGAGATCAAGCACGACATGGAACAGACCTGGCCGATGGACCGGCTGCTGTGCGGCGACGTGGGGGTCGGCAAGACCGAGGTGGCGCTGCGGGCGGCCTTCAAATGCGTGATGGGCGGCAAGCAGTGCGCGATCCTGGCCCCCACCACCATCCTGGCCTGGCAGCATTTCAACACCGCCCTCTCCCGCATGGAGGCGTTCCCCATCCGCATCGGGCTGCTGTCCCGCTACCGCAGCGCCAAGGAACAGAAGGAGACGCTGCGCGGGTTGCGGGACGGCACCGTGGACATCGTGGTGGGGACCCACCGGCTGCTGTCCGACGATGTGAAGTTCAAGGACCTGGGCCTGCTCATCATCGACGAGGAACAGCGCTTCGGGGTCAAACACAAGGAAAAGCTCAAGGAAAACTTCGTGGGGGTGGATGTGCTGACCCTCTCGGCCACCCCGATCCCCCGCACGCTGAACATGGCGCTGTCCGGCATCCGGGATATGTCGATGATCGAGCAGCCCCCCTTCGAGCGCCAGCCCATCGAGACCTATGTGCTGGAATACGACGCCGGCATCGTGGCCGAGGCCATCCGCAAGGAACTGGCCCGGGGCGGGCAGGTCTACTACCTGCACAACCAGATCGGGGACATCGACGCCTGCGCCGCCCGCATCACCCAGATGGTGCCCGGCGCCCGGGTGGGCATCGCCCACGGCAAGATGACCGAGGAACAGATCTCCTCGGTCTGGCAGCAGCTGCTGGACAACGAGATCGACCTGCTGGTCTGCACCACCCTCATCGAGACCGGGGTGGACGTGCGCAACTGCAACACCCTGATCATTGAGGACGCCGACCGCATGGGCCTGTCCCAGCTGTACCAGATCCGAGGCCGGGTGGGCCGGTCGGCCCGCAAGGCATACGCCTACTTCACCTTCCGCCGGGACCGGGTCCTCACCGAAGTGGCGGCCAAGCGGCTGTCGGCCATCCGGGAGTTCACGGCCTTCGGTTCGGGGGTGCGCATCGCCATGCGGGACCTGCAGATCCGCGGCGCCGGCAGCCTGCTGGGCCACAGCCAGCACGGCCACATGGAGGCCGTGGGCTATGACCTGTATGTGAAGATGCTGGGCCAGGCCATCGCCGCGGCCCGGGGCGAAGCACCCGAGCCGGACAAGAGCGACTGCATCGTGGACATCGCGGCCGATGCCTTCCTGCCCGAAGCCTACATCCCCGATGCGGCCGGCCGCATCGAGGCGTACAAGCGCATCGCGGCCATCGAGACCGCCGACGACGCCGAGGACGTGCTGGACGAACTCATCGACCGGTACGGCGACCCGCCCAAGAGCGTACAGAGCCTGGTGGATGTGTCGCTGGTGCGGGTCACGGCGGCCCGGGTGGGCGTTGTCGAGATCACCCAGAAGGGCAGCGAGCTGCTGCTGTACAGCGATGTGGTGGGCCCGCAGCAGATGGGCCCGCTGCTGGACGCAATGCCCCGCCGGGTGAAGTACTGCGCCCTGGGCCGGCCCTACCTGAGCCTGCACCTGCAGCCCGGCGAGGACCCGCTGGTCATTTTGCGGGACGCCGTGGCCCTGCTGCCCGGCGCCCGGCCCCGGCAGGGGTAAAGCGCCCGCGGCAAAAAGACAAACAACAAAAGCACGGCTGCCTTACCTGTGTACGATAAGACGGTAATTTGAAGAAATTGTAAAATCGACATCTGTCAAACAGGATTGGACAACAAACAGACGGCATTCAACTTCGGTTGGGTGCCGTCTGCTTTTTTGTGTGTTTAAGGACCGAAAACTGCCTACTTTTTGCCCTGTGGTGTGTTTTGTGTAAGCGGTCCATACCCAGGTTCGTTTATTGCTGTTAGTTGATATGGCGGCGTAAAAGGGAAACTTCCCTATCCATAAAATCGCAAAATCGCCGAGCGAAATCGCAATAAATTGCGAAAATGCATCTATTAAGCGGACGATTATCTTGATTTCTAAAGTAATTTCTAGTATAATAGCTCTTGTAAAAGTTAACATACGGATTTGGAAAGAATGTGCTATGAAAATCAGTTATAAAAAGTTATGGATACGCTTAATTGAGAAAGAAATTTCTCCTGCTACACTCCGAAAAGATTTGAGCATTGCTACGGGTACGATGACAAAACTCAGAAAAAACGAAGAAGTCGCTCTTTCTGTCCTATTACGCATTTGTGAGTATCTGGACTGTAATATTGGAGATATTTGCGATGCAGTGCGGATAGATGATGTTGAGCTTAAATAATTGCTTTGGGAGGGGACACAATGTCATTTTGTTCCAACTGTGGTCAGCCAATTGCCAACGGCGCAAAGTTTTGTTCTAATTGCGGAACTCCTGTTGATGCTTCTTCTGCAAACACTCAATCACAAAGGAAAACAGTATATGATGGAGTGATGCATAAGTGCCCTCATTGCGGGGAAATATTAAACTCTTTTACATCAATATGCCCAGCATGTGGATACGAATTACGGGGGACAGCAGCGACATCTTCTGTAGAAAAATTGTATAAAAATATTCAAGCGGCAAAGAGTGATAGCGAAGTTGTTCGATTAGTCAAAATGTTCCCAATTCCAAACAGCAGAGAAGATATTCTTGAGTTCATGGTGCTGGCGTCTTCGAATTTTAACGAAGACCATTACATGGCGCACATGGGTGAAGACAGCATATCAGACGCATGGCTCTCCAAAATAGAGCAGTGTCATAAAAAAGCCCGGTTGACCTTAAGTGATGAAGATATGCTCGAAGTCGACGAAATATATGAAGCCATAAAAGCCCGAGTTGCAGAAGCAAAGAAAAAGGCAAATCAGCGATATGTATCGCAACAATCGGAGGTAACTGCAAAAGAGTTTAAGAAAAGCAAATTTCGAATTGTCCTGGTAGCTTTTGCAGTTATCTCGGTGCTGTTTTGTATGCTCGCATTTCAAAACGGCAGGATACTTGCTGGTATTGTTTCCGCGCTCATGGTAGTTTTGTTTTTGACTGCCTTTTTGATGGGGAGCGGTGTCATTAACGAGCGAGTGAGAAACTTTCGATTGGTGCCTACAATACTTGCATTCCTGCTGTTCATTCCGTATTTTTCATTATCATCTAATAATCATGACAGCCAGGTTTTTAATGCAGATGATTACGAAGATAAAGTACAAGAGATTTCTTGGGAGAATTTAATATTAGGAGAAAACCTCCCCGATTTTGGCTATAACGAAGCGGAAGTGGTCTGGGATACTGATGATAATCTAATTTTGTATTTTTATGATATGGAGAGTTCTAAATACGAATCTTACATAGAAGAATGCAAAAAATTCGGATATACAATAGACGCCGAAAATAGTGGGGCAAACTATACAGCTTATAATCAAGAAGGATATTATCTTCACCTACAATATTTAGATTTTACTGATGACAAAAAGTTAACAATCGATTTGGAAAATCCGATAGAGAGCAAACAGATTATATGGCCAAGCAGTGATCTTGTGAAGGATCTTCCAATCCCCCAATCGCTTGTTGGTGAGGTGTCAACAGAAAATAGTGAGGCCTATGCTGTCTATTTGGTTCAAATAGAACCGTCCTATTTCTCAGAATATGTGTCTCTATGTATGGATAACGGGTTTAATATAGACTATTCAAAATCAGACACATATTTTAGTGCTGAAAATGATGACGGCATTTCATTAACTGTAGAATATGAGGGCTTCAATATTTTGTATATCTATGCTGAAAATTACGATTGGTAAATAGGAGGTAAATATGGGGATATTAATAAAACAATCAGCCGGGGGCTTCATGGACGAAATCCGCTGTGATGAGCCGTCGTATCTCATCTGGAAATGGCATCCGGCTGGAGCACAGCCCGGAAACAATGACCGAGAAAACGCCATTCGCTGGGGTTCCTCTCTCCGGGTGAAGGACGGCGAAGTTGCCGTTTTCGTCTACAATCAGAAAAACGGCACCATGCAGGACTACATAGAGGGGCCGTATGATGAGACCATCAAAACGGCGAACTTTCCAGTCTTGGCGAGTATTGTCGGTCTGGCCTATGATGGAGGCACACCATTTCAGGCCGAGGTCTACTTTATCAATCTCTCCCATGTTGTTCAGGTGAAGTTCGGCGTTCCGTTTTTCGATATCTATGACCCCCGGTTCGCAGACTTTGGAGTGCCTGTTGCGGTCAGAGGTACTGTTAGTTTCTGTATTGCCGATTATAGAGAATTTATTAAGCTGCACAGGTTGACCAATTTTAGCCTTGGTGACTTTCAGCGGCAAATTCGAGATGCGGTCAGCCGATATGTGAAAGATGCGGTCGCCAATGCTCCCGCTGCCAACAATATTCCGGTCATTCAGATTGAAACCAAAACCGCACAAATCAACGATGCTGTGGAGTACGACATCGGCGAACGCCTGAAAGAATCTTTCGGCGTTTTGGTATCCGGGGTGGATATTGCCGCCATTGAGATCGACAAGACCAGTGAAGGCTATCGCCAACTGATGGCTGTTACCAGGGATATTGCTACAACGAGGGTTGAGGCTGAAACGCAGGATTATGTAGAGCGTCTCCGTATCCAGCGTGAAGAAGGCCAGTATGCTATGCACAAGCAGACACAAACTGCCAACATTGGTGCTTTCCAAGTTGAAAAACAGGCAGAGGTTGGCGTTGCTGGCGCACAGGCTCTCGGTCAGATGGGGGCGAACGGAGCGGGCGATGTAAGTTTAGGCGGCAGTGGAGAAGGCTTCAATATGGCCGCTATGATGGCAAGCATGGCTGTTGGCGGTGCTATCGGTCAGAACATTGCCGGTGCTATGAATAATATGATGGGTGGCATCAATCAGCAGGCAACGGCCGGTGCTGTGCCTCCACCTATTCCTACTGTGGCATATCATGTTGCGGTAAACGGACAAGCCACAGGACCGTTTGATCTTTCTGTGTTAACACAGATGGCAGCCGCAGGACAACTTACCGCTGATAGCTTAGTTTGGAAAAATGGAATGGCGCAATGGGCAAAGGCGGGGACGGTTGACGAACTGAAAAATCTGTTCACAAATGTTATGCCTCCCATTCCTCCGGTTGGGTAAAACATATTATGAAAGTGAAATCATTGAAGTGCCCCGAGTGTGGTGCACATCTTGAAATCGAAGAGGGGCGCACATCATACTTTTGTCAATATTGTGGGTGCCAACTTTTCCTTGATAATGAAAAGTTGGAATATACCATCAACAAAAACATCAATATCAACCGCACATCCAGATGCGGGGCCCCGCCCCCGGGGGCCCCGCACCCTTGCATTGCGGCGCAAAACACGGTATAATACGTTCATATATGCGCTCAGCGCATCACAAAGTTTTAAGGAGCGTTTTTTGATGAAGTCCTTGCGTGCGAAATTTCTCAGCCTGGGCGTGGCGCTGGTGCTGGCGCTCAGCGCCTCGGGCTGTGCCATTACCACCCCGGCTGTGGTGGGGTCCATCGGCGGGGTGGAGATCCCCGCCGGCATCTACCTGCTGGCCCAGTACAACGCCTACAGTTCGGCGGCTTCGGCGGCCGACCTGGCCACCGGCGAAACGGCCGACGACGTGAGGGCGGTGCTGAACGCCCAGTGTACCGGAACGATCGGGGATGAGGAGGTGACCACCGACGGCGCCGACTATGTGGCCCGGCTGACCCTGCGCAGCCTGCAGCACTACGCCGCGGTGGAGACCCTGTTCGACGAGCTGGGCGGCACCCTGTCCGACACGGCCACCTCCGAGGCGGCCGACCAGGCCGAGAGCGTCTGGTCCTCCAACGGCGACCTGTACGCCGCCAACGGCATCGGGAAGGACTCGCTGGAAGCCTACCTGCTCAACGCCGCCAAGGCGACCGAGCTTCTGCAGCTGTTCTACGGTGAAAACGGCCAGACCCCCGTCACCGACGAGGAATACATCGACTACCTGGAAAACGAATGCCTCTACCTGGACATGGTCCAGCTGCCGCTGTTCGACTCCTCCACCTACGCCTTCGCCGATGAGGAGCAGAGCCAGACCATCGAGAGCCTGGCCGAAGAATGCGCCGCCACCCTCAACGAATGGGCCACCGCCGAGCAGGGCCGCAGCGAGCGGTTCACCTCCCTGTATGAAGCGGCGATGGAGTATGTGCCCCGGGCCACCGAAGTGCTGGGCGCCACGATGGAGTCGGCCCAGGCGCTGAACTATGCGGGCAGCCAGCTCATGACCCCCGACGACCTGGTCACCTACGGCGACGCCCTCACCGATGCGGTGGCCGAAAACGGCCGGAACGTCTGGTTCACCTACAACATGGGCACCGCCATCGGCGTGCTCTGCGCCGTGGACCCGCTGGACGCCGCCGACCTGGACAGCTACAAGCAGAGCGATCTGCTGACCACCATGAAGCAGGACGAGCTGGACCAGACGCTTTATGAGGAAGGCGCCGCCCTGGAACAGAACCTGGACGAAAGCGCCATGCAGGTGTACAAGGCCGCCAACATCAAGCGCACGGTCTGACCCCCTTTTCCACAACATTGCAAACATGCGGGTACGCTGCAGCCGGCTGGCTGGGTCGGCGGCCCGCATTTTGCGGCTTCGGGGGCAGGAATGTCAACCCCTCACGACCGATCAGGAGGCAACAGCATGAAGGACTGGAAACTGCGGATGGCCAGCGGCCTGCTGGCGCTGGGGCTGGTTTGCGCCGCCCCGGCCCCGGCCATGGCCCGTACACCGGAACACCCCGCCGGCGGGTGGGTCTCGGGGCTGATGGACCTGCCGGTGGTGGGGGATCTGCTCCGCCTGCTCACCGGCGGCGAGGAGGAGGCGGCCGGCGGCGAGGGGGCGTCCACCGCCGAGACCGCCGCCACCTCCGAGCCCCCCACCGCCGAGAGCGCCGAGACCGCCAAGGCCGCGCCGGCCGAAGCGGCCGCGCCGCAGCCCTGGCCCCAAAGCTGGATGCAGGGCGCGGTGCAGCCGGGGGTGGAAC
>ERZ1090867.1103-NODE-1106-length-9834-cov-18.382452_pt1 | contig 9834 bp, 9 predicted proteins | sample MGYA00478476_ERZ1090867 | MGnify/ENA primary metagenome ERZ1090867 (study PRJEB33644, sample SAMEA5815742) | chicken gut metagenome | biome: Chicken; feature: Gastrointestinal Tract; material: Caecum | place: Ireland | collected 2019-01-01 | study: A study of the... | reverse complement strand
CACCTCCACGCAGACGATCTCGGTTTTGCCCTGGGTGCGCAGGCGGTAGCCCCAGGTGCCGGTGCCGCCGCTGACGATGGCCGTGCAGCGGGCTCCCACCCGCTTTTTGCCGTAGTTGCGCTCGTTGCGGGCGGCCATGCCCACCGCCCCCGCGGGCCAGACCTGGCCGCCGTGGGTGTGGCCGCTCAAAATCAGGTCGGCGCCTGCCGCGGCGGCGTTCTTGAAGTCCCGGGGTTCGTGGTCCAGCCAGACCGTGTAGTGGCTGTCGGGGCCTTCGGGCTGCAGTTCGGCGGCCGTGAACCGCCGCCCGCCGGTGTAGAGGTAATCCTTGCGGCCCACAATGCGCACCCCCTGCACCAATACGCCGGTGTCCTCCAGGATGCGCACCCCGGCCTTCGCCATGGCCTGTTCCAGGGCGGCGCGGTCAAAGCTGGGTTCCCGCCAGTGGTGGAACAGGTCGTGGTTGCCCAGCACGTAATACTTGCCCAGGGGTGCCTGCAGCTGCCCGAACAGCGCACAGAAGGCGGCAAATTCCTCCGGCTCGGTGTATTCGTCGAAGATATCCCCCGTGAACACCAGCAGGTCGGGGCGGCAGGCTTCGATTTTGGCGCGCAGTTCGGGGATGCGGCCGCTGTGCATGGCAGCCGCGGGGTTGGGGTGAAGGTCACTGACCTGCACGATGGTGAGTTTGCCGCCGGGCAGCGGTTTTTCCGTTGTCAGGCGGTAGCGGGTGGTACACAGGTGCAGCGCCCGGTGGCGGCCCCGCCACCAGATGAGGGTGGTGAGCAGCCAGGGGGTCAGGCCGTCCAGCCACAGGGCCCGCCAGAGCTGCCACACCGGACCGCCCAGCAGCCGGGCGGCAAAGCCCGCCAGGTTGCCTGCGCAGTACAGCGCCGTGAGGTACCCCACCAGCACGATGCCCAGGCCCAGGGGGTCCCGTGCCAGCCAGCCCAGCAGGGCCACCAGCAGCAGGGGCAGGCCGTAGTAGAGCAGCGGCCAGGGGGCCAGCCATTCCAGGGGCGGCATCTGCAGAAAGTTCAGATACAGCACCACCGCCAGGGCAGCCTGGCCCACCCGGGGCAGGAAAAACTGAAAAAACGGATGATACATGGAAGCCCCCTCCTGCGGGGCCAAAATCGAAAGAACCTTTGCGCCGTGCGGGACCGTTCCCCTATTGCAAGCGCAGCGCCAAAAAAATCCCGCACCTCTCAGTGCGGGATGGGTGGCAGTTTTTACTGTTCCTTTTCTTTCAGGGCCTTGTCGATGGCCTTGGCGGCTTCCTTGCCGGCGCCCATGGCCAGAATGACGGTGGCCGCACCGGTGACGGCGTCGCCGCCGGCGTAGACGAAGGGGCGGCTGGTCAGGCCGTCGGGGCCGTTGGTGATCAGGCAGCCGTGACGGTCGGCGTCCAGACCCGGGGTGGTGGAACGGATCAGCGGGTTGGGGCTGGTGCCCAGGGCCATGATCATGGTATCCACTTCCAGGGTGAACTCGCTGCCTTCCTTCACGATGGGACGGCGGCGGCCGGATTCATCGGGCTCGCCCAGTTCCATCTCCACGCAGGTCATACCCTTGACCCAACCGTTCTCGTCGCCCAGCACTTCCACGGGGTTGGTCAGCGTCTTGAAGATGATGCCTTCCTCCTCGGCGTGCTCCACTTCCTCCTTACGGGCAGGCAGTTCGGCCATACCGCGGCGGTAGACGATGTAGACGGTTTCGGCGCCCAGGCGCTTGGCGCAGCGGGCGGCGTCCATAGCCACGTTGCCGCCGCCCACCACGGCCACAGCCTTGGACTTCATGATGGGGGTGTGGGAATCTTCCTTGTAGGCCTTCATCAGGTTGACGCGGGTCAGGTACTCGTTGGCGGAGTAGACGCCGTTCAGGCTCTCGCCGGGGATGCCCATGAACCGGGGCAGACCGGCGCCGGACGCCACATACACAGCTTCGAAGCCGTAGTCGTTCATCAGTTCGTCGATGGTCAGCACCTTGCCGATGACCATGTTGCACTCGATGTCCACGCCCAGTTCCTTCAGGCCCTCCACCTCGTGCTGGACGATGTCCTTGGGCAGACGGAACTCGGGGATGCCGTACATCAGCACGCCGCCGGCCACGTGCAGGGCTTCATACACGGTGACCTTGTAGCCCATCTTGGCCAGGTCGCCGGCCACCGTCAGGCCGGAAGGACCGGCGCCGATGACCGCCACCTTGTGGCCGTTGGGGGTGGGCATTTCGGGCTTGGTATGTACGTTTTCGCGGTACCAGTCGGCCACGAAGCGTTCCAGGCGGCCGATGCCCACCGGCTCACCCTTGATGCCGCGGACACACTTGCCCTCGCACTGGTTCTCCTGGGGGCAGACGCGGCCGCAGACGGCGGGCAGAGCGCTGGATTTGGCAATGACCTTGTAGGCTTCCTCAAATTCGCCCTTGGCAACGTGGGCGATGAAGCCGGGAATATCAATATCCACCGGGCAGCCGGAGCGGCAGGGGTGGTTTTTGCACTGCAGGCAGCGCTGGGCCTCGTTCACGGCCATTTCAGCGGTGTAGCCCAGGGCCACTTCCTGGAAGTTCTTGTTGCGGACGTTGGGCTCCTGGCTGGGCATGGGGCATTTTTTCGGGTCCATGTTGGGCATGATCACTGCACCTCCTGTTTCAGCAGATTGCACTGGGCGTCCCGGGCGTGGGCCTCAAAGGGCTTGTACATCGTGCCGCGGTGCATGGCTTCGTCAAAATCCACTTCAAAACCGTCAAAGTCGGGGCCGTCCACGCAGGCGAACTTGGTCTTGCCGCCCACGGTCAGGCGGCAGCCGCCGCACATACCGGTGCCGTCCACCATGATGGGGTTCATGGAAACCACGGTCTTGACGTTATGGGGTTTGGTGGTCTTGACCACGAATTTCATCATGATCAGCGGGCCGATGGCGATGACCTCGTCAAAGTTGGCGCCCTCCACGATCTTCTGTTCCAGCGGGGCGGTGACAACGCCCTTCTCGCCGTAGGAGCCGTCGTCGGTCATGATGATGAACTCATCACAGCAGGCGCGGAACTCGTCCTCCAGAATGACCAGGTCCTTGTTGCGGAAACCGACGATGCCGGTGACCTTGGTGCCCTGGGCATGGAGTGCCTGGGCCACGGGCAGGGCGATGGCGCAGCCTACGCCGCCGCCTACCACGCAGACGTTCTTCAGCCCTTCGATCTCGGTCGCCTTGCCCAGGGGGCCGACGAAGTCATGGACAGCCTCGCCCTCTTTGAGGGTGTTCAGCTCCATGGTGCCGGCGCCCACCACCTGGAAGATGATGGACACGGTGCCTGCCTCGGGGTCAAAGCCGGCAATGGTCAGGGGGATGCGCTCGGAGTCCTCCTTGGCGCGCACAATGATGAACTGGCCGGCCTTCGCCTTCTTGGCGATGAGCGGCGCATGAATCCACAGTTCGGTGACGGTGGGGTTCAGTTCCCGCCGTTTCATGATGGTGAACAAAGCGATCTCTCCTTCTCTTTGTTTTTGGTTGTTCCTTTTATTGTACCGTATTTGGGCAGCGTTGTAAAGAACGAAGCCGCGGCAAAACTTTGCAAATCCTGTGCTTTTTTTACCCCGCAAAGGCCACGCGGGCCGGTGTGGGATTGCGCCACAGGGTATACCCCGCCGGGCAGGCAATGCCCGAAGGTTCCAGTCCGGCGGTGTCCAGGGGCACCCCGTCGGAAACGAGGACCCAGTCCGCGCCGGTGAGGTCCTCATAGGGACGGCCGGGGTATTCGGGGCCGGGGGCCTCGGCGGCAAGGTCCAGCACGCCGTCCGCCAGGAAGCCCGAGGCTTTCAGCGTTTCATACTCGCAGAGGTAAACATCCCGGTCGATGTAGGTATCAATGAGCTGGCTGTCCCGCTGGCGCACACCGTTGGGGATAAACAGCACGGTGCCGTCCAGGGTCTTGAGGGAATCGTTCAGGGCGCTGGCAGCCTGCACGGTTTCTTCCTCCACGCCGTAGGTCCAGCGGTTGATGCGCCATTCCCCGGCATAGCAGAGCACGCAGAGCGCCAGGGCGGCCACCGCCAGACCCCGCCGGGCCTTGCGCCGTACCAGGACCACCCCCAGCACGGCGGCGCCCAGCACAATAACGATGCGCCAGACCAGCAGCCAGCCGTCAAAACCCAGCACCGGCAGGCGGTCCAGCCGGTCGGCCACGAAGTCGAACCACTGCAAAAAGGTGTTGTCCCCGGCGCCGGGGCCGATGTCCCGGCAAAAGACCAGGAAGCCCACACCCCACAGGGCGGTCAGCACCGCCAGCACCCGGCGGCGCACCGGGGTCAGGGCGCCGTCCAGGGCGTCCATGGTCACCAGCAGCAGCGGGATCAGCAGGGGTTCCAGGTACCGCATGTGCTGCCGGGGGGACGGCGAGCCCAGGTCCTCCCGCACGGTGATGCTCCAGGCCACCACCCCCACGCCGATGCCCAGGGCCAGCAGCAGAAGCAGCGGCAGCTGGCTGCGGCGGGGGTCGGTGCCGGGGCGGGGACGCTGCAAACCGCACAGCGGGATGAGCACCGGGAACACCCCGAAAGCCAGCACGGTGAAGAGCACATCGCAGACCACCGCAAAGGGCAAAAAGGCCCACTGTTCGGCGGTGATCCAGCCGGTCTGGTTGTAGGAGTTGCCCAGCCCCGCAAAGAGGGTGAGTTTGGCCAGCACAAAGCAGAAAGCAAAAGCCCCCAGCATGGCGGCGACGCCGGCCAGTTCGGTACGCCGGCTGCGGCGGTCGTGCCAGGTGACCCAGGCCCGCAGGAGTGCCCAGGCGATGAGGTAATAGAGGGCCACTTCCTTATTAAGATAGAGCAGCCAGCACCAGGCCCCGGCCAGGGCGCTCCAGCCGATGCGGGCGCGGGGTCCGGCGGCCATGGCCCGCCAGAGGAAGTACACCTGCCACAGGGAGAGGGGCAGGAACACCGTTTCGCTCATGAAGGTGGCGCAGGCGGACAGAGTGGGCAGCACCGCCGTGATGCCCACCAGGAAGGCCGTGCGGCGGCGGGACTGGCCGGTGGCCCGGGCCAGGGCATAGGCCGGGAATACGGCGCTGGAAGCCCAGGCGGCATTGAGCCAGCCGATGGCGGTGATCTGGGCGGCGGTGGTTTGTAAGGCCAGGGCGGGCAGGATGCACAGCGGGTACAGAATTTTCTGGTAATCGCTGGGCATATTGCGCACCCGCAGACCGCGGCCCTGCCACAGGCTGCGGGCCACATCCAGATAGCGCACCTCGTCGCTGTAGACGGCCAGTTCCCGGGGATAGCTGCTGAGCAGGCCGTACACCACCGTGCACACCGCGAACAGCGCCAGCACCCAGAGCCAGCCTTTGTATTGTTTGCCCCTCGTCATAGGTTTGTTGTCCTCCGTTTGGTTGTTAGGCCCATTATACGGCACGGGGGCGCGCAAGTAAAGGGGGCCGAGATTTCACAAAAACTTCGTGACAAACCACGTTGCTTTGTGGTATACTGTGAAGGTTACAATTCGGAAACAATGATGGAGGTGCTTGATCACGTATTCCAATACGATCCGTCTGCCCCGGCTGCTGGTGCTGCTGGGGCTTGTGTCGGCCCTGTTTTTCTGGGCGGCACCGCGCGCTTCGGCTGCGGATTACGACGAAACCCTGGACCGTCTGGGCCGGCTGCAGGACCTGGCCACGGACTATGCGGCGGAGCACGACGCCGACCCCATTCTGCTGACGCTGGCCTACACCCGCGTGGGGGACTACAACACAACGATGTGGCAGCTGACAGCCGGCGCCCGGGATACGGAATTTGAAAGTTATGTATCCCAGAACGACGCCGATCTTTCGGCGCTGCAGGGCATGAACACGATGACGCTGCCCAACGGGGAAGCCATCGACTTCGGGCATCTGCTGGCGTCCATGAACCTGGTGTACAACGGCATTCCCATCACGGGCAGCTGGGGCGGCGACTGCATGGAGCTGGCCCAGGCCTACTACGGCCAGGCCGATGACGCCGCCGGGTACGCCGACCTGATGCGTTCCACCTTCAATATCGACGATGACGGTTCTTCCAGCAAGTTCGGGGACCAGGACCTGCGGGCGGACCTGGACTCGGTGGTGGTAGGGTCCCAGCTGACCAAGGACAGCGATATTGCCGATGCCCTGCGCAGCTACTACGACGGCCTGACGGAATACGACCGGGCCTACCAGTTCATTTCCCTGAGCTTCGGCACGGTGGACACCTCCTCCAGTTCTTTTGCGGACAGCGTTTACAACGCCGTGATGGAGGACGCCGGTATGCAGCTGCTGTTCTACATGAACGGTATGTGGACCACCGACGGCTGGACCATTGAGGAAAGCTATGCCCCCGCGGTGCGGGGTGCCACCGACCTGCTGGCGGAGTATCTGTCCGGGGCGGTAAACGGCGAGAAGGTCAAGAGCGAAACCAACAACCGTCTGGTGGCCATGGGCGGGCAGGCTTTGTCCGATGCGCTGACGGCCCTGGGCGACAGTGACGCGGCTTCGGCGGCCCTGGCAGCGGCCGAGGACGGCGCTTCCAGCACGGTGAGCAGTACCAGCGCCGCCATCGAAGGCGCTGCCGAAACGCTGCAGAGCAATTTCAACGTGAAAATCTTCGAGTTGATCCTGCTGATCGTGGCCGCCATTGCGGTGTTCTTCCTCATCATGAGCTGCGCGCTGTTTGTTTCTCATCGGCGGCAAAGATAAAAAAGCCCCTTGCGGGGCCGTTATACAAAACCGGCACAGATAAACTGTGCCGGTTTTTTGTCTGCCATTTTACAGGGACAAGCCGGTTTTGACCCGGCCCATTCCTTTTATATACAGCACCAGCAGCCGCCAGCAGCCGTAGCCGGCCAGGAACAGCGCCACCCCGAATACCGCGCTCAGAACAAAGACCAGGACCGGGCTGCTCACGCCCGTTATGCCGATATACTGCACCCCGGGGAGCCCCAGCCGCAGCACGGTATCCACCAGTTTGACGGCCCCCAGCAGCGGGGCCAGAATCCCGCACAGCATAAAAGCAGGCGCACAGATGATCAGAACGGGGATCACAAACAGACCGGACAGCCACGCAACGCTGTAATAGGCACACAGGGCCAGCACTTTCTTCCAGCTGAAGGAGGTATCCTTCGTGATCAGGTCGCCCAAATAGGCTTTGGCCAGTTCCCCGGGCTTGCCCAGCCGCGCCACCACTTCCTCGGCGGTTTTCCCCTCCGCCTGCAGTTCCAGCATCTCGCTCTTGATTTCCTTTACAATGTCCACCCGCTCCGAACCGGGCAGAGGTTTCAGGCATTTTTCCACTTTTTCGAGATACGCTTCCAGACATTTCTCCATGATCTTATTCTCCTTTCACCTGGTTGATGGCTTCCAGCAAATGTTCCCACTCGGTGGACATGGCGGCAAGATATTCCTGCCCTTTGGGGGTAATGGAGTAATATTTTCTCGGCGGCAGCCCTTCCGCGCTCTCCTGCCAGTAGGAGGAGATGTATTCTTCCTTCAACAATCTGCGCAGCAGCGGGTAAATGGTGTTTTCTTTGGCCGCCAGAATGGGATATTGCTCCAGCCTTTGGATGATCTCGTACCCATAGATGGGTTTTTGCCGGATCATCAGCAGAATGCAGAATTCCAGCGTTCCGCGCTTGATTTGTGATTTCCAGTCGTCAAGATTCATATACTGTGCCTCCTGTATGTACATCGTACTACACAGTATATCAAATGTCAATAGTACGCCGGAAATTGTATGCCGGCCCGCCCTTTCCCCGCCGAACCGCCGCGGTATACAGGGTCAGGGGGCCTTCTGTGCACAGAAGGCCCCCATTCACACTCTGTTCACAGATCGTATATTTTTATCCGGTTATCCACTGTGTAAAGGGGTTATCCACGTTGAAATTGTTGAAAACCCTGTGGAAAGAGTGGAAAACTACCCCCTTTTTCCTGTTGAAATTGTGGAAAACCCGGTGGATATCCTCTTGGGGAGCGGTTTTGCTGCCAAAGTTTTCCACAATGGGGCGGTGGAGGCGGGGACGCTGCTTGACAAGGCTCCGGGATGCGTGTACAATAAGAATAATCCAAAATTGTGCAAAGGAGTGACTGTTGTATGAAGCACATTCAGACCCTCGAAACCCGCGATATGGCCAAGAGCCTCCAGAACGGTGGCTGCGGCGAGTGCCAGACCTCCTGCCAGAGCGCCTGCAAGACCAGCTGCGGCATCGCGAACCAGCCCTGCGAGAAGGCTGAGGACTGATTTTTTCCCATCTGGCAATCGTGCCGGGCAGCCCGTGCGGCGCCCGGCATTTTCTATGGTTATTTCACAAGGAGTTTTTCCATGATCCATCAATACAAACTGGGCGGTTACAACATTGTGCTGGACGTGTTCAGCGGCAGCGTGCACGCGGTGGACGACGTGGCCTATGATGCCATTGCCCTCATCGACCAGGGCAAGACCCGGGACGAAGCCGCCGACGCTCTGGCCAAAAAGTACGCCGGCCGGGAGGATGTGACCGCCGCCGATATTCAGGATTGCCTGGATGACATCGACGAGCTGACGAAGGAGGGCAAGCTGTTTGCCCCCGACGCCTACGCGGACCACGCCTTTGATTTCAAGAACCGGTCCAACGTGGTGAAGGCGCTGTGCCTGCACGTGGCCCACACCTGCAACCTGAACTGCAGCTACTGCTTTGCGGCCCAGGGCAAGTTCCACGGCGAAGCGGGCCTGATGAGTTTTGAAACCGGCAAACGGGCGCTGGATTTTCTGGTGGAAAATTCCGGTACCCGCCGCAACCTGGAAGTGGACTTTTTCGGCGGCGAACCGCTGATGAACTTTGAGGTCTGCAAGCAGCTGGTGGCCTACGCCCGCAGCATCGAGAAGGAAGCGGGCAAGAATTTCCGCTTTACCCTGACCACCAACGGCATCGGCATCACCGACGAAGTGATCGAGTGGGCCAACAAGGAATGTCATAACGTGGTGCTCTCCCTGGACGGCCGCAAGGAGGTCAACGACCGGTTCCGCGTGGACCTGGCGGGCAACGGCAGCTATGACCGCATCGTGCCCAAGTTCCAGAAGCTGGTAGCCGCCCGGGGCGGGCAAGGGTACTATATGCGGGGCACCTTCACCCACCACAACGTGGACTTCACCAACGATCTGTTCCACATGGCGGATGACCTGGGCTTTACGGAACTTTCCATGGAGCCGGTGGTGGCCCCTGCCGATTCCCCCGAAGCCCTCACCGAGGAGGACCTGCCCAAGCTGTTTGACCAGTACGAGCTGCTGGCCAAGGATATGCTCCGCCGCCAGAAGGCGGGCAAGCCCATCACCTTCTACCACTACATTCTGGACCTGAAGCACGGCCCCTGCATCTACAAGCGGATCTCGGGCTGCGGCTCCGGCACCGAGTACATGGCCGTGACCCCCTGGGGCGACCTGTATCCCTGCCACCAGTTCGTGGGCGACCCGGATTACAAGCTGGGCAACGTGTGGGACGGCGTGACCAACACCGCCCTGCGGGATGAGTTCAAGCTCTGCAACGTCTATGCCCGCCCCGACTGCAAGGATTGCTGGGCGCGGCTGTACTGCGCGGGCGGCTGCGCGGCCAACGCCCTGCACGCCACCGGCGACATCCACGGCACCTATGAATATGGGTGCAAGATCTTCCGCAAGCGGATGGAATGTGCCCTGATGATCCAGGTGGCCCAGCGCCTGGACCCGGACCTGGCCCGCAACGCCGTGCAGTACGTGAGCGACTGCGACGGCTGCGGCGAAACCAAGGACGGCTGCGAATGACCTACTTTCTTTGAAAAGAAAGTAGGCAAAGAAACTTTCAACCATTTGCCCCGTAAGATGGT
>ERZ1090867.1094-NODE-1097-length-9887-cov-8.371338_pt1 | contig 9887 bp, 12 predicted proteins | sample MGYA00478476_ERZ1090867 | MGnify/ENA primary metagenome ERZ1090867 (study PRJEB33644, sample SAMEA5815742) | chicken gut metagenome | biome: Chicken; feature: Gastrointestinal Tract; material: Caecum | place: Ireland | collected 2019-01-01 | study: A study of the... | reverse complement strand
GAATAATTTGTACTTTCCAAAATAAAAATTGCAGCCAGAGCATACTGGCTGCTTCCTCCTTTTACTAAAACTGCATAAAAAAAAGAGGTCTCATCACCTCTCATTCGTTATCCTCTTCATTGTTGTCTTCGCCATCTTCATCCTGTTCCAATGGGGCGGGGCCAAACATATTCTTCCAGCAATCACCACATATGCCGCTCTTTAATAATTCACGATCACATTTGTCTATCTCTGGGAGCATCTCCTGTATAAGGCCAACCCCTGCTGCATGTAACTCATACTTTTCGTATTCGTCTTCTGTCATATACACTGTCTTCATTTGATGGCAAAAAACACATTGCTTATGGATTTCAATCCTCCTTTCATTATTCACTTCTTGCGTATTATCGTTATTCATAATCTCTTTCTGCATACAATCTCTCCTTTCATTTTGATATTCTGTAAATTCCCTTCATTAACAAAAAAACCTTTGGCGTACATACCAAAGGCTAAATACAATGCACCTGTTACCAGGGATTATGTTAATTTTGAGTCAAGCGAATGCTCTCCTCACTTAAGAACTTACACTATATAGTAATAATATCAATTTTCTGTTTTTACATCAACCGAAATTTATTGACCAGAATTATATCGTCCGCAGGTCAATTCCTATTTCTGATTTTACAGTCTCTACCACATCATCCATGGAACAGAAATTCTTATCCATACTATCATACTGTTTCAGCATTTCACTCAGATACTTTTTCAAATCATCTTTATTATAATCAAATTTGTCATGTAATACAATTATACTTAAGTATAACTGTTGAGCAAAAGCCTTCTGTGCTTCCTCTTCACGTATACGAAGAAGATCTCCCGCTGAAATTCGAGACACTTTAACTTTGGGTATACCATATTTGTTATTCATCCAAATCTCCACCTTATTTCTTATTGATGGCTCTATTCTAGCATATAGTTCCAGTAATATCCAACTCAACCCTTGATTAGCACCTGTTCTATATGAAGATATGATATCATATTAGAAATTTTATTTATTTCGTAATAATTGGGCAGTTATTTGTGTCCAATATTCAGAAGGGAGGGATGATTATTCTGATGTCGACAGAAGAAGAAATAACGAGACTTATAAATCACTACGGAAATGATATCCTACGTATGTGCTTTATATACCTGAAAGATTATCATCTTGCCGAAGATGCCGCACAGGATACCTTTATAAAAGCCATGGTGACATATAAATCCTTCCGCCATGATTCATCTGAAAAGACTTGGCTAACAAGAATAGCAATAAACTGTTGTAAAAATATGATGAGAACGAACTGGTTCCGTATTTCCAGACACGAACTGAATGATACGATGCAGGAATCCTTCAGTTTCGAAAACTCTGTCATCGAAAAAAGTAGTTTAGTATCAGCAATCATGACTCTTAATACAAATGAAAGAGAACTTATTCTTCTATATTACTATCAGGGGCTATCGATGAAGGAAATTTCTCATATTATTAGAAAAAGTGAAAACGCAACAATTCAGCGTGTGAACAGAGCTAGAAACAAACTAAGAAACATATTATTGGAGGCTGGTTATGAAAAACGGTACAATAAAGAATGAAATAGATCGTGAACTCGCTCAAATGACTTTTAATCAAGCTATGCAAAAAAAAGTTCTTAGTAGCAAACGTAGAACTATCTCACAAAAATTTTTGCGTTATGCTGCCGTCTTTGCTGCCGTGATCTTACTCAGTGGCACCACTGCTTTTGCAGGGTATCTTATTCTCAATAAGGTAAATGTCAATAACTCGACACTTCCTGAACTGGATACCATGAAGGTAATAAACTACAAACCACTTACTGCAGAAACTGATGCCAATGGGATGATTGAGGAGAGCCTGGTTGATTACGACGTAATAGAAAGTCAAATGGGTATTTCTTTACTTGACAGCAGTCTTGCAGACAACTCATTTGCACAAACAAAAATAACAACTGACAATAAGGATTTCGCAATTATTACAGTAGATAATTATATAATTGGTGATACCTACGATTATAATTACTTACCTGACGAAAACAGATATGAATATAAAAGTGGATCCATTTATTATTCTCCTGTATCATTAACAGTTGATATTATCCTTAGCGATTCTCAGCTCAAAAATGGATGGGATACCGATTATCTGGGTATGTATGAATATGTAGAAAGTTACACTTCTGCCCAAGGATACAAAGTAAATGTTATCCAGGATACAACGGATGCAGATAATGTGCAAAACTATGTATCTGAAAAATGTGTCGTATTTGTCGCAGATGGTATCCGCTATACACTTAAAGGAAGAACATCACTGGAGACAATGAAAGAAATTGTTGATTCAATGGATTATTGAGTGCATCCAAATGGGAATTGGGATCCGGCCGGCTAACCACTCGCGGCACGGCCGGATCCCCTCTATTCTTACTACTCTCACACCACAAATAGAAAAAATCGGATTATTCCGTGTCTATCGACTCTTCAATTACAATGCGTTCACTTTTATCAATTAGAATATACTTATTATCCAAGCCGTCTTCTTTCACTCTAATGCCTGTCTGCACATAGTAACCAGAATTATGTAGTTCCTTTAGGAATTCATTTCTACTACTATCACGCAAACTTTGAGTAACAAGAATAAGCTCCGGCTCCTGTAATCGCGTTTCAGCCACTGCCTCTCGAATAGAAAAAGCAAATATTGGAGCAAATCCCTTCCTTCCCCAACGTATTCCTGCCTCAATTGCATAATCCATATCAGACTCAACAATAAGAACCCTTTTCATGACATATACTCCACTAGCTACTAAATATTTCCGTCCTACACTTTCTACAATCTACGAAACCTTCAGTGCTATTTGGGGGTTTTATCTACTATAGAATATCCTGTGGCATTACCGTCATCATCAAAACGAATAATAACCGCTCTCTTAATCCCCTCATGACTTTTTTCTGTCGAGAAATCTTTCTCATCAATAATCTGATATTTCACATTATTTTCTTTTGCAAACTGCTCAACATCGCTTAGTGTAAGCATTAGTTTACTCCTTTCTTAGATGTTCTTTGATAAGTTTATCATATAAAGTAGTAATCTTCCACTTACAAAAACGTAAGATTAATTACTAAATGACCGGGCGTAATCTAGTATGTCTTTATGCTTAATTTTGTATTAATGCTGTGGTATCATAGAAATATATTAAATTGCGTATAGAGATATAACATTTTAATTTGTTAGAGGAGGCGATAAAGATGCGGATTATAAAATAGCATACAGGGATAGACACATCGCCCTGTATATCAAAATACAAACAATGGTAAGGAGGGCATTTATGTCATATTTTATCTACTACGGAAAGAATATTTTTTATACTGAATCCGGAAATGGAGAACCTTGTATTTTTCTTCATGGGAATACTGCTTCTTCAAAGATGTTTAAATATCTTCTGCCACTGTACACGGATGATTTGAACGCAATTTCTATTGATTTCTTAGGTAATGGCAAATCAGATCGGATTACAAAGTTTCCTGATGAACTCTGGATCGATCAGGGCCATCAAATTGTAGAGCTATGCAGAACACTAAACTATGGGAAAGTAAATCTAATCGGGACAAGTGGCGGTGCCTACGCAGCTATCAATGCCGCTCTAGAAACACCAGAACTATTCAAAAAAGTAGTAGCAGATAGTTTTGACGGCAACTCTTTGCCGAAAGGTTTTGCTGATGGTATTATTCGAGAACGGCAATTTGCCAAAAGCAATGAGCAGGCAAGAGGATTTTATGAGTGGTGCCAAGGCGAAGATTGGGAATATGTTGTTGACTTAGATACAGAAGCCCTTGTGAATTATGAAAGAAAGCAAATCCGAATCTTTCATGCTCCTATAGAAATGATCCAACTTCCGCTGCTAATTACAATCAGCAAACAGGATGAAATGCTTTCAAACAACATGGAAGAAGAATGCAAACATTTGCACGAATTGAATCCTCAGATCAGCTATAGAATATTTGACGAAGGAACGCATCCGCTAATTGCCTCCCGTGCAGATGAAGTGGCTGATCTCATTAAAACATTCCTTCGTTCCTAATTCATCAGACTAGATACACAATAGCAAAACGATAGGAAGCACAACCACATATTGGTAATAAACAGCCAAACACATTAATGCATACTTAATTGGGGCTGGCCAGAATACGGCCGCCCCTCCATATTTATCCTAAGCATAATTTGCTGGAACACATTTTCCCTGGCTCTGACTCTAAATCACTCCGTTATTTCCATAATCCGTGCAAAGCCCACATACTATGAAAATATACAGCTTTGATTGTCTCGCCTGCTGCCACAGCTTTGGAGTTTATTAGTCTGGAGATGTTACTTTTTCTAAATCGCATCTGCGATCATAGTGAAAATCGAAATCTTACATCAGGATAAAGAAGAAAAGCGTCTCATCCCATGTACGAAAAGAACATATCCTAACCTCTATTACTTTAGGCTGCGGAGCTGTCACAAATGGAACGTTGGAAAAGAATCCATGTACTGATAAAGTAGCTAAGCAACAGCAAAGCAAGAATACCAACCGTCATACCGCTTTGTGTCATCAATGTGCCAAATCCAATGTAGGCTGAAATTTCTGCCGATACAGTTTGAATAAAATAAACAATTACAATGGCGGAAACAATGAGCGCCACAATGATTGGAAGGCCAAACCAGACCCCTAATTGCTTTAGTACAAGTTTCCCTATCTGCTGTTCTTCAACTCCCAGCTTACGCAGTACAGAAAAACGATATTTGTACTTACCTGCATCTAAAAGCTGTTGCAAGGACAGTATCGTAAGGCATATTACCATCAGAACGATCGCTCCGTAAAGCATGGAAGCCTGTAAGACAAAGTTATTTGCTTTTGAACTGTTGATCTGCAAGGTACTTAATCGAATTGCATAACTGGCGCCGGTATCTGTTATCTCCGGATACTCGTCAGAAAAAACCTGTTCTAATTCACGAGCGTTTTCATAGGAAATATTGTCAGATGTAATGATATAACGGTTCCTCATTACCGGAAGCAGTTTTTCACAAACACTATCTGGAAATACATAGAGTACATTCGTGTAAGAATTGTAAGCTGTTTCTCCAATTGCCTCCTCGTAATAAGGCTGACCGGAAAGAGATAGTTCCCCGGCATCTGTCATTACACTGGTGTGGTCTGCCAAAAAACTACTCCGTTCTTCCTCAGTAGCGATCGTCTGCCACTGTGTCGTGAACTCTTTTTCTGATAGAGAAATCGAATCATACCCCAGCATTTCCCGGATCATGTTGTAATCACTCAGTGAAATTGCTACGATAGGAAAATCATATTTCATCCGATTATGGAAATCATTTTTCTCCGGAAGATATAAGCTGAACGTACAGTCATATTTTGGTGTTATGCCATGCTCTTCAAGATAGCCCGTCACACTCTCATAATTATCTTGAGGAAGATTTTCTTCTTCATATACGTCATTATATCTGGATGATATCTGCACGTCGTACATTGACCGTATCTCCAGATAGCCCGAAGCCCAACCAACCAGAATAGGAGCAGCAATAAACAGAAAAATGGCAAGCACGAAAGTTATGCTAATAAGCGTCATGGTCTTACTGGTAGTATTTAATTTCGATATAACCTGCCCGAAAAAGAACAGATTTGCGCATTTGTATCTATGCTCCGGTGACTTTTCTTTCCACGCAACGATAAAACTGCTGGCAAGGTAAATCAATGAGCAAATGGAAAAAATTAAATCAACCAGAATAAATAAAAGGTATTGATTGACCGTACCAGCTCCCAACGGAAGATAATACTGATTGATTAAAGCCGGTACACTGGCCGCTATGCAAGCGTTGAGAACAGCACAAATCAGTAATCCAAAAACCAATTTGGAGAACTCTGATTTTTTCTTCCTAATGAGCCACAATACAGACCAAAGCAAAGTAATTGCAGGAATCATAATATTGCCCCAGAACATGATTTGAACCGGCATAGCAAAACGGCTGTCGTAATAGAACCAGGCTTTTTGAACCCCTGTCACACACATCCATACTGTAAACAGTTCAAACAATATAGCTACAATTACAATCCAACGGCTTTTTTTCAATGAGGGATCATTTTTCCGGTCTGCTGTAAGCATATCTATGATTTTAGTTTTCCGAATGGTACGGGTGTTGAATAGACCTACCACAAGAAAACTCAGTATAAAGAAAGTAATCGTCAGCAGTACTGTATCTGGGAACAATGTCCATGATAATTCATAGCTTTTACCGTAAGATGTCAGCAACATTGCCGTAATAAACTGCGAACAGAATACCCCGAGGAAAATCCCTATGACAATCGAAATCATACCCATCACAAAAGTTTCCGCAAAGAACAACCTGCTAATGGTTTTCTGTTCCATCCCCATAATGGCTTGAACAGCAAATTCTCTTTGTTTGCAACGTAACATATAATTGTTGACAAACCGTATCAGAAAGAGCAGAAGAAGAGTAATCACGCAAATTGCTATCTTCATGCCATCACTTAACACCGTAAAATTATATTCGCTGCCGATATCAGGCTTATAGTAATTGCTGGAAATGGACAGGAATGAATAAAAAAGCGTAACGCAAATCGTCATGGTCACAATATAGACCAAATAGTCTTTAATAGAGCGTCTGGCATTTCGTAAAACTAGTTTAGCGTATATCACTCACGCCTCCTCCCATCATGGTGAGGACATCCAGGGTTTTTTCAAAGAAAATCCTTCGGGAATCGCTGCCTTTGAGAATCTCCGTAAAAATAGCGCCGTCCCGCAAAAAGAGGATACGGTTGGCGTAACTTGCGGAAAAAGCGTCGTGCGTCACCATCAATATTGTTGCCCCAAGCGTTTCGTTGATACTCCGAATGGTAGAGAGCAGCATTTGGGACGAGTGGCTGTCCAGAGCGCCGGTTGGTTCATCCGCCAGAATCAGTTTAGGCTGATTGATGATTGCTCTGGCGCAAGCGCACCGCTGCTTCTGGCCGCCAGACACCTGATAGGGATATTTATCCAGAATGTCTGTAATGTTCAGCTTTCCAGCCATTTCCCGTACCCGTCCATCAATCTCGCCTGCAGGGACCTTATTTATGGTCAACGCCAGGGCAATATTTTCGCTGATAGTCAGGGTATCCAGCAGGTTAAAGTCCTGAAACACGAATCCGAGATTTTCCCGGCGGAACCGGGCAATCTCTTTTTCATTGATCTCGGTCACATCAATTCCATCTAGGTAGATATGTCCTGCGCTGACTGTATCAATAGTGGAAATGCAGTTAAGCAAGGTGGTTTTGCCAGAACCGGATGCGCCCATGATTCCCACAAATTCCCCCTCCTGAACGGAAAAGCTGATATCCTGAATCGCCTTTGTAACATTCCCGCCATTCCCGTAATACTTCTGAATATGCTCCAGCTTCAAAATTTCTTTCACTATGCCATCACCTCTGCTTTCTATTGTAGAGTAGTGTGGGTATTATTTGTATCAAGTTTTCTTACGAAGTTCTAACAAAAATGTAAGAAATGCAGAACTGAAGTCAGTTCTGCACTTCTTGAATCAGACAGTTAATGTGAAATGAAAGGGAAATGGCTGTACCGTGTTCCGATGAATCCGCTGTAATGCCGATACCCAGTTTTTCACAGAGCCGTTTGCACAGGTAAAGCCCGATCCCCGTGGACTGTTGAATAATGCGCCCATTCTGCCCGGTAAATCCCTTTTCAAAGATACGGGGCAAGTCAGAGGAAGGTATCCCGATCCCGTTGTCCTCCACCATAAGAACCACCAGATCCTGCTGCCTGAGGGTGGAAAAGTGGAGGACTGACTGCTCAGATCGGTACTTGACCGCATTGGCAATCAGCTGATTCAGAATAAAGCGCACCCATTTTTCATCGGAATAAACGGTATCCTGCATTTCTTCCACTTCCAGATGGACACCATTTTGGAGAAGCAGGTATTTGTTATCCGCAATCGCCTGATGCACCACATTGGACAAAGCCATTTCATGAACAGAGTAATCTTTTTCCGTATGCTCGCTGCGGGCGTAATAAAGAGCCTGCTCAGTAAAACGGTTAGTCTTCTCCAATTCCAAAAGTAAATCCTTCGTCCATCCAGACCGATGGTTTTCGCACAGCAGCTTCATGGCGGTGATGGGCGTTTTAATCTCATGTATCCACTGCTCAATATACTCTTTGTATTCCAGGCGCTCTCGTTCAACTTCGCTTATCTGCTCCAGCATGGATTTCCCAGCCATTTTTAAAATCCGATAATAGACCTGATCCTCTGCCTGTTCTGGCAACTCCATCACTTCAGAAATCAGATAGCGTTCCGAAAGCTGTCCAGCAAGGTCCAGGAGCCTTTGCATCTGCCGTTTACGTTTCCAGTAAGTAAGGCCCAGTCCTACCGATATAATCACAATCCATGCAACAAGGATCAGCACAACAACGGATAGAGCATTACCACACACGAACAGAAACGTGGTAAGCGCGATCATGCTAAACAGATTTGCCAGCAAGAAAGGCAGCCTGTTTTTCCAATACAGTTTTCCGTTCATAGTGTGTACCCCTGCCGATGTTTCGTTTTAATAAAATCTTTCAAGCCGATACCTGCCAGCTTATCGCGGATGCGATTAATGTTAACGCTCAAAGCGTTGTCATCTACATAGAGCTGGTTATCCCACAAAAACTCGACAATATCACTGCGAGAACATATTTTACCCACATTCTTGAAGAGGTAATAGAGAATTTTTAACTCGTTTTTAGTCAAATCCACACTCTGTCCTGCATATTCCAAACTGCTGGATTCCAGATGCAGAACTGCGTTCCCATAGGCCATTTGCTCGCTCTGCAGAATCGGACAAGCCCGTTTGAGAAGGGATGCTATTTTTGCAAGCAGGATTGCCGTATTATAAGGTTTGGTGATAAAGGCATCCCCGCCAAGCATAATGCTGTTGAGTTCATCCATATCTGTATTACAGCTTGTTACAAAAATGATCGGCACATTTGAGAAAGTGCGAATCTGAGTGCAGAGAGAAAAACCGCTGATCCCCGGAAGTTTAATATCCAGTAAAATCAAATGTGGCTGTTCGGCTTTGATCGAGTCGATTAAATCGGAAAAAACCTCCGGGGCTGCTGTTTCGTATCCGTTACTTTGCAACAGGATTTTCAATTCATTCCGTATCAATGGGTCATCTTCAATTATATATATTTTTTGTTTCATTTTATCCTCCGGTCAAAGTGGCGTCAACGATTCTTATCAGAATCATCTTTTTTTCTTTTCTCTTCCCGATATTTACGAATAAGCTTATTACGACCAGGGATACCAATACCGAGCAAAAGCACTACTGCTAAAACCGTAAAATCCATACAATACACCTCACATTTCTTTATTTTTCAGAATCTGGACAGAAAACCCGATCGACACAGCATTCATAATTACAACCAGAACAAAAGCAAAGGCGATAAACAACGCAGGTGAACTGGCAATCGCATTGATAACAGGATGATCAGCAGGCAATTTAGGGAAAAGGAACAAGGTCACTAAAAATCCTGCAACTGGAATATACATAAACACCCTGCCTTTTATGGAACCAAATTTGTAATATCCGGGAATTTGGAACACAGTATAAAGGGCAAACAAGAATAGACCGCCAACGGCTGCACTGATAATATCGAACAGTTCAATGGTTTCTCCCAGTGCCCGCAATACAAACGGCTGTGTGATAAGGGAAACAACCAGAGCAAGAACTCCTAAAGCGACCACAAAGAGATACCGTCCAACCACCAGTTCACTTTTCCTTACAGGCAAAATACCATATAGGCGCTCCATACTATTTTTTTCT
>ERZ1090867.1092-NODE-1095-length-9913-cov-18.502232_pt1 | contig 9913 bp, 9 predicted proteins | sample MGYA00478476_ERZ1090867 | MGnify/ENA primary metagenome ERZ1090867 (study PRJEB33644, sample SAMEA5815742) | chicken gut metagenome | biome: Chicken; feature: Gastrointestinal Tract; material: Caecum | place: Ireland | collected 2019-01-01 | study: A study of the... | reverse complement strand
CGGCTGGGCAGCGAGATCAGCGCCGCCTGCGGCCAGCTGCGCCGGGAGGAAATGGCCGCATCCGCCGCGGGCAGCTCAAAAAGTCCTGGCCGGACGACAGGTGCGTACGGCCCGGACACCGCCAGGGAAATTTGACGCTGAGAGTGCGCGAGGCCGAGTGCGCGGCCTTGCGGTGAACTTGCCCCCGAAAGAGCGGCGTAAAGATACGACGATAAGGAGAAGCCTATGAAACTTGCAGGGAAAACCGATGTGGGCCGGGTCCGGCGGGAAAATCAGGACGATTTCCGCGCCGGGGAGCTGGCCGGCGGCGCAGCCTGGGGGCTGGTGTGCGACGGCATGGGCGGCGCGCGGGGCGGCCGGGAGGCCTCTCACGGGGCCTGCGACGTCATCGAGCGCTGCTTTCAGGAACAGTACAGCCGCTGCGCCCCCGGCGGGGAGGAAGCCTTCCTGACCCAGGCGCTGGAAAACGCCAACCACTATATCTTTCAAAAGTCGGCCCAGGACGAGGCCCTGGCCGGGATGGGCACCACGGTGGTGTGCGCCCTGGTGCGGGACGGCCGGGCTTATATCTGCCATGCGGGGGACTCCCGGGCCTACCTGTTCCACGCGGGGCGGCTGCACCAGCTGACCCACGACCACTCCTATGTACAGGAACTGGTGGACTGCGGCACCATCACCCCGGAGGAGGCCGAACACCACCCCCAGAAAAACATCATCACCCGGGCGCTGGGGGTGGATTACCGCCTGGGGCCCGACTGCGCCTCTGTTGTGGTGCTGAAAGGGGATATGCTGCTGCTGTGCTCGGACGGGCTGACCAACGCGCTGCCCGTGGAGCGGATCGAAAAGATCCTGTCCAGGACCCCCTTCTATGACCTGCCCGACCATCTGATCGAGGCGGCCAACGCGGCGGGAGGCCCCGACAACATCACCGCCCTCCTGCTGGGCATGGAACCGGAGGAGGCACGGCATGGATAATCTCATCGGCAAAAAGCTGGACGGCCTGTACGAGGTGAAGGAACTGATCGGCGCGGGCGGGATGGCCAACGTCTACAAAGCGGTGATGGTGGGCCAGAACGGCCCCGTCCCCGCCGGGACGGTGGTGGCGGTCAAGGTGCTGCGGGCCGAGTATATGCACGACCCCGACCTTGTCAACCGCTTCAAGAACGAGTCGAAGGCCATTTCGCTGCTCCACCATCCCAATATCGTCAAGGTGTACGACGTGTCGGTCACGGACCGATTGCAGTATATCGTGATGGAGTACGTCAACGGCATGACCCTGCGCCAGTACCTCAACGAGCGGGGCGGCAAGCTGACCAGCCGCGAGACGGTCCACTTCATCTCCCAGATCCTGCAGGCGCTGGACCACGCCCACCGCAACGGCGTGGTCCACCGGGACGTGAAGCCCCAGAATATCATGCTGCTGGCAAGCGGCCAGCTGCGGATGATGGACTTCGGCATCGCCCGCATCTCCCGGGCCGAAAACCAGCTGCTGGCCGGCAAAGCCATGGGCAGCGTCCACTATATCAGCCCGGAACAGGCCAAGGGCGAAGTGACCGGCCCCCAGAGCGACATCTACTCGGTGGGCGTCATGATGTACGAGATGCTGTCGGGGCGGCTGCCCTTCGACGGGGACGACGCGGTCAAGGTGGCCCTCAAGCAGATCACCGACACCCCGCGCCCCCTGGCCGAGATCGCCCCGGAAACGCCCCGCGCCCTGGTGGAGATCACCGAAAAGGCCATGGCAAAGCTGCCCGCCAACCGGTACGCCAGCGCCAGCGAGATGCTGGAGGCCCTCCACCGCTATGTGCAGGACCCGGACGTCGTCTTTGCCTACAAGTATATCACGGAGGAAGCACCTGCAAAGGTGGTCAAACAGACAATGAGCCAGAAAAGAGACAGTGCCGCCGGGCGCGCGCCCAAAAAGCGGAAGAAAAAGCGCTCGGCGTTCATCCCGGTGCTGTTGGGCATCACGGTGGCGTTCGCGCTGGCCTGCGCGGCCCTCTGCTTTATGATCCTGCGCAACGCCAACAACCTCTTTACCGACGAGAAAGCCGACATCGTCCTGGAGGACTTTGTGGGCATGACCCGCGCCGAGGCTGAGGCCAGCCCCCAGATCAGCGGCGGGCAGATCAACGTTGAGTGGGTGGAGGAGTACAGCAGCACCTACGGCGAGGGCTATATCTACAAGCAGTCGCCTACCGGGGGCCGCAACATCCGGGAGGGCCAGACCGTCACCCTGACCGTCAGCCTGGGCACCCAGTATGTGACCATCCCCGACGTGACCAACTACGTCCAGTCCGACGCCGAGCAGCTGCTGCGCGACAGCGGCGTGTCAGTGCTGGTGGTGCAGAACGTGGAGCCCTCGGTGGCGGTGGGCGCGGTCATCCGCACCGACCCGGCGGCCGGCACCAGCGTGCCCGCCGGCAGCACCGTCGTGGTCTACGTCAGCCGCCAGCAGGTGGCAACCACCACCACCGTGCCCTCGGTGGTGGGCCTGACCGTGGACGACGCCCGCACCCTCCTGGTCCAGAACCGCCTGACCCTGGGCAGCCAGACCCAGGCCTACAGCGACCAGCCGGCGGGCACCGTCATCGCCCAGGGGACCGCGGCGGGTTCCACCGTCAAATTCAACACGCGGGTCAATGTGACCGTGTCGGCCGGGCCGGAGCCCGTGCCCGAACAGCCCGCAGAGCCCGAGAGCCCCAGTAGCTCGGAGGGCACCGGCGACTGGTGGAGCGATCTGTGGGGCGGCGGCTCGTCGTCCTCGGATTTGCCGTCTTCCTCCAGCGAGGGCGGCGGGTCCAGCAGTTCCGACCCCGGCCTGATCTGGCCGTGGGACTGGTTTTGACGGGGGCGGACGATGGACGGATATATCATGAAAGGCATCGGCGGGTTTTACTACGTCAAGACCCCGGACGGGGTGGTAGAGTGCAAGGCCCGCGGCATCTTCCGCAAGCAGAAGCGCAGCCCGGTGGCCGGGGATGAAGTGGCCCTTGCCGTCGAGAACGGCGCGGCCGTCATCGCCGAGATCGCGCCCCGCAAAAACGTCTTTGTCCGGCCGCCGGTGGCAAACCTCGACGTGCTGTTCCTGGTGGCCAGCACCACCCAGCCCTCCCCCAGCACACTGGTGCTGGATAAGCTGTCCGCCATTGCGGTGGACAAAGGGGTCCAGCCGGTGGTGGTCTGCACCAAGGCCGACCTCGCCGGGGCGGACTTTTTGGAAAAGGCTTACGCCCGGTCCACCCTGCCTTTTATCAAGATCGACTACGCCACCGGCGAAGGGCTGGACGAGGTGAAAGGCTGGATCAGCGGGCGGCTGTGCGCCTTCTGCGGCAACTCGGGCGTGGGCAAGTCCACGCTGCTGAACGCCCTGCTGCCCGAAGCCGGCCGGGAGACCGCCGCCATCAGCCGCAAGCTGGGCCGCGGCCGCCACACCACCCGGGAAGTAACCATCCTCGAGGCGTTTGGGGGCCGCATCGCCGACACCCCCGGCTTTGCCAGCTTGGAAGCCGGGCGGGCGGGGTTCATCCCCAAGGAAAACCTGGAACACGCCTTCCCGGAGTTTGCGCCCTATCTGGGCAAATGCCAGTTTACCGGGTGTTCCCACCGCAGCGAGAAGGGCTGCGCCGTCCGGGCCGCCCTGGCCGCGGGGGAGCTGTCCCAGACCCGCTACGACAGCTACTGCACCATGTACGACGAGGTGAAGGACGTCAAGGACTGGGAGCAGCCCAAATGGCAGGAGCCCAAACTGTAAAGGAGAGTGCGGAATATGGCGCGCTGCGTCATCGTTTCGGCCTGCCCGGTCAGCCCGGCGCTGGCCGGCCTGCTGCGGGCGGACGACTACCTGATCGCCTGCGACGCGGGCTATCACAACTGCGAGGCCCTGGGCCGCAGGCCCGACGCCGTGGTGGGGGACTTCGATTCGGCCCCCTGCCCCGTGGCGGCGCCGGGGGAGGATCTGGTGGTTCTGCCCCACGTCAAGGACGACACCGACACCGAGTACGCGGCCAAGCTGGCCTCCCGCGAGGGCTACACCGAAGTGTTGCTGCTGGGGTGCCTGGGGGGCCGCCGGCTGGAGCACACCCTGGCCAACCTCTGCACCGGCCTCGGGCTGGAACAGCGGGGGGTGCGCGCCGTGCTGCAAAACGAGCGCAGCCGTGTCACCTATCTGCTGCCCGGCCAGACCCGCACCTACCCGCGGGGGGACTACTTCTATCTGTCGGTGTTCCCGCTGGAGGGCCGGGCCGAAGGGGTGCAGATCCGGGGGGCTTTTTACGAGCTGACCGACGCCACCCTGACCGCCGGGTATCCGCTGGGGGTCAGCAACGAGTACGCCCCCAGCTCGGACGCCATCACCCTGTCGGTGCGCGAGGGCGCGCTGGCGGTGATCGAGACCAAGGCGGACTGACCGTTTGCGCCCTGCGCGGAACATTCCGCCCCGGTTTTGCTTATAATGGAGCAAAACAGAAAGGCGGTGCCGCATATGAAGATGATCGTCCTCAAAAGCCCCCGGTGCCTGGCCGGCCTGCTGCGGCTGGTGTTCGGCATCAAAAAAGAAAACAGCTGAAAAAGACAGCGCTGAAAGAACCTATCCTGTGGCCAGTCAAAGAGCCGCGGGATGGGTTCTTTTTGTCCTGCCCGGCGCATAGAGTGAACTATGCCAAGAAGAGGGACAGGAAAGGAGCGCCGTAAACATGGAACTGAAGGTATTCCGCGATCTCCTCTATGCCGGCGGCGGATGCTGCACCGTCAAGGCGGAGATTCCGGTGGAGACCGAGATCCTGATCTCGGACTATCTGCCGCAGGTGTTCAGGGTGGTCAAGTGTTTTGCGCGGCCGGTGGTGCTGCAAAAGCAGCTGCAGCCCGGCCGGCTGACGCTGGAAGGCTATATCCGCTGCACCGTCTATTACCAGGGGGAGGGCGGAGCGGGCTTGTGCCAGACCGAGCAGAAACTGCCCTTCCAGAAAACGCTGGAGCTGCCCGCCTTCAGCTTTACCTCCTGGAGCGCCGCGGTGGAAGGGGAGACCGAGTACATCAACTGCCGGGCCGTCACCCCCCGGCGGATCGAAGTGCGGGGGGCCTATGGGCTGGTGGCGTCGGTCAGCACCCAGTGCAGCACCGAGGCCGTCACCGCCCTGAGCGGCTGCGGCATCCAGCAGCGGCAGGTCACGCTGCGAGGGGTGAAGCGGGCCGCCGTTCTGGATAAGCTGTTCGCCGCCGACGGGGCCATCCCTTTTGCCGAGCCGCCCGCCGCCGTTCTGGATGTGAGCGGCAGCGCCCTCGTCTCGGAGCTTCGGCTGCTCAACGGCAAGGCGGTGGCCAAAGGGGAGATCCACGCCCTCTGCGCCTGGAAAGGCCGGGACAGCGCCGCCCTCCAAAGCCAGGAGGCCGCCATCGCCTTCAACCAGATCCTGGACGTGGAGGGCCTGACCGAGGACTGCCAGTGCCTGTACACGGCCGAGCCGGTGGGCTTCACCCTGGCGGAAGGGGAGGACGGCGGCCCCGGCAAACTGTCCGCCACCGTCATGCTCCATCTGCGGGCCTGGCGGCCCTACGAACTGAACTGCGTGGCCGACGCCTTTTCCACCCAGTGCGAGGTGAAGTGCGAGACGGCCCCGCTCACCGCCGAACAAATGGCCTGCACCCTGGACGAGACAGCCGCCGTCACCTGTTCGGGGCCGCTGCCGGACGAAAACACCCGCCTGCTGGCCTGTTTTGCCTCCTTCGGGCCGGTGGGGGTGGAGACGGAAGGGGAGGCCCCCGTCTTAAAAGCGCGGGTCCAGGTGACGGCCTTTGGGCAGAACAGCCTGGACGAGATCGACAGCTACGACAAGACCGCCGAGCTGGTCCTGCCGCTTTCCGGCTGCCCGGCGGGGGAGCTCTGGCCCGAGTGCTGGCTGAGCGCCGAGAGCCTGCAGGCCGGCTGCACCGGCGGCGCGCTGGAAGTGACGGTGCAGGTCCGGGCCCAGGGGGCCGTCCTCTGCCGGGAGAGCATCCCCTGTGTCAGCGCCGTGGAAACGGGCGCGCCCCTGGCCCCCGCCGACCCGGACATCTCCCTGCGGGTCTACTATGCCCGGCAGGGCGAAGCGCTGTTCGACATCGCGCGGCGGTTCCACGTCTCGCCGGGGCAGATGCTGGAGGCCAACGGCCTGGAGGCCGGCACCCAGACCCTGGCGGAAGCCTGCCGCCTGCTGGTGCCCGGCGCCCCCGGCAACTGAGAGGAGGAACAGACACAGTGGAGAATCCTGTACTCTACCGCGAGATCGGCCGGCGGACCGGCGGCGATATCTACATCGGGGTGGTGGGCCCGGTCCGCAGCGGCAAAAGCACCTTTATCAAGCAGTTCATGGAGGCGCTGGTCCTGCCCGCATTGGAGGACCCCGCCGCCCTCGCCCGCGCGAAGGATGAACTGCCCCAGTCGGCCGCCGGCCGCACCATCATGACCACCGAGCCCAAGTTCATCCCCGAGGCGGCCGTCCCCCTCCAGCTGGAAGGCGGGGGCGAGTGCCGCGTCCGCCTGATCGACTGCGTGGGCTACATGGTGGAGGGGGCCATGGGCCACGAGGAGGACGACAAGCCCCGGATGGTGAAAAGCCCCTGGTTCGACGAGGCGGTGCCCTTCGACCTGGCCGCCGAGACCGGCACCCGCAAGGTGATCCGGGACCACTCCACCATCGGGGTGGTGGTGACCACCGACGGCTCGATCAGCGACATTCCCCGGGCGGGGTACGAACAGGCCGAGGGGCGGGTCATCGCCGAGCTGGAAGCGTTGGGCAAACCCTACGTCATTTTGCTGAACAGCACCCATCCCGACGACCCGGAGACGGTCCGGCTGGCCGCCCGGATGGAGCAGCAGTATGGCCGGGCCGTGCTGCCGGTCAGCTGTGTGGACTTGGACGGCCCCGCCATCGAAAAGATCCTGGAGAGCGTGCTGTACGAGTTCCCGGTCCGGGAACTGGACTTTGCCATGCCCCGCTGGGTGACCATGCTGGACAGCGGCCACTGGCTGCAGAGCAGCGTCTACGAGGCGGCCCTGGCCTTTGCGGCCAAGGTCAGCCGGATGAAGGACCTGAAAGCCGCCGCAGAGGGGGACGCGCTGGCCTGCGAGGCGGTGGCCCGCTCCCGCGTCAGCGGGATGGACCTGGCCGAGGGCAGCGTCAAGGTGACGGTGGAGCTCAAGCCGGACGTGTTCTACCGGGTGCTGAGCGAGCAGACCGGCCTGGAGATCGGGGACGAGGCGGGGCTGATGCCCTGCATCATCGAGCTGGCCCGCGCCAAAAAGGAATACGAGCGGCTGCGGGGCGCGCTGGAACAGGTGGAGGCCACCGGCTACGGCATCGTCATGCCCTCCATCGACGAGCTGCACCTCGAGCAGCCCGAGATCGTCCAGCAGGGAGGCCGCTACGGCGTCCGGCTGGAAGCCAGCGCGCCGTCCATCCATATTATATGGAACAAAAAGAAGTTTAGAACTGAAAAGTCCACAGAACGGAAGAGTATTCAGAGTGGAGTGGATGGTATCCATCTAAATATAAGTACAACAAAAGCGGCAGCGACTTTCGGGGAACTGCCGCTTTTGCTGTGGGTAGGCGTATATATAAATCAGGACGAGCATATGGTTTCATAGGGAGTGATGTCATGGCAAGTGAAACAGAAGTGGCGCTGAAAATTGAGATCATGCTTCAAATCAATGAACGTCTGTACTTAACAGGACTTATAGGTCAAACATTATACGAACAGGCGAGAATAAAAATCCAAAAAAATGAGCGGGGTTAACAGCCCCGCTTATTTTTTCGGCCGCAGGACCACAGGAGGCGAGAGACCCTGAATTATTTGTGCAGATCCGAAGAGCGGAAAACGTCCTTTGCTTCCCATAAACGTGTACGCCAGCTGCTGCACAGCCCGGCAAAGAACGGCCGCTTGCGGCGAATGATATGCCGGGCTATCACTGTTGCTGCGACGGTCTGAATGCTTGCATGGGCCCCCATCTATGGGGCGTTCTTTTGGCCTCGGTTCTGATATAAAAAGGCGGGTTCCTTCTTGCCTGGGATACAATGCGGCACTGTACCGATAGGGTAAAAGATGAGTTGATTTTGGCCTTTTCCGCGGTGGTAAAAATGGTCGCTTCTTCCCGGAATGGGGCGGGCTTTGTCTGCCTTAAAAACGATCGATTTCCAAAGCTTTCCAGGCTATAAAATAGAAGAATCCATCCCACCGGCAGCTTGGATTGAATCACGGATATCACATAAAAGATGGATTTTTATATAATAAGTTGAGTGGATGCATACCATGACTCACGGGTGAATCAGACAAGAAAGTTTCAATCTATCACGGAGTAAATCTCGCAATAAATTTTTTTGCTCTCTGCACCCGGATTGCGCTCATACATGCCGCCTGGTGCTCTATCTCTTGGTATATCTTACGCCATTTTGAATGTGAATCACAGAGTCCAACAGGCTCGCCAAATAAACGATTTTAACCTGCCCTGTAAGGCCCTCGGAGGTTTCTTCATTGGGTGGAAAGTCTGGAGTCTAGTCATCCGTGGACTGCCCTTTTCTGATGGAAAATTGGCGTATATTTTGAGATGGTATAACCTCTGCGGCCTGCTGTGCTCCATCGGTCGGAACAAGAAATCTATGCCATGTTGAAAACAGAAACAGTGCTTGTTGGACAAAACAAAACACGGCCAAAGGGGCTGTGTGTCCGGTTTCCGATCCAGCCGGATGGCGGTTGAAGGAGTATATTTTGTCTGCCCCGTGAGGCCGGACAGACGGCAAAGCCGGAATGGATTGGACGTCTTGGAAGTCGGATTTTTGTGGCGCTTGGGAGCGATCTGCTTGGGTGGCCGGGCAAGGAAATCCCTTCTGTATCGCCTGAAAAGGGTCTTGTGCCAACGTAAAACAGTGGAAAACGCATGTCAAATGGCTGTTGCAAAAAAGACGATTTTGTGTTAAAATTTTAATGTTCTCATGTTCCTGTGTTCTTTGTTCCTGGAGCAAATTCAGTTAAAGGCTTTACAAGTACCATTTTTCTAAAGTGAAAGTTAATGCAACAGTTGTAAAAGTGAGGCTGGACCTATGGGTGAATCGAAAATAAAGGATAGGCGAGAAGTGCGCTTTTGGAAGTATGATGACGGCAGCTACGGACTCATCGTTGTAGAAAGGACACGTCAGGATCAATCTTCGCTGATGATGAAAAAACGATATGTAGACTGCAGGGTCTGCAAAACAAAAACCAAATTGAAGGATGAAATTGAAAAAATCCAAAAACAGTGCACCGCTGATGGATACGTCTTTCAGAAGAAAAAAATAAAAAATGGACTGCAATACATTTCAAAGAAGGACTTTTCAGAAAAAAACCAAGACAAAGGAAAATGTGGTTGGGGAGAACTTGAGAAGTTTTTGAATTCCTGTGGAACAGATATAGAAAACAAAAGAGAAGTTTTACGCCTGTTCAGCGGTATTTTATCAGGATATTATGCACAAGTGTTGGTTCCTATGTTTTATAGAATCTATTTGATTGCACTCCAAAATAGAGCGCCAGTTTTGGTGTTAAATCCGAGCGATAAGAGATTCAATGTTACATTTGATTTCATTTCGAAAACAATAAAAGCTCTGACGGTTCCTACACATACTAAAGATAAATTAAGGTCTAAGTGTCCGCCTTTTTTGCCACAAGGAATTGGACAGAAAAGTTTAGATCAAGGTTCGTTTTTGTGGTATAAGAAAAAGAAAAATCGTTTTCCTTCTCAATATCGAGATACAGCAGTCTTGGTTTTTGGGAGTTTCTTTTCTGTAAACAAAATTCGCCGTTTTATAGAGAGGAACCGATGGGCAACGGTTGTCATTTTTAATGCGCCGGCTAAGAGCACCTAACAAAACCTGACAAATAGAGGAATATGCAGTAAAATACCAGT
>ERZ1090867.1091-NODE-1094-length-9915-cov-3.772312_pt1 | contig 9915 bp, 5 predicted proteins | sample MGYA00478476_ERZ1090867 | MGnify/ENA primary metagenome ERZ1090867 (study PRJEB33644, sample SAMEA5815742) | chicken gut metagenome | biome: Chicken; feature: Gastrointestinal Tract; material: Caecum | place: Ireland | collected 2019-01-01 | study: A study of the... | reverse complement strand
ATCTGAATCTGCTTTTTTATGTATTGATATATTTCTTCGGTATTCCAGACAAACAATTCTATATTGACAGATCTGTTTTCACTTGAAAAATATAATGAAAATTCATCTAGATCAGGATTAATAGTAATGATTTCTTCTCTATTTTTCCTATACCGAAAGCCATTATCTTTTAGCCACTCCTCTGTATCGCTTCGAGACTGTAAAGGAGCATGAACTAATATGGTTCCGATTTCTCTATAACTTGACGGCTCAACTGACAACGGCGCTCTGTGCATTACTTCCAGCGATATGCCTTTTATAAACTCTACAATAAATAAACTATCATTGTCGGAATATACATATCTGACATCCCCCTGCGGATTTTCCACCATTGAATTCCGATGATATTGTGAGAAAACCGTGCTGGTCAAATAATCGAACTGCTCTCTCCTTTGACTTTCTTCTGCTTCTTCCAATGTCAGCCGCAAAGCAGCCGCAATGTATCTGTCCCTTTTCTTTTCGCACTCAAGAATGCCTGTCCATAATGATGTTTCAGAATCCCCCACTCTGATTTGAGCTGTTTCTTCTTCTCTTTGAACGTCATAATGTCGTTTTTCCAGCCATTCATACACCTCATGATTCTGCACAGACAGCGGCATATTAATCAGTAGATCAACTACTGTTTTCTGCTCTGATTCAACTATACCCACTGTCTTCTCTTCCGGTTCTGTCTCCGGCATTTCTACCATACCCGCCGTCTTCTCTTCCGGTTCTGCCGACAGTTCTTCCATCATACCTACAGTTTGCTCTTCCGGCTCCAGTTCATACGGTTCTTCTGATATATTATGAACATCCGGCTCCTCTGTCTGTTCCTGCCCGCCGTACAATATCTTTTTCAGTGCTTCATGCATCTCGGCGGCAGAATGATATCTGTCTTCGGATCGATAAGCACACGCTTTCAGGATTACCTTTGCAGCACTTTCTGACGCGTAGACCGGCGGTGGGAGTATATCTCCCTGCATTCTCCTTCCCAGGGCATTCTCTCTGTCGGCGAATGTAATCTGTTTCTTATCCAGCGGATAGAACGGCAGTCTGCCTTGATTCAGGAAGCTGTAAAGCACCAGCCCCAGAGAATAGATATCCACACTTGAACCATATGGCCTGCCAAGATATACTTCCGGCGCCATATATTTCTCTGTTCCTTTTCTTGAAAGTCCGCCTGTCGTTTTCTCCACCGTTCTCGCTACGCCGAAATCCCCCAGTTTAAACTGTCCGGTTTCGCTGACAAAGATATTCTCCGGCTTGATATCACGGTGCATAAGGCCTTTCTTCTGACAGAAACTTAAGGCGTCTGTCAATTCCACACCCATACGCAGTACGTCTTTTTCCTTCATCGGATGGCTGAGCTGATATTCATAGAGCGGCGTGAGAAGTTCCATACGGATCAGGATATCCCAGCCGAGCGCCCCCTCGTGTTCTGTCACATGGTGATCCTCATAGCTTACGATATTCGGATGGCTTTTCAGATTTGTCATGATAACAATCTCTTTCACAATCTCATCTACAAAGCCTTTAAAATAACTGCTCACTGACTGCTCGTCCATCCCCTCTGCAAGCGCTGCCCTGATATCCGAGGCAGAGTGTGGCACCCGGATGACTTTCAGCGCAGACCGGGTGGTGATACCATAGTCTGTCTTCTGAATTTCATATACCTTTCCTGCGGCTCCCTCGCCCAGTTCTCTTTCAATTGTCCAGTTTGCGAATACCTTTGTGCCTTCAATGTACTCCATTTCCCGTTCACTATGCTCCTGTCGCTGCAAGTTTCTTCAATATGGCCTTTAATATAGCATTAAAAAGATTCTATGCGTCACTTCGTCTAAAGATATATCCACGGTCCGGTCTTCTAATTCCCATTTCCATCCCGAGTAACCACCCACATCTCCGTCAATTCCTGTTATTTGCTGGATTTTCTGTTTCGTTGTCTCATAAACTTCTTCTGCATTTTTAAATGATGCAATTGTAGTCAGATGCGCGCCTCCGGAATAAGACTCCAGACTTATTGTGCTGTTAGCAAGGATGATCTCTGTAAAATCTTGAATTTCCTCATAGTAGTAGCCGTTTTCCTCCAGCCATTTCTTTGCAGAATCAACGGAGTCCAGCGGACATTCTGCAAATACCCGCGCCCCTATATCTATCGTATCCGCATCGGCCTCCCGCAGAGTTTCTCTTGAAACGGATACAAATGACGGGAATCCAAAGGATTGATTATTCACCTCATAAACATTTTCACCGTCTGAATATTCTGTTGACCATTCCGTGTATGATACCTGCCCGAACTCTTGCGCATATTCTTTGTTCAAATGATCGATGACTGTTTTTGCATATCCGACAAAGGGATGCTTCTGTTCAAAACTAATGGAAGATGTCATGGCAGCACTGTCATAACAGTGTATATTTATATTCCAGAAACTATTCCAGCCGGTATTTACGATAATTGTTGTTTGTTCCCATACGGTTCCTTTGTAAACACCCCCGTTCTCAATTTCATAATCATACCCGTTCTGATCCAGCCATTGCCTGATCTCCGCAACATTATTACCAAGCGGCATATCCTTAAGAAGTCCTCTGTCGATTTCTGTATCCATAGGCCGGAACAACCATAGTACAAATATTGCCAGTACGGCCGTTATCACCGAAAGTACCTTTAATCTATTCTGAATTTTAATAGTTCTGGTGTTCAGATTTACCAGTATTTTTGTAGCATTTAATTTCTGGTCATCCAGGGAAGTTTCCTGCTTCTCCTCTTCTTTTTCTTCCTGCTCCGCAGCATCTTCTTCCGCCGCGGCCATCTTTTCTTCCACCTCTGTGATGATTGCTTCTGTTCCTACAGTTTTTTCTTCCGGTTCTGCCGCCGGCTCATCTATCATGCCCACCGTCTTCTCTTCCAGTTCTGACAGAATCTCTTCCATACCTGTCGTTTTCTCTTCGGCTTCCGGACAGATCTCTGTTTCCATGCCTACCGTCTTTTCTTCCTGCACTGTATCGCGGGAGTATGTCATAAAAGACGGTTCCCCGTGTCTGCTCTTTCTCTCATACGCGATCGCCTCAAGGTCTTCCCGCATTTCAGCAGCCGACTGGTAACGTTCCTCCGGCAGGAAAGCACACGCTTTCAGAATCACTTCTGCTATGTCTGCAGACGCATCTGCCGGAGCAGGGATCGTCTCTCCCTGCATTCTCTTTCCCAAGGCAGTCTCCCGGTCTGCAAATGTGATCTGGTTCTTATCCAGCGGATAAAAGGGCAGTCTGCCATGATTCAGAAAGCTGTACAGCACAAGTCCGAGAGAATAGATATCTACAGTCGCTCCATATGGCTTTCCAAGATATACTTCCGGAGCCATATACTTCTCCGTACCTTTTCTTGACAGACCTCCGGTGGTTTTCTCCACTGTTCTGGCCACTCCGAAATCCCCAAGTTTAAACTGACCAGTCTCACTGACAAAGATATTTTCCGGTTTGATATCACGGTGGATCAGCCCTTTTTTCTGACAGAAATCCAGTGCGTCCGTAAGCTCAATCCCCATCCGCAGAACATCTGCTTCATCAAGCGGCTGTTTCATCTGATAATTATAAAGCGGTGTCAGCAGTTCCATGCGAATCAGAATATCCCACCCCAGTGAATCTTCGTGCATAGTAACCTGATGATCTTCATAACTCACAATATTCGGATGACTTTTCAGATTTGACATGATAACGATTTCTTTTACGATCTCGTCTACAAACCCCTGAAAATAGCTGCTTACCGACTCTTCGCTCATCCCCTCTGCAAAAGCAGCCCTGATATCCGAATCAGAATGCGGCACACGTATCACCTTCAGGGCAGACCGGGTGGTGATACCGTAGTCTGTCTTCTGAATCTCAAACACCCTGCCTGTGGCTCCCTCGCCCAGTTCTTTTTCAATTATCCAATTTGTAAATACAACTGTACCTTTTCTATATTCCACGATTCCTGTTTCTCCATTTTGTCATTTTATATATGCAGCTTTACGAACTGTACAGACTAAAGTTACTCTTAATATCCTGCCCATACTCCATGGTTTTTAAGTTCTTCTTCCGTTTCATAATAACCATACCACCCACTGCTGTTTTCCATGTACACATACTTGCCGTTCTCGTTCCGGATCAGTGAATATGTACCATTATCCGCATGGACACTGAATGTCTGTTCCTGACCATTGTCCATCTTACGTCTGATTGTGAGATCACCGTCCAGCATATTGTCTTTGACGTTTCCTGTAATAACTTCTGTCTGGCTTTCATCCGCCAGATTTCTGTATGTATATGTACATTGCCCGTTTGCTTTATTTCCACTCCACTGGCCTTCAGTCAGTGTATAAACTTTATCTTCGTCCGTAAAAATACCAAACTGTTTTCCGCTTCCTTCTCTGCTGCCGTTTACGATATTCCCGGAATACACGCCCCATGTCGACAGTATAAGTCCTTTGCCTCCCTCTATATTATCTCTGACCTGTCCGTCCTGATAATAGTAGGTGGTCACTCCCGCCAGTTTGCTGTTTCGGTCTGTCTTAAAGAAATTAAGCAGACCCTCGTAATCTCCGTTATTCATCATCTTATCAACCTTTGCAAGCAGGCATTTTGCCTGAAGTCCGGTCTTCGTATCATAATCACAGGCAGCAGAATCCAGCCATACCACACCATCGTCATATTTTCCCTGACTGATATACAAGTCTGTCATGCCCTGATAAGCCTGAACATTTTCCGCATCAATCTCTATTGCTGTCTGATAGTCCGCCTGTGCCTGTTCATAATTTCCTGCTGCTGCATTCTCTTCTGCACTTGCAATTGCCTCTGTATACTCTTTCTTCTGACTGATTTCATCATACTGGCTGCTAAAATCGCCATCCTCAGCATGAGCTTTCCCGTCATCCAGAACTGCCAATGCTTCGTCATACTGTCCAAGCTCAGCATATGCCTCCGCCAGATATTCATATCCTCTGTAATCCTCCGGATATTTATCTACCAGGTCTGTAAGCATAGCAATCGCGTCTTCATACTGTCCGTCGTCTATACTATAAGATGCCGAAGAAAACGCCGAATCCTTTTCTTGTTCATATTTCAGATCCTGTGCCTGATTGAAAGCAAACGCAAACACAACGGCAAAAACAAGTACAGGAATTATTACAGCAGTCCACTTAATTTTCTTTCCTGTACGTGTTTTTTTCGTTTCAGAAGCTTTCGTATTTTTCTTTTCATCTCCCACTGTACCGGAGTTGGCTGAAGTATAGGTTGTCTGCGGATTTATATGTACTCTGATATAGACATCTCCGCTTGTACCACCGTTGATTCCCGCTTCTCCCAGTCCCCTCAGCCGGATCTGCTGTCCTTCTTTTATTCCAGCCGGAATTGTTACGAGAACTGTTTTCCCCTTGATCAGCATACTCTGCGTACCGCCTTTTTGTGCCAGACCGGCATCCAGATTAATCTCCTGATAAACATCTTTACCCTTTTCCGGTATTTTGTTTTCTTCTTTCTCTGCCGTATCACTCTGAGCCGTTTTTTCTGCCTGCTGATCATAACTTGTCCCGGCAGATTCTTCTTCCGGCTCTGTATACTCCATGCCCACAGTCTTCTCTTCCGGCTCTGTATATCCCATGCCGACAGTTTTCTCCTCTGGTTCTGTATACTCCATCCCGACAGTTTTCTCTTCCGGCTCCGTATATCCCATTCCCACAGTTTTTTCTTCTGATCCGTCTGCGAATTCAGCTGCACGGTATCCACTTTTCTTTTCATTCCCGAAAGTCACCTTTTCCAGAGCCGCCAGCATATCTGCCGCTGTCTGATATCTGTCTTCCGCCCGGTAAGCACACGCTTTTAATATAACAGCCGCAAGCTCCGGGGATGCATCTGCCGGCGCGGGCACCGCATCTCCCCGCATCCGTCTGTCCATTGCACTCTCGCGGTCTGCAAAGGAAATCTGGTTTTTGTCCAACGGATAGAAGGGAAGCCTTCCCCTGTTCAGGAAACTGTAGAGAACGAGGCCAAGTGAATAGAGATCAGCAGTCTGGTTGTAGGACTTTCCGAGATAGACTTCCGGCGCCATATATTTCTCCGTTCCCTTTCTGGAGAGCCCGCCGGTCGTCTTCTCGACCGTACGCGCCACGCCGAAATCTCCCAGCTTGAACTGTCCCGCCTCGCTGACAAAGATATTTTCCGGCTTTATATCGCGATGCATCAGCCCTTTTCCCTGACAGAAAACGAGCGCGCTGGTAAGTTCACGTCCCATACGAATCACATCAGCCTCTGTAATTGTATGATTAAGCTGATAATCCAGAAGAGGAGTGAGAAGCTCCATACGGATCAGAATATCCCAGCCAAGACTGTCCTTATGAGGTGTCACCTGATGATCCTCGTAACTTACAATATTCGGATGACTCTTAAGTTCCGACATAATGACGATTTCCTTGACGATCTCATCGACAAATCCCTGAAAATATCCGCTCACAGACTGCTCATCCATGCCTTCGGCAAGCGCGGCTTTCAGATCTGCAGCCGAGTGCGGCACACGGATTACTTTCAGGGCGGACTTTGTCGTAATTCCATAATCTGTCTTATGGATCTCGAATACTTTTCCTGTTGCTCCCTCGCCAAGTTCTTTTATAATTTCCCAGTTTGTAAATGCAGTAGAACCGATTGTATACTCCATTCCTGTCATTCCTCCGTCCTTTTTCTTCTTCCCGTCTTAATCCTGATCTGTTCCCCCATATCAGAGAAGCAGGTAAGTCAGAGCCTGTATTCCCTCACTTTTCTGAAGTTTTTCAAGCGTCACTCTGCCGCTGATTTTTTCAATATATGCAGCGATCTGTCTTTGTCCGTCCGTCTCTCTCTCAAGAGCGTTTTCCTGATCCGGGTCGTAACAGTTGCATACAAACATATATTTGTCTCTGTCACTACAGTCTATGTTCTGCTCTAAGATCTTCGTTTTTTCCACAGAAATCTCATCCTGACGCATAATCATCAGTACGTAGCGGCTCCGTGCGATCAGCTCCGAGGCAGGCTCACTGCACACATGGTCCATATCGACCACAATATAGTCAAAGTCTCCTGATTCTTTCGCCTGCTCCGCCAGCTTTGTATATGCTGCAGGAGAGATATTGAGCAGCTCTGCCGCTGCCGGAAGCGGCGGCAGGAATGAGAATCCCTCTGACCGGATAAAGCCTATCACACTGCCATACAGATTTGCCCCTGCCTGACGCATCAGGCGGCACGCCTCTGTATCCAGACACACCCTGTCATTCAGATAATAATGGAAATACTGCATAGATTCGGCGTTCAGATAGAGGACTCTCTTATGACGCTCCGTAAGGGATCTCCACAGAACAAGGGCGTCGGATGTTACTCCAACGCCTCCCGAATCTGAACAGACTGTTACTACTGCGGGCTGACTGCCCGGACGTCCGGCGTCCTCTTTTTGCAGTACGATATCATAAGAAGATTCATTTACGATATCTTTCAGATTAGAATATTTATCAGCATACACAATTCCGCTGCCTGTATCGGCGGGTACGCTCCCCTCGCATAAGATCACGATTTTCCCGATGTCATGTCTTCTCAGTTCGTCTGTATAGAGGCTGTCGCTTACCACCAGTACATCCACCTCCCTCTGCACCGAGAAAAAGGCTGTAAAATACTCCGGATCTGTAATCACCTCCATCTCAGTCTGTGTGCCGAACTTCTCTATGTATTTAATCTCCAGTGCCTCCAGATATCCGTAATCCGGATCTGCAAGGATAATAACCGGTTTTTTCATGGATTTCCCCCTGATAATTCTATGATTCTTTTATTTCCACGAGGAAAGAACTGTCCGCCAGCTTCAGGATGTCTCCCTGATGCAGCAGTCTGTGTTCTCCTGCTTTTAGTATGAAACCGTTTATATATGTACCGTTACGGCTCTGCATATCTTCCGCGTAAAACTGTCCGTCCCTGTGCCATATCGTACAGTGTACATTGCCTACCCTCAGATTTCCGCTGATCTGTCCGTCCGCACGGTAAGGACTTCTGCCGAGCACAAACTTTTCTCCTGTAATCGTAAATTCCAGTTTCTGGTCAGTCCCCATATACCGCAGGCACAGCCTGCTTTCCCGCTGCCGCAAAGGTTCTGGGTCTCTGCCCTGCATCTTCTCAGATTCTCTCTTCTGCATCTCCTCCGCGCGGATGTCCTGTCTGTGCTTTTCTTCCTGAGGTTTATCCGCCGGCCGGAATCTCCTGAGGATCTCTTCAAGAGAATGATCTGTCTCCTGAAGGGCGGATAAAAACCGGAGAATCTGATCTCCCGGTGAATAGCTCATCTCCCTGCTCCATTCTGCAATCCGGTTACGCAGCACAGCCTCAAGCTCAAACCACTCTGTGCGCTCGTAATCTTCTCCGACCGGAAGGTAAATCAGATATACTTCTTTCGTCTTATGATCGATAAAAATACAATCCTCCGCAAGTTCCAGACCGCAGGCGCGCGCAAGCGGATGATCCTTAAGCTCAAGAACGGCACGGATAAGCCCTGTCATAACCTCAAGGAACTCATCTTCCCCGAATGTCGGCAGCATTCTGGACAGACGTCGTCTGTATTCGCCTGAAAGATATACAAACTTTCTGTGGCCGTTAAAACGGATCTGTGTACATGGAAGGATGCTCCGCAGGCCGCCTGACAGGAGCATCTTATATCCGGTCTGTGAATAGAACCGTTCTTCTTTCAGCAGATATGACACATAGCCGTCTCCTTCTCTTTTTTCTATTACACCGCCCACTTTCATCGTCCCCGTTCCTTTCTCTGGTCATTTCCTGTCTGATACAAGCAGGGGAGCCATGCATCTATGCGCCTGACTCCCCTGACATTTACTCCGCATATCTCATTTTCGTCTGATCCATATGCATTGATTCTGCTGTATTCGCTAATATATAAAACCCTCTGTTTACTGCCGTAAAAACAACACAAGTATTATATCAAACATGAAAGCTGAATATATTATATTGTAATAATCTGCTCTTATTTTGTAATATTCTGCAATCTATCTGGAACTCCTCTGCGTCTCAGGCATTCGGATAGTACTCCATAAAGATGTAATTAATGACGTCCGACCCTTCGGGTGACTGGAACCGCAGATCGTCCATTGCCAGACTCTGCTCATCCAGACCGTCAATATTAAAATCCAGAACGAGATCATCACTTATATAATTTTCATACGAACTGTAGAAATTATAGGAGAGGCTTGTGTCTCCTTCTGAAACTCCGTAATCGTATTCGCCGTAAGCCGCTTTCGCATCACTTAATGTATCACCAAGTGAAATCCCCGCCTCCGTCTCAAAAGATAACGGCATACCCTCTGTAATTGTGATTGACGCAACCTCACATTCCTCAAGCAGTCTGGTATCTTCTTCCACATTAATCACACGGACGCTTACAGTCGCATCGTCTTTCTGTATATCCATATCCAGATATGTAAGGGACTCCAATTCCGTTCCTTCCGGGATTTCAATCAGATCTTCCTTCGCATATACTGCACCAGGATGCACACCGCCGTAAGTCCATCCATTATTAAGGAAATCAGACAATTTGCTGTACATCAGCTGATATTCCTGTCCATCCAGAACGAACTTATACTGTTCTTCAATTTCGTCGACTGAGGTGATCGTCTTTTTATCTCCCGTCTCCCCGTCATCGTCAGTTGTCTGTGTGTCTGAGGTGTCGTTGTTTTCCGTTTCATCCTCCTGGCTGCCCTCCGTTTGTGTATCTGTATCCGGCTCAGAAGAATTCCCGCCTCCGCACGCAGTCATTGTACAGCAAGTAATCCTGACACAAGTATCAGCACTAATTTCTTTTTCATTTTTTCCACCCTTTCATCTAGTGTTATTTTGCTTTATTAATAT
>ERZ1090867.1089-NODE-1092-length-9926-cov-4.980752_pt1 | contig 9926 bp, 10 predicted proteins | sample MGYA00478476_ERZ1090867 | MGnify/ENA primary metagenome ERZ1090867 (study PRJEB33644, sample SAMEA5815742) | chicken gut metagenome | biome: Chicken; feature: Gastrointestinal Tract; material: Caecum | place: Ireland | collected 2019-01-01 | study: A study of the... | reverse complement strand
CCCGAAAGGCATGGTTTACAATAACGGTGCCGTCTATTTTGATATTGATATGAAAGTGCTTGTCCTTTCAACCCTTGCCTGTTACGGGATTTTAAGCCTTGCCGGTTTTCTTTTGAAGCGCCGAACGCCTGATAACAAAATTTATGAAATAGAGCTTTGTCACAACGGAAAAACCGTCTCCGCAAAAGCGCTTTTGGACACCGGCAACGCGCTTTCCGACGGCTTTTCCGACACGCCGGTTTTGGTTGCCGCGCCAAGCGTTCTCAAAGCTTTGCTCGGCACGGATTTAGACAGCTTGTTTTTAATCAAAAAGGACTTTGAAACGGAATCTTCGGAGCGTATCCGGCTGATTCCGTTTTCTACGGTCGGTGACAACGGCGTTTTAAAAGCGGTTTTGATTGACAAAGTCCGTGTGCCGAAATTAGGCTTAATAGTGCAGCATGTGTTATTAGCGCAAAGTAAGGAGAAAACGCTCTCTGATGAATATTCGGTTTTATTAAGCAGTGATTTTTTGGAAAGGGGTAGTTATGAACACAATACTCGAAAATCTTCAAAACATATTACAAAAAATTAAGGGTTTTCTTTTCCGGCGAAGGATTCATTATATCAACGGCTCGCAAGCGCTCCCGGAACCGCTTTCCAAAGAAGAGGAAGAGGCGCTCCTTGCGCGCTTGCAAAGCGGGGAGAGCGCCGTTCGCGAAGAGCTGATTGTCCACAACCTGCGGCTTGTCGTTTATATCGCGAAAAAATTTGAAACCTCCGGCGTGTTTGTCGAAGATTTGATTTCGATTGGAACAATCGGTCTAATTAAAGCCGTCAACACGTTCCGTCCTGAAAAAAATATCAAGCTTGCCACTTACGCCTCGCGCTGTATCGAAAATGAAATTTTAATGTATCTTCGCAAAACAAGCACCCACAAAGCAGATGTTTCGATTGACGAACCGCTCAATGTGGATTGGGACGGCAACGAACTGCTGCTTTCTGACATTCTCGGCAGCGAGCCGGACTCCATTCACGAAAATTTGGAATATGACGATGAAAAAAAGCTGCTTTTAAAATGTGTGCGCACGTTACCTTCCAGAGAGCGTATGATTATGAATATGCGGTTCGGTTTGGACGGCGAAAGTGAACACACCCAAAAGGAAGTCGCCGACCTGCTCGGTATTTCGCAAAGCTATATATCCAGACTGGAAAAAAGAATTTTGGGGCAGTTAAAAAAATCCATGGAAGCGGCCGGTTGACAAGTGTTGAAAAAATTGTGTTTTTTTTAACAAAAAGACTACCACTTTGCTAAAAAATATGGTAAAATGACAAATGTTAAGTATTCTTTTTTGTGAGGGATATTTTTGGTCTTTTCAAGCCTTGTTTTTCTATACATTTTCCTACCGCTGTGTTTAGCGGCTTATTTTATTACAAAAAATATTCGAGTGCGCAACGTTGTGCTTTTGGTTTTTTCTCTCGTGTTTTACGCCTGGGGGGAGCCGAAATATATCTTTTTGATGATTTTAACCACGGCGGTCGACTTCTTCGCCGGGTTGTTCATTGAAAAATATCGCGGCACGCGTAAATCCCGCCTGTTTTTGACGCTTGCCGTTGTGCTGACGCTGTCGTCTTTGGGACTGTTTAAATATTTTGACTTTTTTGCCTCCAACGCCAACAGCTTTTTCCACATTTCTGTTCCGCTATTGGGACTTTCTCTGCCGATTGGCATTTCGTTTTATACCTTCCAGGCGCTTACTTATGTTGTTGACGTGTACCGCGGCAAGGTGCAGGTGCAAACGCAGTTTTACAAAATGCTTTTGTATGTGTCGATGTTCCCGCAGCTCATAGCCGGCCCGATTGTCCGTTACAGCGACGTCTGTAAACAAATTGACGAGCGTACCTGCTCCGTGCAAAAAGCGGCGCGCGGCACCATGCGGTTTTGCGTCGGTCTTTTCAAAAAAGCGGTTCTTGCCAATTTTGCAGGGGCGCTTACTGAAAAACTGCTCGGCGAAGACCTTTCGACGCTGTCTTTTGTAGGTGCGTGGGTCGGTATTTTCGCCTATGCTTTGCAAATCTACTTTGATTTTTCCGGCTATTCCGATATGGCGATCGGTCTCGGGCGAATTTTCGGCTTTGATTTTCCCGAAAATTTCCGCTACCCTTATATCGCCAAATCCATTCAGGATTTTTGGAGCCGCTGGCATATGACGTTAAGCTCCTTTTTCCGCGACTATCTTTACATACCGCTCGGCGGCAACCGAAAGCGCTGGGCGCTAAATATGCTGATTGTTTGGCTGCTTACAGGTCTTTGGCACGGTGCCGAATGGAACTTTGTTTTGTGGGGACTTTATTATTTCTTCTTCCTGATGCTCGAAAAAATGTACCTCGCAAAATACCTGAACAAAGCGCCGGTGGTCATACAACACCTTTACGCCGTAATTGTGATTTTGGTCGGTTGGGTATTTTTCTATTTCGGCTCACTTTCCGAAATCAAAGCATTTTTCGCCGCCGCGTTCGGCGCAAACGGCTTTTTACAGATCACCGAAAAAACCGTGATTGTCAATTATATTTTGACGCTTTTGGTTGGCGCGGTTTTGTGTTTGCCGGTGATTCCGTTCTGCAAGCGCATTGCCGGCAATTTGTGTAAATCCCACGGCGGTAAGATTTTCGTAAATGTGTGCGCGTGTGTGTGCACGGTCGCCGCTTTCGCGATTTCCACTGCGGCACTTGTCGGTTCAAGTTATAATCCGTTTTTATATTTCCGTTTTTAAGGTTCTTTATTATGAAAAGTTTAACTGCTTCACAAATTCAAGAATTTCACCGCCGAAAAAGACGAAAAAAGGCGCCGTATTTACTTTATAAGCCGGCGGCGTTTCTGATTGTATTCCTTTTTTGCCTGTCGCTGTTCTTTTTCTTCTTTTACAGCGCTTTTGACACAGATAAAACCGTCTCCGAAACCGAGAACCGCGCTTTGGCAACAAGACCTAAAGTGACGGCTTCCGCCATTTTTGACGGCAGTTTTATGAAAGATTTTGAAACCTATTACACCGATACTTTTCCTTTCCGCGATACGTTTCTGGCAGTCAATCAAAAGCTTTCTGCCTTTTTCACGGGCACACGCAGCAAGGACGATGTTGTATTAGTGGAAAAGCAGGACAAAGACGATTTTGCCGGCCAGGATATTACATATGACGAGTAAAAAATGCAGATGGGGTGAAACTTATGCAGTATGATGTCGTAGTCATCGGTGCCGGCGTGGTCGGTGCGCTGATTTCCCTGGAGCTTTCCAAAAAGGATATCCGCGTCGCCATGCTCGACAAGTGCAACGATGTTGCCATGGGTACCACAAAAGCAAACAGCGCAATCGTTCACGGCGGGTTTGACGCCGCCAACGGTACGCTGAAAGCCAAGCTCAATGTGCGCGGCACGGCGTTGATGCCGCAGCTTTGCGCGGACTTGGCTGTCCCTTACCGGAACAACGGTTCTTTGGTGCTTGCCTTTTCCGAGGAGGAAATGGAGCACGTCCACACGCTCTATGAAAGAGGGCAGAAAAACGGTGTGCCGCGTCTTTCCGTGATTGATAAGGCTGTGGTAAAAGCAATGGAACCGCACGTAAGCGACGAGGTCGTCGGCGCGCTTCTTTCGGAAACCGCCGGCATTGTCTGCCCCTATGAATTGACTATCGCTGCAACAGAAGTTGCGGTAACCAACGGCGTGGAATTTTTACGCAACTGCGCTGTGGAAAGTATTAAAGCCCAAAATGACAGCTTTGTGCTTTCAACCACCTGCGGTGAAATCGAAGCTTCCTATGTCATCAACGCGGCAGGGGTGCATGCCGATGACGTCGCGCGGATGATTGGCGACGACAGCATTTCGATTATCGCGCGCAAAGGCGAATATTACCTTTTGGACAAGTCTTACGGCTATATCGCCGACCACACGCTGTTCCAGTGCCCGACCAAAATGGGCAAAGGCGTTTTGGTGACGCCCACCGTTGACGGTAACCTTTTAATCGGCCCGTCCGCTTTAGATGTCGAAGATAAAGATGATGTCGACACAACCGCCGAAGGTCTTTCGTTCATTTTGGAAAAAGCGAAAAAGACGGTGCCGGAACTGAACACGCGCGGCGCAATCACGTCGTTTGCCGGTATGCGTGCCCACCCGGTGACCGATGATTTTATTATCGGTTTTTCCGAGAAAAACGACCGCTTCTTAAATGTCGCCGGTATCGAGTCGCCCGGCCTTTCCGCCGCGCCCGCGATTGCGGAAATGGTGCGTGACCTCTTGACCGAAAAAGCCGCCCTTTCTGAAAAAGCGCAATATAAGACCAAACGCACGCCGCCGGTTCGCTTCCGTCATATGACAAAATCGGAACGCGAAGCACTCATTGCGAAAAACAAAGCATACGGCCGTGTGATTTGCCGTTGTGAGACGATTACAGAAGGCGAGATTTTAGACGCAATTCACGCACCCGCCGGGGCGCGCGACGTGGACGGCGTAAAACGCCGTACCCGCGCCGGAATGGGTCGTTGCCAGGGTGGTTTCTGCGGCTCAAAAGTTGTGGAAATCCTTGCCCGCGAATTAAACGTGCCGATGAACGATATTACGAAATTCGGCGGCGCGTCTAAAATTCTGTTTGACAAAACGAAGTGAGGTGTGAATGATGCTCAACTATGATTTGGTCGTGGTCGGCGGCGGCCCTGCCGGTATGGCGGCGGCGCTGCAGGCGCACGAAGACGGAATCGAGAAAATCCTGATTTTAGAGCGTGCGGATACGCTCGGCGGTATTCTGGAGCAGTGTATTCACACCGGCTTCGGGCTGCATTATTTCGGCGAAGAGCTTTCGGGACCTGAATATGCCGGCAGATTCATTGAACAGGTTTACAAAACGGATATTGACGTAAAAGTCGATACCATGGTATTGGATATTTCCCCGGAAAACATCGTCACGGCGGTCAATAATTTTGACGGGCTGTTGACCATTCAGGCAAAAGCCGTTGTGTTGGCAATGGGCTGCCGCGAACGACCGCGCGGCGCGCTTTCAATTGCGGGCTGCCGCGCTTCGGGTATTATGACCGCAGGAACTGCGCAGAAATATGTAAACATCGACGGCTATATGCCCGGCAAAACGGTTGTCATTTTAGGCTCCGGTGACATCGGCCTTATTATGGCGCGCCGTATGACTTTGGAAGGCGCCAAGGTAAAAGCCGTTTGCGAATTGATGCCGTATTCCGGCGGTTTGACGCGGAATATCGTGCAGTGCCTGGAAGATTTCGGGATTCCGCTTCGTCTTTCCTGCACCGTCATTGAAACACACGGCAAAGACCGTCTGGAGGGTGTAACGGTTGCAAATGTGGACGAGCATTTACAGCCGATTCCGGGAACGGAAGAATACATACCCTGTGACACGTTGATGCTTTCCGTCGGTCTGATTCCCGAAAATGAGCTTTCCAAAAACGCCGGAATTGAGCTTGACCGCGTGACCAACGGTCCTATTGTAGACGAATACCGCGAAACGCTGCACAAAGGCGTGTTTGCCTGCGGCAATGTTTTGCAGGTGCACGACCTTGTGGACTTCGTAACCGAAGAAAGCAAGCTCGCGGGCTCCGGTGCGGCAAAATATATCAAAGGCGAAAAGAAAGACAACGGCGTGGTCGAAACCAAAGGGCAGAACGGCGTTCGTTATATTGTTCCCCAACGGATTAACCGCGCGACCGACAAAGACGTGAAACTGTATTTCCGCGTCGGCAAAGTGCTTGAAAATGTTATGCTGACGGTTACCTGCGGCGATAAAGTCCTGCTTTCCAAGAAAAAGCGGAAAATGACGCCCGGTGAAATGGAATATGTCACGATTAAAGCGGATACCATTCACGACCTGCCCGAAAATAGCACGCTGGTCGTGGAGACAAAGGAGGCGTAAGACATGGAAAAAAGAGAACTGATTTGCGTGTCCTGCCCCATTGGCTGCGCCATTACGGTGGAGCTTGACGACAACGGCGAGGTCCTGTCTGTTACCGGGAACACCTGTAAACGCGGCGACAGCTACGCGCGGCAGGAGTGCACCCACCCGGAGCGTATGCTCACGTCGACTGTAAAAGTCGAGGGCGGAAGACTGCCGGTTGTGCCGGTTAAATCCAGCCTCCCGGTGCCGAAAGAAATGCTGTTCGACTGCATGAAAGAAATCAACAAGGTCACCGTAAAAGCACCTGTTCATATCGGCGACGTTGTACTTTCGAATATTCTCGATACCGGCGTAGATATTGTAGCAACCAACGAAGTGTAATTGTTTTATAAGAAAGCACGCTCTTTCGGAGCGTGCTTTTTTCTGTATAGTGCTGTTTCTTGCGGAATCTCTGAAACTGTGCTAAAATTACCGTAAGAAGCATTGAAGGAGAAATCGTATGGAAAGCTATCAACGCGCCGCCGAGATTGTGCCGTCTGAGCGCCAGCTCGCGTGGCAGAAAATGGAGTTTTACGCTTTCTGCCATTTTGGCATGAATACATTTACAGGCAAAGAGTGGGGCGATGGCCAAACGCCGCCGGAAGTTTTTAACCCGACAGACCTCGACGCCGAACAGTGGGTCAAGGCGATTAAGTCCGCCGGTATGCGCGGGCTTATTTTAACCTGTAAGCACCACGACGGCTTTTGCCTGTGGCCGAGCGCCTACACTGAATATTCCGTGAAAAACAGCCCGTTCCGCGACGGAAAAGGCGACGTTGTGCGCGAAGTCGCCGACGCTTGCCGGAAATACAATATCAAATTCGGCGTCTATCTTTCCCCGTGGGACCGCCACGAAGAGACCTACGGGCAAGGGGAGGCCTACAATACCTTTTACAAAAACCAACTGCGCGAGCTGCTCACCAATTACGGCGAAATTTTCACCGTTTGGCTGGACGGCGCCTGCGGAGAGGGGAAAAACGGCAAGGTGCAGAAATACGACTGGCAAAGCTACTACGCCGTCGTGCGCGAATTACAGCCGAATGCCGTAATCAGCATCTGCGGGCCGGACGTCCGCTGGATCGGCAATGAAGCAGGCGTGTGCCGTAAATCGGAGTGGAGCGTTGTGCCGTCGTGGCTTTCTATCAATGAATTCACCGCTCAACGCTCGCAAAAAGAGGATGACAAAAAATTTGCCAAGTCCCACAATGCTATGTTGTTGGACCTCGGCTCGCGGAAAGCAATCCGCAAGGAATCCGAACTGATTTGGTATCCGGCGGAGGTGGACACTTCCATTCGTCCCGGCTGGTTTTACCACCCGGAGCAGGACTATAAAATCAAATCGCTTGACAAACTGTTTAAAATCTATTTGAATTCTGTCGGTGGCAACGCTTCGCTTCTTTTGAATATTCCGCCGGATAAAACCGGACATATCAGCAAAATGGACGAATTGACGCTGGATTCTTTCGGGCGGCTTTTGCGGCGTGAATTCCCCGAAAACCTGTTCGGGGAGCATGCACGCGCTGATGCGACAAGTGTGCTTGACGAAGCGCACGGGGCGCAAAACGTGCTGTCTGAAGACGAAACCGCCTATTGGCAGGCGGCAAGTGATGACCAAAAGCCGGAGCTGATTTTGGATTTCGGGCAAGAAACGCGGTTTGACAGTCTTTTTTTACAGGAAAATATCGCGACCGGCCAGCAAATTGAGGCGTTTTCGGTTTATATCGAGCACAAAAACCACTGGAAACGCATCGGAAAATACACGGTGATCGGTTATAAAAAAATCTGTTATTTTAAGAAAGCCCATAAAGCAAGAAAAATTCGAATTGTGTTTAACCAGAACCGCGGAAAGGTGACAATTTTGCGCGCGCTTGCCTATAAACGTGAAGAGCTTGACAGCCCGACCGACAATACTCAGGATTTGTCTTAATTTGCAACCCTACCTGCAAAAAATATACAGTGTAAAGCAGAATGCTTGCTACGAAAAAATCGCCTTGTAAAGTCGAAAACTTTACAAGGCGATTGGTCTAAAAATGTTCAAAAACCGGAGTTTTTAACATTATGAACAGAGTTTTGAACATTATCTTCGTTGAAAAATGAACTGGGAAAAATTGGAAATCCTGCATATTTTAATTTTTTGCTATGCATTTTTCGTCAAATTTTTGCATTTTTCTTAAATTTAACTTTCAAACGCTTTTTACCAGTTGTCGATGTGGCTTCTTTCAAGCGCACCGATAATTTTTTTGCGCACGGCAGGGTTATCTTTTTCGAGGGCTTTTAAAAGCTCTTTCATGTTCTGTCGATTTGAGACTTTGTCCATCGGGCAGCGGCTTTTTATAACCGGCAAATTTGCTCTGCGCGCTGCCGCGGCGACATCTTTTTCGTAGGCAAAAATCAACGGGCGAATGAGATAAAGCTTTTTGTTCGAAAGATAAGAAACGGGGGAGAAGCAGCCGATTTTTCCGCCGTTTAAAAGGTTCATCAAAAAAGTTTCCGCCGCGTCGTCCAAATGGTGCCCGAGTGCCACTTTGTTGCAGCCGTTTGCGACCGCTGTGTCGTGCAAAAGCCCCCGGCGCATTTTTGCACACAGACTGCACGGGTTCTTTTCTTTTCGGGTCTTAAAAATGACTTCCCAAAGATTGGTGCGCCGCACGATGTATTCCACTTGCAATTTTTTGCAAAGCGCTTCAATGGCTGTGTAATCTTCAGCAATGCCGTTAAACTGATAGTCGAGCGTAATCGCGACCAGAGAAAAAGGCTTCGGGTAAAAGTCCCGCAGTTTGGCGAGTGCATACAGGAGCGCCAAAGAATCCTTGCCGCCTGAAACGCCGACCGCGATTTTATCGCCGGCTTCAATCATATTGTATTTGTCTACCGCCGCGCGCGTCAGGCTTAAAAGCTTTTTCATGGTATGCCTCCAAAAAGTGCTTGTTACCGTTGCATTTTACCGCAAAATAAGCTGAAAGTAAACAAAATTTTCAAAAATAATCTGCGAGCAAATAATATAAAATTAAGAGAAAACAGAAGAAAATAAGAGAAAATTATATAGTCCGTTAAAAATTTGAAAAAATAGGTTGACGAATCCGATTTTAAGTGGTAATATATTCGAGCAATTCAGAAAAAAGAAGTTTAGATTTTGGAGGTTATGTCTTATGTCAACTTATATGCCTAAGGCCGGCGACATCAGCCGCGCATGGTATGTTCTTGATGCTGACGGCAGAACGCTCGGCGAAGTCGCAGCGGAAGCGGCAACGCTTCTTCGCGGGAAACACAAACCCACCTTCGCACCTCATGCGGACTGCGGCGACAACGTTATCGTGATTAACGCTGAAAAAGTTGTTCTCACCGGCAACAAGCTCGAACAGAAAATGTATTATCATCACACCGGTTATATCGGCAACATGAAGAAAATCAAATATAAAACTTTGATGGCCGATAAACCCGAATTCGTTATGGAAAAAGCAGTAAAAGGTATGCTTCCCGCCAACTCCATCGGCAGAAAGGCGCTCACCAGACTGCACGTTTACCAAGGCGCTGCGCACCCGCATGAAGCGCAGAAGCCGCAAGTAAGAGAATTCTAAGAAAGGGAGGCAAAAGAATATGTACGAAACCAATCCTTATTTTTACGGCACAGGCAGAAGAAAGAAATCCGTTGCGCGTGTCCGCGTTTATGCCGGCACCGGTAAAATCACCATCAACGATCGTGATTTCGACGATTATTTCGGCCTTGAAACCCTGAAACTCATCGTGCGTCAGCCTCTCACTCTGACTGGCACCGAAGGCAAATTCGACATCGTCTGCAAAGTTGCCGGCGGCGGCGTTACCGGCCAGGCCGGTGCAATCCGTCACGGTCTTTCCCGTGCACTTCTGCAGTATGACGAAAACCTGCGCCCGGTTCTCAAGAAAGCAGGCTTCTTAACACGCGACCCGAGAATGAAAGAAAGAAAGAAGTACGGTCTCAAAGGCGCTCGCCGTGCACCGCAGTTCTCCAAGAGATAACTTTCGT
>ERZ1090867.1085-NODE-1088-length-9936-cov-5.012752_pt1 | contig 9936 bp, 2 predicted proteins | sample MGYA00478476_ERZ1090867 | MGnify/ENA primary metagenome ERZ1090867 (study PRJEB33644, sample SAMEA5815742) | chicken gut metagenome | biome: Chicken; feature: Gastrointestinal Tract; material: Caecum | place: Ireland | collected 2019-01-01 | study: A study of the... | reverse complement strand
TTCCTGGCGGTGAAGGCGGCGGCGGAGGAGGCGGAAGCCCTTCGGGCGGCGACCTCAACGATTCGGGCGACATATCGGGCGGAGTAATCGGCGACGGCGGGGGCGACCCCGTAACGGCGTTGAGGGTATATTCCGACGAGCAGGGCAAGATATATTTAAGGCTTAAAAGTTTCGGCGACTACGACGGCGCAAGCTGGGGTCAGGCGCCCGTATACGATGTGCTTCTGGACGATACATACTGCCTCAACTATCTCACTGGCATCGCGCTCTCTTCCGCGGGGTACGAAAGTACTTTTGTCCGCGTCGAAGTTTACGGCACCGATTATTACCTGCCATATTATATGGCCACGGGCGACCTCGGCGACTACGAAATCCAGACTGACGACGTATTATATTCAGGCGATACGTCGCAGATTTATTCGCTGTATTACTATATTTACGACTATGTGCAGGACGGTGCGATAAGTCCTTCGCTCGGCGCATATTCGGCGGACGAACAGGCCTACCGTGAGTACGTGTACCGCAATTATATGGCGGTGCCGCAGAGCACGGCGCAGTTTTTGCAGGGCATAATAGACGAACAGGGCTTCTCTTTGTCCGATTCCGACATAGTGGGCAAAGTTGCGGCCTACATTCAGGGCGCCGCAACATACAACCTTGAATACGACCGAGCCCTCGACGAAGAAGAGGACATAGTAGTGGCATTCTTGCAGACCTATAAAGAGGGCATCTGCCAGCACTATGCAAGCGCGGCAACGCTGCTGTTCCGCACGCTCGGCCTGCCCGCGCGCTACACCATAGGCTATGTGGGCGACACTGTGGAGGGCGACTGGGTAGAAATCACCACGCAGAACGCGCACGCCTGGGTAGAAGTTTACATAGACGGCACAGGCTGGGTCAACGTTGAAGTCACGGGCGGCGGCCCTTCGTTCGGCGACGGCACGGGTGGTTCGGGCGGCGGCGCTGGCGGAGAGAATATCGAACTTCCGCCCAACGCGCTCAGCATAAAGCCAATCAACGAATATATGCTCTACGACGGCACCTCCGTTTTAAGGCCCTCGGGCACGGTGCAGGGTATAGCCGACCTTCTTGCGCAGGGCTACACTTACAGCGCGGTCGTATCGGGCGAGCAGAAGAGCGTGGGCTTCGGCGAGAGCAAGATTGAATCGTTCGTTCTCTACGACCCCAACGGCATGGATGTGACAAACCAGTACGACATAACTTACGGCAAGGGCAGGTTGCAGGTATACCTGCAAGAGCTCACCGTAACCACTTACGGCGGCGAAAAGGTGTACGACGGCACCCCGCTCATAAATTCAGAATACCTGATAGAGGGAACGTACCTTTCGGGGCACAGTTTGTCTGCGCTTACAACAACGGGCACCCAGCTTCACGCGGGCAGCAGCCTTAACGCCTTCAACATAATAATAACCGATGCCGAGGGCAACGACGTGACTTATATGTATAAGATTAACGCCGTGTACGGCACATTGCGCGTTCTTCCCAGGGAGATAACCGTCACCGCGGACAGCGCCGAGGCCGTCTATACCGACGGAAGTACGGCGCTTATATGTTCAGACTATACCATAACTTCCGATTACGAAACCGCGCTCGCCGCGGGCGACGTTGCGGAAGTGACCGTCACGGGCTCGCAGACAAACGTGGGTTACAGTAGCAATGTGGTGGGCGAAGTTAAAATTACCGACGCCGATGGCAACGACGTCACCTCTGACTACGTAATAGTCAAAAGGGACGGCACCCTGCGCGTGAACCCGCCCCAACAGGGCTGAAACTCATAAGTTCAGGGCGGAATTTAAAGGCGGCACGGGTAAAGTGTTTACCCGCCGCCTGTAAACTGACTTTACGGGAGCTTATATGCTTTACGAAAATTATCGCCGCAAGGTTACAAAAATTGCAGACTTTTTCAAAGTTTTAAGGCGCTTCCGCGTGCTCATCATCTGCGTGCTTCTGGGCGTTCTTGCAATCACAGCCACCCTTTTAGGCATCACGGGAATAGTCTATGACGTATCCGATTGCCCCGACGAAGTGGAGTACGGCCAGCCGCTCGGCTACGAGGCGGGCGCCATATTTGCGCCTGTTAAATATGAATACGCGCAGGAAGGTTCGGACGATTGGACGGACGAAGTCCCCACGCGCGCGGGCAACTACAAGGTGCGCGCCGTGTCGAAAAACGTGTTCGGCGGCGATAGGTACGGCGGCGTGTTCGCATTCTCTATTGTGCCCAAAGAGATAGATGTAAAGATTGACCAGGAGAGTGTGGAATACGGCTCTGACCCTGCGGTGACCGCCGACCTCGCCTATTCCGACAGGGTAGAGTGCACTCAGTTTGTATATGCCGATGTATCCGCGCAATATACGCAGGTTGCCGCCGTTGAAGAGGGCATAAAGATTTATGATGAAGGCGGCACCGACGTCACTTCTTCGTATATAATAAACCCCGTGTCGTCGCTGATAGCGTTTGAAAAGCGCGCAATCACCGTCACGGTTGAAGATAAGTCTGCCGTGTACGATGGCAACCGCCTTGAATACGGCGCATACGAACTCAGCGCCGATACCCCGCTTGCAGACGGCGACGAAATTTTTGCCGTGTTCGACGATTACATAACCGAGCCTGGCGAGGCAGAGAATATTCCCGAAATAAGGATATATCACAACCTCGGCGGCACCCGCAAAGAGGTCACCGGCAACTATAACATAAACATTCAGGCGGGCACGCTTACGGTGGAAAAGCGGCCCATAACAATATCCACGGGCGACGGCGAGTGGGTATATGACGGCGAGGCGCACGATTTTGGCGGCTTTGAACTTTCAGAAGCCAGCGAATACGGCCTTGTGGAGGGGCACACCCTCGCGACCTCAACGCTCACGGCCGTGACGGATGCGGGCGAATACGAAAATCTTATTTCTTTCACCGTTTCTGATAAAGAGGGCAACGATGTAACCGACTGCTATTCGGTATTCATAAACCCGGGCACGCTCACCGTGAACAAACGCACTGTCACCGTTGCGACTGACGACTATACATTTATGTACAACGGCAACGCGCAGTATTACGGCGGCTGGTCCGTTGCCGAAAGCTCGCAGTACGGGCTGGTTGACGGGCAGGAAGGCCTTTCTGACGACCTTTCAACCATAACCGATGTGGGCACGGCAGAAAATCAGATGACGCTGTACGTGTTCGACTCTGAAAATGCCGACAAGACGGGCAACTACGAATTTGCCTACGAATACGGCACGCTCACTATGGCCCCCCGCCCCGTGAACATATCCACCAATAGCTGGTGGTGGACTTACGACGGCCTGCCGCACAGCGACGAGGACGGTTACGCCTGGACGTGCAATATAGACGATGTAAATTATTACGACCTCGTTTCGGGGCACTACATACAGTCTGACCTCGAAGATGCCTCAACCATTACCGACGCAGGCAGTACAGATAACGTATACTGCATAAAAATTACCGACGGCAGCACGGATAAAACTGCCAACTACGATATCGACTTCACCTACGGCACGCTCACCATATCTCCCCGCCCCATAACCATTACTTCGGGTTCGGCGCAAAAGGACTATGACGGCCTGCCGATTGCGTGCGACAGCTTTGAAGTTTCTACTTATCTCCTCGATGAAAACGGCGAGGAGGATGAAGCTCTCGTACTCGACCACTATGCCGACGTGACTATGACGGGCACGCAGACAGACATAGGCAAGAGCTATAATTATATAGACTTCAAATCTGTTTCAATTTTCACCGAAGGCGGCAGGGATGTGACCTTTAATTACAGCATAGGCTATAACTACGGCGAACTCAAAGTGATGATTCCCGGCAAGTTGATAATCACTACCGAAAGCGCCGCAAAGGTCTATGACGGCGAATGGCTCTCCGCCGACGGAATAGAGGTGGACTGCACCACATATAACTTCGGTATGGGTTATCCCGCCGAATTTGAAGTTTATGCCTATGCAGGCGGAATGATATTAAATGCGGGCGAAAAGTCGAATTCATACTATCTCGATGTATTCTCTGACGGAATAAACGGAAGTCTGGCAGGGTATAACCTTGCCGAATTTGCGCACGTAGAAGAGCATATCGGCACGCTCACCGTGCACAAGCGCCCCGTAAGCATAACCACCGAAAGCGGCGAATGGATATACGACGGCGAAGTTCATATTACAGGGCTGCCCGAATTCGGCACGGCAATCTCTGAATTCGACGGCAAGGAATACGGTATCCTTGACGGGCACTTTACGAGTTATATCCAGAATTGGGACACACAGATTGTAAATGTCGGCGAAAAGGAAAACGCAGTCAACCTCTCTTCTGAAGTCGGTATGGAGGCAGGCGGCTATATAGCCATTAAGGGTTACGACGCCGAAACGGGCAACAGTTTTGCCGACCTCACTTCAAACTACGTATTTACCAAAAATTACGGCACGCTTACCATATACCCCCGCCCCATAACGGTTGCGACCGATGACCACGAGTGGGTATACGACGGGCAGGAGCACTCCTGCAATCACGACCCTGCTTATACCCTCGGCGACGGCGTAATCGGCGAAGATGACTACGAGGGCAAGTTCGTCGGCAGTTATCCCATCGTATCGGGGCATACTTTCGCCGTTGACGGTATGGCAAGCATAACCAATGTGGGCGTCGTGCCCAACACGCCATACTTCACAATTTACGGCTACAACGCCGAAACGGGCGAAAATAACGCCGACCTCACTTCTAACTATGTTGCGCAGGGCATCGGCACTCTCACCGTCGTTGGCAGGCCGATAACAATCACAACGGGCAGCGGTTCTTGGCCATACGACGGTCAGCCGCACGGCAAGCCCGGCTACACGGTAAGTTCAGGCGAATATAACGGCGTGGAATACGGCGTGCTGCCCGACGACACTCTCACCGTCACCGACTTCCCCGAAATTACAGAAATTGGCAATATTCCCAACGCACCCGTAATCGTAATAACGGGCTATGACCCCGTCACCCAGACTTACGACGCCGACGTCACCTCAAACTACCAGATAACAACCGATTTCGGCACGCTTACCGTCTATGACCCTGAGGTCGATGTCCCCGCTTCCGACCTCGACGGCAGCGGCAATATAGGCGGCGGGTCACTCGGCGGCGCGGGAAATGCCGTAACGCTGAAAATGCTTTCCGAAATCGACGGGCAGGTATATCTGCGGCTCAAAAGTTTCGGCGACTACTACGGCGCAAGCTGGGCGCAGGCCCCGCAGTATTCCGAACTTTTAGACGGTAAATACAGCTTAACCTACCTGACGGGCGCGGCGCTTGCGGCGGCGGGCTACGTCAGTTACGAAATAAGTATAGAGCAGTTCACAAACGACTATCTGCTGCCCTACTATATGGCAATGGGCGACTTCGGCTACGACGTGCAGGCGAGCGACGTGCTCTATTCGGGCGATGTTTCAAGCATATATTCGCTTGAATACTATATGTACGACTACGTAAAAGAGGGCGCTCCCGAAGTAGGCCTCGGCGCGTATGCCTCGGCTGAAGAGGCGTACAGGCAGTTTGTGCGGCAGAATTACCTCTCCGTTCCGCAGAGCACGCTCCAATACCTTTCGGGCATAATCTCCGCGCAGGGCTTTTCGACAGACGACCCCGACATAATTGAAAAGGTCGCTTCGTATATTCAGAATGCCGCAACCTATAATCTTGAATACGACAGTGGACTTGACAAAGAAGAGGACATAGTTGTGGCCTTCCTCGAAAGTTATAAAGAGGGTATCTGTCAGCACTATGCAAGCGCGGCAACGCTCTTGTACCGCGCGCTCGGCATACCCGCGCGCTATACGATAGGTTATGTCGGCAACGCCGTTGCGGGCGAGTGGGTGAACGTGACCCCCAATACTGCGCACGCCTGGGTGGAAGTGTATATCGACGGCCTCGGCTGGGTCTACGTCGAAGTGACGGGCGGAGGAGCAGGCGGCGGTGGCGGTGCAATCGATGAAGAAAGGCAGATAACCATTAAGCCCGATGATGAAAAGAAGGTATACGACGGCACTCCGCTCGTAGCCGATACCGTCGTGGGCGCAGACGGCGAAAACCAGCTCAAACTTCACAACCTGCTCGAAAGCGGCTACACCTATTATGCGGAATTTTCGGGCAGCGTAACAGAAGTCGGTACAGCGTCAAGCGCCATAACATCGTTCGTGCTGTACGACCCCGAAGGCAACGACGTCACCGACCAGTTCGAGTTTACGTTCGAAGAGGGCGTTTTGCAGGTGGTGGACTACCCCGTAATAACTGTTCACCTGTTCGCCATTCAAAAGGTATACGACGGTTCGCCGCTTGCATACAGCGCGAACGATTACTGGGTATCGGGCCTGCCCGAAGGCTGGACCTTGTCGGTAGATGGTATGTCGTCAGTCTCCCTCACAGACGCGGGTATGCTCACCGCAGGCGAAATTCAACAGATGGTTACCATCTCGGTATACGATGAAAACGGCAACCAGATGACTGCGGAAGAGGACTACACCGCGGCTTTCGATGGAAGCGGCTATATAATCGTCGCAAAGCGGCAGATTACCATAACCAGCCAGTCAGATTCCAAGGTGTACGACGGTACTCCACTTTCAAACGACGGTTTCTTCATATCGAGCGGCTCGCTCGCCGCAAGGCACACGGCAACGGTTGAGCTGAATGTTTCTATAACCGATATAGGAAAGGTTGCAAACAAATTTGAAAATGTTGTAATAGCCGATGCGGATGACGACGGTGGGTCGGAAAATTACGACATGGATTTTATTTTCGGCATATTGGAGATTGTGTCTGACTGAACGGAATAAATGATTTAAAGGGCGGCGCGCTTTTTTGGCGCGCCGCCTTTTATGTGTATACAAAATCAGTTTTTTTGGTTGTTTATGTATCAGGCGCGCCAACGCGTGCGGCATAATATTACAATATCCGACATAGAATGTAACATCACCAAATTTTCGGGGGAAGTTTTTCTATGTGGGACTATATGGAGCGGCGGGCAAGAAGCTGCGCCGAATATATTCTGTCTACCGGCGCCACGGTGCGCGCCTGCGCAAACCATTTTGGCATAAGCAAGTCCACCGTGCATAAAGACGTGGCCGAACGGCTGAAAGACAGCGACGCCGAACTCTATGCCGCCGTGCGCAAGGTGCTCGATAAAAACCTTTCGGAAAGGCATATCCGCGGGGGAATTGCCACGCGCAACAAATACAGGCGCAAAAAATCGTGCCGCGCGGACGCGGCCTGTTGCGAGTGCGCCTGCACGGAAGATTCCTGCAATTGCTGCACCGAGGGCAGTTGCCCTGACTGTGCAAACCATTGCCGCGACTGCGGAGTACAGGAATAAAAACGCCTGAACCGCAGGTATAATAATAAAACGGTTAAAAGGATACGGCAGTTAAACATAGTAGTAAAATCAGGCAGCCGCCGCGCCATATGGCGCGGCGGCTGTTTTATACGGATGCGGGCAGTAAAATATTGGCATAATACACAAAATTTTAACGCCATTTTCAGCCGCATAAAATTGAAAAATTTTATGCGTTGTGATATAATGCACAATGAAATAATACTGTATTGCGCCGCATACCGCAAAAACGGCGGGCTCCGCCGCGTTAAAGTGCGCGCGCAAAACTTAAAAAACGGCAGGTACTATGGCTAAACTGATGGGTATAGACGTCGGCTCCACCACCGTAAAAGTCACCGTGGTGGACGAAGGCGGCAAGGTCTTATATAAATCGTACGAAAGGCACTTCGCTCAGGTGCGCGAAACCGTTCTGGGCGAGCTTAAAAAAATCAGGGAACAGTTCGGCGGCGACTTCTGCGCGTCGATTACGGGCAGCGCGGGCCTCGGCCTTTCGCAGAGGAGCGGCATAAACTTCGTTCAGGAAGTGCAGGCGGCGTTCGTCGCCATACGCCGCTTTTACCCCGACGCCGACACGGCGATTGAACTTGGCGGCGAGGACGCGAAAATAATCTTCATCACCGGCGGCACCGAACAGCGAATGAACGGCAGCTGTGCGGGCGGCACGGGCGCATTCATCGACCAGATGGCCACTCTTCTGAACATCACCGTGCAGGAGATGGACGAATACGCCCTCCAAGCCGAAAAGATATATCCCATAGCCTCGCGCTGCGGCGTGTTCGCCAAGTCCGACATTCAGCCTCTCATCAACCAGGGCGCGAAAAAGCAGGACATATCCGCCTCAATCTTCCAGGCGGTTGTCGACCAGACGGTATCCGGCCTTGCGCAGGGCAGAAGAATAAAGGGCAAAGTGCTCTTTCTGGGCGGGCCGCTCTACTTTTTAAAGGGCCTGCGCCGCGCGTTCGTGCGCACCCTGCACCTTACCGAAGAAAACGCCGTGTTCCCCGACGACGCGCCCTGCTTTATGTCGATAGGCGCCGCGCTACATTCCGCGGGCGTAAAGCCTATGCCGATAGACGAAATTACAGAGCGCATACAAAACGCCACGGGCACCGACGAGGTGGTGACGGGCGAACCGCTGTTCAAAGACAAGGAGGAGTATTCGGCGTTCGTAAAGCGCCACCGAGCCACCGATTTGACCTTTGCCGACATCGCCACCTACGAAGGCGACGCTTACCTTGGCATAGACAGCGGCTCCACGACCACAAAACTCATACTAATTACCCCCGGCTGTCGCATACTCTATTCGCACTATCAGTCCAACAACGGCCAGCCCGTTGACATAATAGTTGAAAAGCTCAAAGAAATTTACGAGCTTGCGGGCGGCAGAATAACCATACGCGGCAGCGCCGTCACGGGCTATGGCGAAGACCTCATAAAGGCGGCCATAAAGGCCGACTTCGGCATAGTCGAAACGGTCGCCCACTTCAAGGCGGCGCTTCACTTCAATCCGAACGTCGCCTTCATAATCGATATCGGCGGGCAGGACATAAAGTGCTTCAAACTCAAAAACCGCGCAATCGATTCGATAATGCTCAACGAGGCGTGCTCCTCGGGCTGCGGCTCGTTCATTCAGACCTTCGCGCGCGCGATGGGAATGGAGATAGACAAGTTCTCGCAGCTCGGCCTGTTCGCAAAAAAGCCCGTCGAGCTCGGTTCGCGCTGCACGGTATTTATGAACAGCGCCGTAAAACAGGCGCAGAAGGAGGGTTCTTCGGTAGAGGACATCTCTGCCGGCCTATCCATATCCATAGTCAAAAACGCCATTTACAAGGTAATACGCGCGGCAAGCGCAGACGAACTTGGCGACAACATAGTAGTTCAGGGCGGCACGTTTTTAAACGACGCCGTACTCCGCGCATTCGAGCGCGAGACGGGCAAAAACGTAATACGCCCCGGCATAGCGGGGCTTATGGGCTCGTTCGGCGCCGCGCTGTATGCAAAGGAGATGAGCGCGGGCTCGTCCACGACCATAGGCGAAAAAGAGCTTGCAGACTTTTCCTATAAGTCGATGTCAACCGTCTGCCGCGGCTGCACCTCAAAGTGCAACGTCAACATAATCACCTTTGCCGATGGTTCGCGCTACATATCGGGCAACAAGTGCGAAAGGGGCGCGGGCCGCAAACCTGCCTCTGCCGACCTCGATATCTACTCCTACAAGCAGGAGCGCCTTCCCAAAGTAATCACTGGCGCAAACGCGGGCGGAGTAAAGGTGGGGCTTCCCCTGCAACTTGGTATGTATGAACAGCTGCCCATCTGGGCGGGCTTCTTCGAAAGCCTTGGTTTCGAGGTAGTGCTGTCGGACAAGTCCTCGCGCGAGCTGTATTTCCGCGGCCAGCACACGGTTGCTTCCGATACCGCCTGCTACCCCGCAAAGCTCATCCACGGCCATATAGAAAGCCTTTTGGATAAGGGCGTAGACTTCATATTTATGCCCTGCGAAAGCTATAACCTCGACGAGCACGATTCGGTAAACCATTACAAC
>ERZ1090867.1084-NODE-1087-length-9944-cov-4.311154_pt1 | contig 9944 bp, 2 predicted proteins | sample MGYA00478476_ERZ1090867 | MGnify/ENA primary metagenome ERZ1090867 (study PRJEB33644, sample SAMEA5815742) | chicken gut metagenome | biome: Chicken; feature: Gastrointestinal Tract; material: Caecum | place: Ireland | collected 2019-01-01 | study: A study of the... | reverse complement strand
GTTCCCGCCTCGCCGCTGCGCAGAGTGAACGTCTTTGTCGTGCCGCTTTCATCGAGATCGAAGTACAGGACGCCGTCGTCGAGAATGAGCATGACCGCATCTTTTTCAGGATCGAGCACATTTTCCGTCTTGGCATAGATCCCGATATATTCGGTGCCGTCTGCCGCGGTATACTTTGCGGCAAGCGTATCGCCGTTCAGTTCGAGCGTCCCTTTGCCGTCTGCGGCCTGATAGGTCCCGGCGCTCTCGCAGAGGCGGAAGAAGATGCTGTCATTGCCCGAAACAAGGGTGAAGCGGAACTGCGTTTCCGTCTGCCCTTCAAGCGAGGTGAACGTATACACCGTGGCTTTGATACCGAACGCATCGACTTCTTCCGAGGTATAAGAGCCGCGCACGGACGTCTCTTCCTCCGTCTCGGACCCGACGTTGGTCTTGTAGACGAGCACGCACTGATTGTCCGCCGTCACGACGACGGAGAGCTCCTGCGTGTCGTCCTCCATGCCGTTGGTGTCGATCGCCGTGAATTCGGAGATGACGACGTCGGCGCCCGCATCGAAGTACACAAAGTAATAGCTGGCCGTGCCGGACGAGGACGTGCTGGTCTGGAACAGGAAACGGAACGTCAGGGACGCATCGTTTGCCGTGAACGTGTACACATACACGCCGGAGGAATAGCCGAGGACGGGCGTGACGGTCTGAACCGTGTAATACCCCTCCACGTTGCCGTCCGAAGTGGAATAGATCGCCTCAAACTGCGTCTCCTCTTCGTCCAGCGTTCTGCCCGTGACCGTGAGCGTCGTGTTGCGGTCGGTCGAGTTGTTCTGCCGCTTGGTCAGGACGAGGGGCGACGTGGAAAGGATCTCAAACGTCTCCGCTTCCTCATCGATGATGAAGTAGTGATAGTATCCGTCGCTGCCCGCAAGCCGCGTGTAGTTGGTGTAGTCGGTGCGGACACCGGAGATGATGTTCCCCTCCGCATCGATCAGGATCGCGAATTCAGAGGCGACGATGAGCGTCGACTTTTCGTCCGCCGTCTTGTATTCTTTGGCAAAGACCGCATCGCCGTCCCCGCTCTCGTTGGCGGTCGAAGTAAGCACATAGTAGACGTTCAGACTGGTCGAGGAATCCAGGCCGACCACCATCGAAGAGATCTGCGTCTGCGCCCAGCTGACCGTGCCGTTTTCGTCCACGATATAAGTATAGGTGCCGTTGGAAACGTTCTCCGTGAAGGTACCCGAAGAGATCGCCTCCAGCGCGGTCTGCGTATCATTCACTTCATAGAGGGTCGCCGTGCCGTCGCCGTTGTCCACAAGGAGCACCACGCCGAGGTCGCCCTCTTCCGAGCAGTAGACATATTCGGTATAGCCCGTGTTCAGGACCTCGAAGATCCCGTACGTGATGGGCGTGCCGGGGAGCGTCTCCTGACGGACCCAATAGCAATAGGTGTTCGCGCCCGCCGTCACGGTGACGATATAGCCGCCGCGCTGCGAAGCGACCGCCGTATAGGTGCCGACATAGCTGGAAGTACTCGATGTGAATTGCGCATTCGAGCAGCCGTCCAGCGTCAGAGCGCCCGCGCTGCCCGTAAACGTGTCGTCCAGATCTTCGGTGTAGACTTCAAATCCGTACTCGCTTCCGTACTGCATGATGCGGAAAGATCCTGCTTCGCCGCTCATGCTGGAAAGGGTGAACACGTCGCCGTTCATCGTATAGGAATAAGTGGTGACGTCGGCATCGGAACCGGTGAGCACGGACGCATTGCCGAAGCCGTCCAGCAGAATGACGGGATAATATTCCCCCATCAGGGCCATAGCCCCGTAGCTGTATTCGTCCCCGCGGATCCGGAAGACCATCTGATTGCCTGCGGAACCGATCAGGAAGGAGAATTCCGTGCCGTCCGTGAACTCGGCGATGTAGTACCCCTCTTCGCTGATCGTATACGTGCCGTTGAGCGTCTGTCTCGTATCATCTTCATCGAGATAGGAATACGTGATCGAATTGAAGGACTGCGCCGTCTGCTGAAGAATGATATAGGCGTCCGAATCGACGGCATTGTTTTCATAGAGGAAGTAAGTCCCGTTGTTGCCGTCGGAATAGAAGATAAACGTCCCGTTCTCCTCGTCCAGCAGGGCATACAGGGCATAGTCGTCGTCACCCGTGAACAGATAGAAGCCGTTCCGCTCCACATAGACGCCCGGAATATCGATCCCGCCGCGGCAGAGGATCGCGGTGTTCTCTGCATCGTGATTGAGGAAGATGAGGTCGTCCCCGTTGAACAGGTCGGTATAGCCCTTGTTCCAGACGGCATAGAGCACCGTATTGTCCGTGAGCGTGTACCCGTCGGGATCGACCACGTCGGCAAACGTCGCGTTGGGGAAGGATGCCCAGCCGAAGAAACGGTATCCTTCGATCTCGGGCATATCCTGCGCACCGGGAAGCGCGACCTCTTCGCCGTAGACGTAGGACTCCCGCGTGGTTTCGGAGGAGCTGCCGTCCGGCTGATTTTCGTTGAGAATGAGCGTGTACTCGTTCCTGTCAAAATGGAACACGAACACATTCTCCTGCGCGTCTTCGCTGATCGGAAGCGACGTCTTGTCCCCTTCCCCCGAAACACGGGCAAAGCCCGTCACACTGACGGAGGGTGCAAACGTCTCGCCGATGAGCGCATAGCCGTTCGCGTAGTTCTCCTGAAGATCATAGCCGCTTTGGTCGACCTTCTGCAGATACACGTTCACCGTGTACTGCGCCATATACCTTGCGGTCAGCGAGACCGCGCTTGCAGGCATGGTGGCCGCCTGGGAGAGAAGCGCTCCGTCCTGATACCAGCCGCCGAACTGCAGATCGCCTTTGACGGGGGCATAATCGGTCAGAGCATCGGCAATGACGTCGCCCTCTCTTAAATAGAGCGTCGTCTGCTGACCGTCCGCAAGCACACCGCCGTCCAATTCAAGCGTGAGCGCATATGCGGCCGACCACTTTGCATAGTAGGTCGTGTTCTGCTCAAAGACCGCGCTCGTCACGGGGTCGCCCGAAAAATCCGCGGAAGCATACCAGCCGTCGAACAGGTAGCCCGTCCGCGTGACGTCGGGGAACTCGATCGCTTCCCCTTTCTCACCCGTCAGGGTGATCGTCTGTTCATCGTAGGTTTCCAGCGTAACGACGATGTCATCCTCCTGCTGCGTACATGCCGCAAAGAGCACGCCCGCCACAGCAGTCACCGCCAGCATGACTGCGATCAGAAACCTTCTCAATTGTTTCATAAAGTTACCTCTGCACATGATTTTCTTACAAAGTCCGACTTAAAATTCAGATTTATGCCTGTTCCTCTTCCACGGGAGGCTCGGGTTCCGGCTCGCCCTCTGTCCAGACGGCAGTCAAAGCGGTGCCGTCCGGCACATCTTTGAGCTGATCGCTTGAATAGACGGTCTCGCCCGCCTCTGTCTGCGCACGCCAGCCGGCGAATGTATATCCGTCGCGCAGGGGATCAGAGATCCCGTTGGTCGCTTCGGGATTGAGCAGGGAATTTTCCGTCTTGACGAAGGACACCACATAGCTCTCGTCGTCGGACAGCGTACAGCCCCATACAACGGGGCGATACCCCGAATTCCAGCGCGCATCCCACCGCTCGCCTGCGCTTTCGGCCTCGCAGTAGACCGTAAGGCCCCGCGCACCGTTGAACGCATGGATCCCGACGGCCTCCACATGATCGCCGAGGATGACCGATGTCAGTCCCGTACAGCTGCGGAACGCATAGTCGCCGATCGCCCGCAGCGAAAGCGGCAGATCAAGCTCCGTCAGGGCGCTGCAGCCATAGAAGGCATAATCGCCGATGCACGTCACCCCGCTGCCGAACGTTACGGAAGCGAGCGCACTGCATCTGTAGAACACTCTTCCGCCCACGGCCGTCAGGGAATCGGGAAGCGTGACTTCCGTCAGCGACATACAGTAATAGAACGCATAGTCGCCGAGGAATGTGAGGTTTTGCCCGAGAGAAAGCGTCGTCAATGCCCTGCACTGCGAGAAAGCGCGCGTCTCGATCGTCGTGACCGCATCGGGCAGTTCGATTTTTTCGAGCGCCTGGCAGTAGGCAAACGCATAGGCGCCGACCGTCCGAAGCTGCGCCGCGGCTCCCCCGGCAAACGTCACTTCCGTGAGCGCCTCGCACCGATAGAACGCATAGGGTCCGATCTCCGTGACCGTCGAAGGAATCTCAACGCTCGTCAGACCGCTCCGGTAAAACGCCGAACGGCCGATCGTTTCCAGTCCCTCCGGGAGATAGACGCCGCTCAGGCTGGAACACTTGTAGAATGCATATTCACCGATCTCTCTGAGCTGACTTTCGTGCAGCAGGTCGTTGACCGTCACCTGCACCAGGCTGGAACAGCCGTAAAACGCCGCCATGCCGATCGACTGCACGCTGTACGGAATGGTGACCATGGTCAGCGAGGCCGCGTTATAGAACGCGTAATTCGCAATGCCGATCGTACCGTCGCGGATCGTAATGCTCGGCAAGGGAGAATCTCCCTCGACATAGCCGACGACCCAGTCCCCGATATAGATGACGCCGGAGGCGTTTCTCCAGGCATACGTTCCGTTGAACGCATATGTGCCGATGCTCGTCACTGTGTCGGGAAGCGTGAGGCTGCCGTAGCTGGGGTTGCCGAGATCGGGCGAATTGTAGAACGCGTAACTTCCGATCGTTTCAAGACTGGTTCCGAGCGAGACATTGCCGCGCCCCAAAATATCGCACCCCGCAAACGCATATCTGCCCACGCTCACGACCCCGTTGCCGAGATTGATGCCGGTCAGCTGATTGCATTCGTAAAAAGCGTAATCGCCGATATGCTTCACGCTGTCGGGGAAGACCACGCTGCTCAGGTTGGTCTCGGCAAACGCATAGCTTGCAATTCCGACCGTCCCCGTACGGAACACCGGTGAAGAAGTCAGCGTGCCGTCGTTTCCGATCGCCCAGTTGCCCGCATAGGAAATGCCGTTCTCATACTGCTCGGAAAGAGGCGTTTCGAAGAATGCCTGTTCGCCGATGCTCGTCACGCCGTCGCCGATCTCGATCTCGCTCAGGGCCGAACAGCCGGAAAAGGCATGCGCGCCGATGGAAGTGACGCCGTCCTGCACCGTGAACCGCGTCATCGACGAACAGTGGTAGAACGCATGCTCGCCGATGGACTGCAAGGAGCCGCCGCCCGTCACCGTTTCAAGCGAAGTACAGCCGGAAAAAGCGCTGTCTCCCAATTCCCTGACGCCGCTGCCGAGCGCGACGGACACAAGTCCGTTGCTGTTGACAAACGCCTCCGCGCCGATCGAAATGACGGTGTCCGGGATCGTGACGGATACAAGTTCGTCGCAGTCGTTGAAGGCGCCCTCGCCGATCGAGGCAAGCCTGTTTCCCAACGTCACGGAGACAAGATTTCTGCAATAGCGGAAGGTATAATCGTTGAGCGCCGTCACACTCTGCGGCAGGCTGATCTCCGTCAGCGCGCGGCAGGCCTGGAACGCGCTCGTACCGATGCTCGATACGCTTTCGGGAATGGTCACGCGCGCAAGCGACGAACAGTTCATAAAGGCGGAATCGCCGATACTTGTCACGTTGTTGCCGATCGTGACGCCCGTTATGACGCCGCACGAATAGAACGCCCTCTCTGCAATGCCGACAACGGGGATCCCCCTGTATGTGTCCGGGATCACGATATCCCCGCGCGCACTGCCGTAGCCGGTGACCTCGTACGCCGTGTTCCCGTTCGTCAGTTCGAGCGTGAGCCCGCCGTCGTCCTCCTTGACGAAAGTGACCGTGTCCGACCAGGCGGAATCGCGGTATTCCTTTCTGGCATCGCTGGCCCTGACGCGAAGTTCATATTCGCCCGGTTCCAGTGCAGACAGTGTGTAGGAAGTCCTGCTGGTGATATATTCCGCGTCGTTGATGCCGACCGTGTAATAGGTCGCATTGCCGACAGGACTCCATGTAAGCGCAAGCTCCTCCTCGTCCACGCGGACGTCCGACGGACTGCCCAGCGCGGGGGCGCACCCCACGGCGGCCGCAAGGCAGCAGCCGAGCACGACGAGAACAAGCGCCCATTTGATTTTTTTCATGTATCCTCCTCTGCAGAACGCGCACGGCGCCCCTGCAAGCCGTGAAAAACCTCTTTCATGCGATCATTTCTGCAAATTTCGTTCCCGGCGCTCGCGAATGATCTCGTGCGGCCACTTGAACTTGAACTTGCGCACGGCAATGTCCAACAGGAACAAGACAATGGCCGTGATCGCCAGAGCGAGCCTCGGATCGTACGTCCGCGGCAATTCCGTAACGAAGCCGTCAAACGTGCTCCACGCATTCGCATCCTCCGTCAGCACGCTGGAAGCACCACCGCCGATCTGCGCCAGATTCTGCATGAGTGCAAGGCGGTCGGCATCGTCCTCCGGCGGAAGATACTCCGCGGAATAGGAGAACGATTTATAGAATGTGTACGAAGAGGCCACCTGTCCGTCCGCGCCAAGGCGCTGAATGACGATCCGGTAAATGCCGGGATCGACAGCGATGAAACTGCTTCTGCTGAATCCCTGCGCAGCTGACGGCTGCGTGATCTGGACGACCGAGTTCGGATTCGTAAGGTTATCGATCTCCACGCGGATGCTCTCGCCCTCTTCCAGATCGGTCGACGTATAGATGCTCATCTGCGTGATGTAGTTCTCCTCCGTGAGAGTCGCCGTGATGTCGTTCGGGCGGATATCCCGCGTGGGGAACAATTTCGAGATCATGGACAGCAGCAGCGTCCGTCCGGCCTCGGCTTCCAGGAATTCTGCCGACCACACGCCGTTCAGATCGCACATAAAGCTGCCGACGGCGCCTGCGCCGTACCGCCATTCCGCATAGATGGGAACGCCGTATTCGCCCGAAAGCACAAGATAGTCGCTGTTTCGCACCCGCGTTCCGTAGAACCCCGTCAGGACGGGCATTTCCTCCTGCGAAATGACGGAAGAATATGCGGAATCCGGATTGAGCGTAGGCGTAAATTCGCCGTATTCCACTTCCTTGATGGCAGGAATGCGGATATCGTCGCGCAGTTCCTGCGTCAGATTGGCCACACTGCTGCTGATGGCGGTATCCCTGTTGTCGTTTCCGGCGGCCGTCGCCTCGTTGAGTTCGTTCAGATGCGCGTCCGATTCCACCGCGACAAACGTGAAGGAAACGCCGAGCTCGTGATAGTGCTTGACCATCTCCAGATAGGATTCAAAGTCGGAGGCCGCGCCGTCCGTCAGCACGATGACGTGCATCTTTTCGATCAGGCCCTGATCGTAGAGCGTCGTCAGTTCCATGCCCGCATGTTCGATCGCGGGCGTGAAGTTGGTATTGCCGCCGTCCCTCAGGTTATAGACGGACTGTTCGATCTCATACTGGCGCGTCATGGGAAGCGGGGAGACCCCCACCGAATAATTGTCGCTGAGCGACATGACGCCGCAGTAGTCCCGCTCCGAAAGACAGGTCTCATCGCGGATAATGCTGATCGCGGAATTCTTTGCCGCGTCCAGCCGGCTCACGTCGCCTGAACCGCCCGAAGTCATACTGCCCGATACGTCGATGACGATCATGAGTCCGAGCGGAGGCGTATAGTCGATCGCCTGTACAGGAAGCATCTGCTGATAGAGCGTCCCGGCCATATCGTCGCGGTTATACGCGTGCGCGGGAACGTCCTCGGGATTTCCCACTTCGCTGCCGCCCACCGTGAACAGGCCACCGCCCACTTCGTAGACGTACTCGTTGACGAGTTCCACAAATCCGGGGTGCTGTTCAAGGTCGCTGTTTGCGATATTGTTGAAAATGATCTCGTCATACTGACGCAGATCGTCCAGCGTTGCTGGAAGCACATCCGTCTGCGTGCTCAGGACGGTCACATTGTACCCTTCAAGCAGCCCGGTCAGGTATTCCGACTGTCCGGGACGGCTCTCCACGATCAGAACATTGTCATAGACCGTGATGTACATATACGCATAATAGCTGTTGTTCTGCGCGATCTCATCCGAAGCGGCGTCGATCTCAAAGCGCAGCGTGTGCAGCCCGTCCGAAGACACCGCATGCGGGATCGTCACCGTCTGCGTTCCCGCGGTCAGAGTGAGTTCGGTGGACACGCCGGGTTCATCGTTGTCGTAGAGCGTCACGACCGCATCGGTCGTGCCCTGCGGGAATGTGTTGTTGAGCGTGAGCTGAAGGTCAAACTCCTCGCCCACGACCACATTGTAGTCGGGCGTCTCAACGCCTGTCAGCTGAACGTCGGAGTCGGAATACAGCGCGGAACATGCCACCGTATCCACGCGGATCCCCTTCGCCGCGATCGCACGGATGACGGAAGTCGCCCGCTCGTCCGTTTCAACGCCGTCCGAAATGAGCACGATCTTGGCCGACTCGGGCTGCGTGAACAGCTCGCTCGCATAGCTCAGGGCGGCCGCAATGTCCGTTGCGCTCGTATCCGGGACGGTGGAAGTCAGATACTGATTGTAGATCTCGGTCAGATCGTTCGAGAGCGGTGCAGCGTACTGCTGGTCAAATCCGAACGTGACGATCCCCAGCCGGTAGACGTCGGGATCAGTCATGGAAATGATGTCCGAGACATATCTGTCCTTCGCCTCTTTTTCCTTGTCGGTGCTGTAAGAGGCGTCCATAACGATGAGGATCTCGTTTTCAGAGTTGTCCACGTTATAGGAAAAGCCCATACCGGCAAGCAGCAGAACACAGCAAAGGCTGACACAGCTGTGCAGCACCACCGACGTGACGCGGTTTCTGTTTCTTCTGTACTTCCTGGAGAGCAGGAAGAACGGGATCAGCACCACCGCAAGGGCGGGAATGATGAGCAGAAGCAGCCACGGGTGCGTAAAAGTTATCTGAAAATCATGCATACGCCACCCCTTATATTCCTTTCCGCCATTGCAGCAGCCACTCGACCATCAGGAGCGCGACAGCTACGGCGGCAATGTAGACCATCAGATCGTCATATGTCATGCCGACCTCTGCGGGCCGCAAAAGTTCGGCAAGTTCGTCCTCTGTCCGGGCGATGTTGCTCTGCAGGCGGGGGATCGTCACATAGATCCGCTCCGTCTGGTACCGGTCTGCCACGGAATTGCCGGGCATCAGCTTCTGGGTAATGGTATAGGTACCGATGCTGTCCAGAAGCAGCTGTGCGGGCGTTTCGGTAAAGGACATCGTCTCGTTGGACGAATCGGTCACCGTAAGGTCGGTCCCGCGGGCGTTGAGCGTCACCGTGTCATAGACGTTGAACGAAGTTCCGTCGATCGTCTCAGGGAAGTAGTAGTCAAAGAAATTGTACAATATAATGGGGAAGTAGAGACTGATCGGCAGGTTGGAATTGTGCAGACTGAACGCCATGACGGCGATCTTGGAATTGGGTTCATTTTTGACGAAGAACACGGGATTCCCTTCAAAGTACAGCAGGACATCGTACCCGTCAAGCGAATCTTCGTCGACCTGCGTATACTTTGTCACAAGGATACTGCTCGCAGTCACGTTGTTCAGAATGGGATGTTCCACGCCCTGCGCCAGCGCCGCGCCGTCACCCGACCAGTCGGGGATCTCCACAACCCTGCCCAGCGTAAATCCGGCATCTGCCGCGATATCCGGATCCATCATGAACACGACCCCGTCCGTCGGAAGCGTCTCCGGCATCTCATGCTCGAAGATATACAGGTCGAATCCCTGCAGAATGGGCTCTTCCCCCAGCTCAGTGTTGACCTGCGTGATCGTGATATCCCACTGGTCGCGGAACTGAGAGCTGAGCGCAAGCAACATACCGCTGACGAAGTTGTTCGGCAGCGAGCTGCAATATTCGATTTTGATCGAAGGCTTATTTCCGCCGTAGATGTAATACTCGTTGTCAAAGGTCAGCGAATCGTCAAAGGTCAGCGAATCCGCGCCGGAAATG
>ERZ1090867.1071-NODE-1074-length-10004-cov-5.090662_pt1 | contig 10004 bp, 10 predicted proteins | sample MGYA00478476_ERZ1090867 | MGnify/ENA primary metagenome ERZ1090867 (study PRJEB33644, sample SAMEA5815742) | chicken gut metagenome | biome: Chicken; feature: Gastrointestinal Tract; material: Caecum | place: Ireland | collected 2019-01-01 | study: A study of... | reverse complement strand
TGGCTACCGTCCGTCTCTTGATCAGACGGGATACTTTTAAATATTTATCAAGTCTCATTTTTTTATTAAGCGTTCACTAAATCCTTTAAGGCTTTTCCGGCTTTGAACTTCGGAGTTTTAGAAGCCGCAATGGTCATAGTCTCTCCAGTCCGAGGATTTCTTCCTTCCCTTGCTGCTCTTTCAGAAACTTCAAATGTACCAAATCCTACTAACTGAACTTTCTCACCTTTCTTCATTTCTTCAGATACAACATCAACGAAAGCTTTTAAAGCTGCTTCTGCGTCTTTCTTAGATAACTGTGTTTTTTCTGCCATAGCAGCAACCAATTCTGTTCTGTTCATGAGTATTTCCTCCTAAATATAATTCGCGCTAAAGTCTACCGCTACTGCGGTCTACAGTTATTTATACCGTGTTTCCCATAGTTTGTCAAGCATATCCGGAAATTTCTCACGCCACAGATATACTGTCAACAAAATCCCTCCACTTTTCTCTCTGTTTCCTGAGTTTCTCCAGCTTTTCCACATTTTTTTCAGGAATCCATGCCTTATTATGTGTATAATAATAATTTGCCAGCTTCCAATATTTTTCAGGATAGGCGAATCGTATCCTGAGATTTTCCACTTCTGACACAGTGAGAGGTCTGACCCGATGATAAGCTAACAGGATTTTTCTTCCCAGTTCCAGATCCCACTGATGCTTCTCCAGAATCTTCCTCATAAACCGATAAAGATCCCCTGCCTGAATATCAAAATTCCACTTATCAAAATTCGTTGCGGCTATGTCTCCCTCTTCTGTAAATAATAGATTATGCTGATTGAACTCTCCGTGACAGACAGCCCCCTGCTCTAATTCTCTTTTACGCAGCTCTCCATAATCTGACTTTTCCAATCGTTCTACTGCATTCTCCCCGTGTTCCAGGAAATCACGCACAGATTCCAAAAATTCCTGTTCAAATTGATTCTTTCTCTGCTTTCCGCAGATAAATTTTCGGATTTTTCTCAGCTCCCTGTTGTGTCTCTGAAATTCGCTGCACAAAGACTCCTTTACATAATGGCACTGGACCGGCATATACATAACTTTATGTAAACTTGCCAGGGCGGCGGCTCCTCTGCAGATGTCTTCCTCACTGCGCGTATCACATTCTCTTCCCTCATACCATTTTTTTACAATGTAAGGAACATTTTCGCCGTCCACTGATATATAGGCGCCTTCCAGATTACGCAGTATCTGATCCGTCAATATGGCAGAGGAGACGGAAATTTTTTCCAAAAGCTTTGCCTGGTGCTCCAGCTTTTTAGTTGTTCCACAAAATTCTTTTATCAGCACAAGCCCTCTGTCTGTCTCGCAGATCAAAGCGCCCCTTCCCCGGTATACGGCCCCGGCTTCCAGTCCATATTGTTCCAATACGCTAAGACCACGGTCATACACATGTTTCTCCCCCTTTTCTTCATGTCCCTTTCATTGTATGCGGGGACATCAGGGGTTAGAAGGACTTCACAGCAGGGAAAGGAGATATTCTTTTGTATTCTTTTCCGGGTTTTCAAGGACAATTTCCAGAAATCTGTTCAGCGTCTCTCCGATTTCTCTCCCCGGCTTCATACCTGCATCGATCAGATCTTTTCCGGAAACTGCCAGACTCCTTATGGAGACACATTCCTGCCGCCTGAGAATATCCTGATAAATTTCCTGAAGCTTTTCCAGCCATTCCATCTTTTCTGTCCGCCGGTAACTGCTCTGAGCTATAATGTCTGCCTTTCTGACCTCAAGAAGAAGGGGAAACAGCTCTATTCCGGTTTTAGAAAGAGCTCTTCTCACAGAAGACGGAGATGCCTCCCAGGGACATTCATGCCAATAAACCAGTTTTCCTACCGTATTTATGGTATCATTGTCAAAACGCAGTCTTTTCAGCACACTTTTGGCTATCTTTTCACTCTTTGCCGGATGTCCGTAAAAATGATCGATTCCCTTTTCGTCTCTCATCCTCGTCTCTCCCTTTCCAAGGTCATGAAAAAGAAGAGTCAGACGCAGCGTCCTGTCCGGTCTTACTGCTTCCATTGCCTTCAGGGTATGTTCTCCTACGCTGTAACAGTGATGAGGATTCTTCTGAGGTGTCTCCATTGCCTTGTCAAATTCCGGCAGAAATATCCTGGTCAGCCCCAGCTCCCAGGCTTTTCTGAGATATTGAGGATTGGGTGAAACAAGTAACTTAACCAGTTCTGTCTGAATTCTCTCTGCACTGATCTTTTTCAATGTTTCTCCGAGATCTCTGGCCGCATCCTGGGTCTTTTCCTCTATAGAAAACCCAAGCTGGGCAGAAAACCGCACAGCTCTTAAAATGCGCAGAGCGTCTTCCGTAAAACGTTCCCTGGGATTTCCTACACAGCGTACAACCTTATTTTTCAGATCCTCTTCTCCTCCAAAAATATCTACCAGGCCCTTCCTGTGATTATACGCCATAGCATTAATAGTAAAATCCCGCCTCTTTAAGTCCTCCTCAAGGCTTGGGGTAAAGGTCACTTCCTTTGGATGCCGTCCATCCTCATATTCTCCGTCGATCCGGTAAGTGGTCACTTCAAATCCTTCTTTATCCATAAGTACCGTTACAGTTCCATGCTGAATGCCTGTATCTACTGTTCTTCGGAAAATTCTCTTAACTTCCTCCGGAGTGGCAGAAGTAGTAATATCCCAGTCGGCAGGTGAACGGCGGAGGAGACTGTCCCGGACACAGCCCCCTACTACATAAGCATCATATCCCTGTTCCTGCAAAGCATCTATAATTTTTTCTGCCTTTTCTGGAACTTCAATCCTCATATTAATATGCACGCCCCCAATAAACCATTTTCTTAGCCGGTTTTCCGCATACCACACATTTATCAGAAAGCTTCTCCTGTTCAAATGGTATGCATCTTGCCGTAGCCTGAACATCTTCCTTCACTCTGTCTTCACATTCTCTGCAGCCGCACCACATAGCTTTTACAAATCCGGGCCGTTCGTTGATGGTTTTCTTAAAAGACTCATAGTCTGTTGCCACATAGGTATGGGCGTCTCTGTGGGCTCTGGCCCTCTCCAGCATTTCTTTCTGCATAAGATCCAGGATTTCCTGAACTTTTCCGGCCAGTTCATCCAGTGACACTGTGATTTTCTCTCTGGTATCTCTTCTGACAACCACTGCCTGATTCGCCTCAATATCCTTAGGACCGCATTCAATACGGACGGGAATGCCTCTCATCTCCTGTTCCGCGAACTTAAATCCCGGACTCTTATCTGTTTTATCAGTTTTCACCCGGATATCTGCTGCCTTAAGCTGAGCCTCCAGTCTTTCTGCCGTTTCCAGAACCCCATCCTTTCTCTGCTGGATAGGAATGATCACAGCCTGTACCGGTGCGATTCTTGGAGGCAGCACCAGTCCGCTGTTGTCCCCGTGGACCATGATCAGAGCACCGATCATACGCGTAGTCATCCCCCATGAAGTCTGATGTACATACTGAAGTTTGTTTTCCTTATCCGTATACTGAATATTAAAGGCTCTGGCAAATCCGTCCCCAAAATTATGGCTGGTGCCGGACTGAAGCGCTTTTCCATCATGCATCAAAGATTCAATCGTATAGGTAGCCTCTGCTCCTGCAAATTTTTCTTTTTCAGTTTTCTGTCCTTTGATCACCGGGATTGCCAGTACTTCCTCGCAAAAGTCAGCATAAAGATTCAGCATCTGGATCGTCCGCTCTTCTGCTTCCTCTGCTGTAGCATGAGCGGTGTGGCCTTCCTGCCACAAAAATTCTCTGGAACGCAGGAACGGTCTCGTAGTTTTCTCCCAGCGCACTACAGAGCACCACTGATTATATATCTTAGGCAGATCCCTGTGAGAATGGATCTCTTTAGAATACAGGTCACAAAACAGAGTCTCTGATGTAGGACGGACACACAGCCTTTCCTGCAGAGGCTCCAGTCCCCCGTGTGTCACCCAGGCTACTTCCGGCGCAAAACCTTCTACATGATCTTTTTCTTTCTGCAAAAGACTTTCCGGTATGAACAGCGGCAGATATACATTTTCCACCCCGGTCTCCTTAAATCTTCTGTCCAGTTCATGCTGGATATTCTCCCAGATTGCATATCCTGCCGGTTTGATCACCATACATCCCTTCACACTGGTATAGTCGATCAGTTCTGCCTTTTTCACAACGTCTGTATACCACTGGGCAAAATCCTCCTCCATGGAAGTGATTTCTTTCACAAGTTTCTTATCCTTTGCCATTTCAATACTCCTTTACGATTTATTCTTCGCCTGAAAAATCCTTTTCCCGCCCTTTTGCCAATACTGGTTCTGCCAGCGTTTCCAGAGATCCCAGGGTCAAAAAAAACACCGCATCCCCTCACCAGGGACCGATGTTTTCATTCGGCGGTACCACCCTAAATTGACAGCTGTTCAGACTGCCCTCTCTTTTTGCTTCTCTAACGCCAAAGCCTGCGTTCTGCTCATCACAGACTGCTCCAAGGCCGGTTCCCTGTCTTCCCGGAAGGATCTCTCACCGCTGACCCTCTCTCTTTGCCTTTCCGCTCAGGTACTATTCCTCTTCTCTGCTTTTTGATTTTCAGTTCTATCTTGCATTTTATTGGAATTTAGATCTTTTGTCAAGGCTGTCTCTCTAACTCCTAAAAGATCGGAGCCGCCTTTATCAGGCGGCTCCAAAACCTTTATGCCATAATAGGTTTCACTGCTTCTGAAAGCTTGTCCTTTTCAGCCTGAGCTTCGGCAAGATCTTTTCCTAAAGTTGTATAATAAATTTTTATCTTTGGCTCTGTTCCTGAAGGACGTACGATCACAGTTTCATTATTTTCCAGTTTATAGATCAGTACATTTGCCTTTGGAAGACCGGTTTCTTCCGGCTTTTCATAATCTGTCACTTTCACTACTTTATATCCGGCGATCTCTGTCAGCGGATTCTTTCTCAGATTCTCCATGATACCGGACATTTTATCCATACCGCTCAGTCCCGGGAATTCAAAGCTGTCGATCTTATTCAGGTAACGTCCATACTGGGCATAGATTTCTTCCATTCTCTGTTTCAGAGAGCTTCCGATGCTCCTGTAATAGGCAGCCATTTCACAGATCAGCATAGAGCCGATGATGGCGTCTTTGTCGCGGACGTAAGGACCTGCCAGATATCCATAGCTTTCCTCAAAACCGAAGATAAAACGGTCAACCTCGCCGGCTTCTTCCAGCTGCGCGATCTGATCGCCGATCCATTTGAATCCGGTCAGAACGCTTCTTAACTCTACTCCATAATGTTCTGCTACTGCGTCTGCAAGAGGAGTCGATACAATAGATTTTACAGCTACTGCCTTCTCTGGCATAGTTCCTTTTTCAATACGTCCTGCGCAGATATAATCCAGGAGAAGTACTCCTACCTCATTTCCGCTCACCAGTTCATAAGATCCGTCCGGGCATTTCATAGCGATACCTACACGGTCTGCATCAGGATCCGTAGCCAGCATCAGATCTGCCCCTGTTTCTTTTGCAAGATTCAGGCCCTGCTCCAGAGCTTCAAAAATTTCCGGGTTCGGATAGCTGCAGGTTGTAAAATAGCCATTGGGATACTCCTGATCCGGAACGATGGTAATATCTGTAATACCGATATCCTTTAATACCTGTGTTACAGGCACAAGTCCGGAACCGTTTAAAGGACTGTAAACTAATTTCAGCCCGGCGGTCTTGCATAAGCCCGGACGAACCTGTCTGGACTCAATAGCCTCGTAAAGGGCTTTCTTACAGTCATCTCCCACAAAACGGATCAGGCCTTCTTCAACGCCTTCCGCAAAGGACATATATTTTGCTCCTGTAAGAACGTCTGTCTTCTGAATCTCCTCATAAACAATGGCTGCAGCGTCATCTGTCATCTGGCAGCCATCCGGACCATAGGCCTTATAGCCATTATATTTAGCGGGATTATGAGAAGCGGTCACCATAATACCTGCGTTACAGTTATAGTAACGTGTAGCGAAAGAAAGGGCCGGTACCGGCATCAGTGCGTCATAAATCCTTACCTTGATTCCGTTTGCCGCCAGAACGCCTGCCGCATTCTTGGCAAATACATCACTTTTCAGACGGCTGTCATAGCTGATCGCCACTGTCTGGCTGCCGCCCTGGGTTTTTACCCAGTTAGCCAGTCCCTGTGTTGCCTGGCGTACTACATAAATATTCATACGGTTTGTGCCTGCTCCCAATACTCCTCTGAGTCCGGCTGTTCCAAACTTCAAGGCAACTGCAAAACGTTCCTTGATCTCCTCATCATTTCCCTGGATCCTGGATAATTCCGGTTTTAAATCTGCATCTTCCAGGTCTGCTTCCATCCAGCGCTTGTACTCTTCCTGATACATTTTTACCACTCCTACTATTATCATTATAGATTCTTTGTGAAAAAGTCACAACAGATATTAATAATATACCATGTTTACAGGAAAACAGCAATCGTTGTTCCAAATTACTGCAAAAAAAACAGAACCGGAAGCATTATACTTCCAGTTCTATTTTTCTCCCGGTCTTATTATACTGATAATATCTCACTCCCGCCGCATCCAGCATCCTTTTGGATGCCTTTACCGCCGGAGTATCCTCATATTTATCGCATCCATAGACAATAGTTTTTATACCTGCCTGGATGATCGCTTTTGCGCATTCATTACATGGAAACAGCGATACATAGATCTTTGCTCCCTCCAGGGAACCGCCTCTGTAATTCAAAATGGCATTTAATTCACTGTGGGTCACATAGAAATACTTTGTATTTAGTTCCTCTCCCTCTCTTGCCCAGGGGAACTCATCATCTGAACAGCCTATGGGAAAACCGTTATATCCCATGGAAAGGATCTTATTGTCCTGGCTTACGATACAGGAGCCCACCTGGGAATTAGGATCTTTGGACCGCATTCCCGACAGCTCTGCCACTCCCATAAAATACTCGTCCCAGGAGATATAGCCCTGTCTTTTATCTGACATATCCTTCACCTCTTATTTATTTTGTGCCGAAAATCCGGTCTCCCGCATCTCCGAGACCGGGGACGATGTAGCCATGCTCATTTAAATGATCGTCCAGGGCTCCGATATAGATATCTACATCCGGATGCGCTTCTTCAAGAGCCTTTACTCCCTCAGGAGCAGCAATAATACACATAAAATGTATATTTTTTACTCCCTTTTCTTTGAGCATGGAAATGGCGGCAACTGCGGAACCGCCTGTGGCCAGCATTGGATCTGTAACAAAAACTTCCCTTTCTCCGCAGTCTGCCGGCAGCTTACAATAATATTCCACCGGCTTTAAGGTCTCCGGATCTCTGTATAAACCAATATGTCCTACCTTTGCTGCCGGGACCATGGTCAGCATACCTTCTACCATACCCAGCCCTGCCCGGAGGATAGGTACCACGGCCATTTTCTTTCCCGCCAGTTCTTTTGCCGTGGTTTTTGTGATAGGAGTTTCAATCTCCACATCTTTCAATTTCAGGTCCCTGGTAGCTTCATAGGCCATAAACATAGCGACTTCGCTGACAAGTTCCCGAAACTCCTTAGAACTTGTCTCTTTTCTTCTGATGATCCCAATCTTGTGCTGGATCAAAGGATGATCCATAACTAACACTTTTCCCATTTTTTCTCCCTTTTTTACAGTATGTCAATTTTATCTGCTTTTACTCTTCACTCTCGATCAGCCTGATCCGCCTTTCATGCCTCTCGTCATGAGAAAATTCAGTGTTCAAAAATGTATCTACGATCTTCAGCGCCAGGCCCGTTCCTACCACTCTTCCGCCAAGAGCCAGAACATTTGCGTCATTATGCTGTCTTGTGGCTTCTGCGCTGAAACAATCTGTACACAGAGCCGCCCGTATTCCTTTCATCTTATTAGCTGCTATAGAAATACCGATTCCTGTTCCGCAGATCAGGATTCCTTTCTCGCATTCCCCATTCTGGATCGCTCTTCCCACTTTTCTGGCATATATGGGATAGTCCACAGATTTGGTACTGTCACACCCGAAATCCTTATATGGAATCTCCTTCTCCTCCAGATATTGTATGATCTCCTGTTTCAGTTCAAACCCTCCGTGATCACATCCTAACGCTATCATTAAAAATCCTCCTCTTCAGATAAATATATAATATGATGGCCTGCCGCTTTCAGCAGACGATTCATAATTGCCTGTCCCATTCGGGGAGTATCAAAAGATTCTGAGTAGATCCCGTCCACATCTTCTGCATCAAAATCACGCAGGATTCCAAACAGATGCTGTGCGATTCCTTCTTCATCCTCTCTGGTGCCTATGCTTTTTACCACAGCAGCCTGGTATTTTTCTCTTGTCTCATCTGTAGCAATGACTCCTGCCTTTTTTCCATTTTTTCTCATCTCCCGGCACTTGCCATTGATGTAGGCTACTGTTTCTTCTTCTTTGCCCTGGACAATGGTAAGAGGAGCCTTTGGCGCATAATGGCGATATTTCATACCGGGAGCCTTTGGTCTCACCTTTTCGTCTGTGATCAGAAGTCCCTTGTCCATTTTCACTTTCCCGATCACCTTTTCAATCATTTCCTGATTTATATATCCTGGACGAAGAATCACAGGTTCTGCTTCTGTAAAATCTACAATAGTAGATTCCAGTCCGATTCCCACAGAACCTCCATCTATGATCATGTCAATCTTCCCCTCCAGGTCTTCCCGGACATGAGAGGCCTGTGTAGGGCTGGGACGGCCTGAGGTATTGGCGCTGGGAGCCGCCACATAACCTCCTCCTTCCTTTATCAGAGCCATTGCCACAGGATGGCTGGGCATACGCACGGCTACGCTTTCAAGACCTCCTGTCGTCTCATAAGGGACTGCGCTGCTTTTTTCAAAGATCATGGTCAGGGGCCCCGGCCAAAAGGCTTCAGCCATCTTTCTTGCCTTTTCCGGAATTCTTTTAACAATCTTTTCCAAGCTTTCCAGATCCGCAATATGGATGATCAAGGGATTATCTGAAGGTCTTCCTTTAGCCTGATAGATTTTCTGGGAAGAGCTGGGGTTCAGTCCATCTCCCCCCAGTCCATAAACTGTCTCTGTAGGAAAAGCCACCAGCCCTCCTGATCTTAAGATTCTTCCTGCCTCTTCCATGGCCTTTTTGTCCGGATGCTCTTTATCTACTGTGACTACCGTTGTATTCACTTTAAATCCTCTTCTTCCTTAGTTTCTTACAATTCAGCCTTATCATACCACATCTTCTCCGTTCTTTTCCACCGTTTTTAGAAATTTTAAAATTCCTGAGGAAATTGCTCCGGCACATTTTCTCTGATACGCCTCTGTCTGAAGCAGTTCCGCCTCTCTGGGATTGGTGAGAAATCCTGTTTCTACAATATTCACGGTTCCCCGGCCCTTTTTCAGCAGATAATAAGAATCATTAGCTTTCGCTTTTCTGGGGTTCTGGATTTCCAGCTCTTCATTCAGCGCTTTCTGAATACATTCCGCCAGACCTTTTCCCTCTTCTGAGTCTGTATAGTAAAAGACCTGAGGACCGCATACCTCTTCGTCCTGATAGCTGTTCTGATGGATACTTACAGTAAGAAGAGGCGCCTCTTTTTCAATAAGGGCGCAGCGGTTTTCCAGATCCTGTCTTTTCTTATTGCTGCTGTCTTCCTCGTAAAGCCCCCGGTCATCTTCCCTGGTAAAAACAATCTTATACCCTTCCTCTCTCAGATTTTCTCCCAGATATCCGGCAATTTTCAGATTGATCCCTTTTTCTTCCAGACCTTCAATACCCACAACTCCCGGATCGATTCCTCCATGGCCGCTGTCTATCACGATAGTTCCCTTATTCCCGGTTTTTTCCTGCCCTGCCAGAATAGCCCCTTCCCTGGAAAGCAGATAGATGGCGCAAAGCATTGCAGCTGCCATGGCCCTTTTTATCCAGCGTTTTCTCATGACGGTTCTCCTTGTCTTTTATCTATATAATATATGCAGAACCACGGAGACAATAAAACTGCTGCCTGA
>ERZ1090867.1064-NODE-1067-length-10052-cov-6.491948_pt1 | contig 10052 bp, 10 predicted proteins | sample MGYA00478476_ERZ1090867 | MGnify/ENA primary metagenome ERZ1090867 (study PRJEB33644, sample SAMEA5815742) | chicken gut metagenome | biome: Chicken; feature: Gastrointestinal Tract; material: Caecum | place: Ireland | collected 2019-01-01 | study: A study of... | reverse complement strand
GTGTTATCAGCCTCCATGCTTCGGCTAAGGTTGCCTTGCGCGTCCGTGTCCACAAAAAGCACTTTTGCGGAGTGGTACTTAGCAAGGCCTATACCGATAGCGTGCGCGCTGGAGGTTTTGCCTACTCCGCCTTTTTGCGCTATAACGGCTATAGTTATCATCCTACAGGCCTCCTCCCTTTTTATAGTGTTGCATTGCTCCTCAGTCTGATAGCTTGTAGTCGTGCGGTAGCTCTCCGGTTATCTTGAAAATAGTTATAAGAGCATCTATATCGCCATTGAGAGCGCGTCTTATCAGCTTAGAGGCTCTCCTCTGCATCCGGTAGGATAAGGCCTCATCCGTGAGGCGGCGAAGGCTGTAGCCTCTGTACGGCCTCCGCCATTTTTACCGCTCCTCTCTTGTCTTTTAGCGGCTGGAGGCTTATAATTGCCTTGCCGCCTGTGTGGTGGTGGAGGCCTTAGCAAGTTCTATTTCGCGGTAGAGGAGCTAAGGCCTCTTTTGTATGCTCAAGCCCTTGTGAGGCTCTTTGCCTTATGTGTATACACATCTGTATGAGGCTGTGTATGAGCCTTAGAAAATAGCGCTTGCGATAGCCTCCGCACATCCGTTTTTAGCCTTGTCCAGCGCGTGAGAGTAAATAAGAGTTGTCGCTATGTTGGCGTGCCGTGCGAATTGCTGAACCTCCTCAAGGCTCCGTCCGGCTAAGAGGCTGAGCGTTACGGCGCTATGCCTCAAAGAGTGAGCGGTGAGGCGGTCGCTATTGTATCCGGCCTCTATCATGCTATCCTTTGCAATGCGGCTAATGGAGCGCGTTGTCATCCGTCCGCCCCTGCTGTTATTGCTCATAGAGGCAAATAGCGGCGCGCTGGAGGCCGTCTCTCCTCTCTGCTTGAGGTAAGCGCGGATAGCGGCCTCAACGGGCGCGGAGAGCTTTACATACTCCGTCTTTTCGTCTCTGCCTTTGCCCTGTAAGAATAAGACTGTATCGTCTCCCACCGTGCGGAGGTCTCCTACATCGGCGCGCGCTACCTCTATCGTGCGGAGGCCTCCCGTTACCATCAAGGCAAGGATAGCGTAGTCCCTAACGCCCTGAGGCGTGGAGCGGTCTACATCGGCTAAAACCGTCTTAACTTGCCGTGTGGTCAAGTAGTCCTTTTTGTGGTCTCTGTCCAGCTTAGCGCCTTTGATATGCGCGGCTACATTCGGATAGATACGCTCCGCCTCCAGCCATGCAAAGAAAAGGCGCGCGGCGGTGATATAGTTTTGAATTGTAGTAGGCTTATGCCCTGAGGCCTTGAGGCTCTCCCTGTAGGAGAGAATATCCTCCCTCTGAGGCTGAGTTATGCCGTTCTCCGCAAAATACTTAAACATCTGCTTGAGAGCGCGCGTATAGGTCTGTACGGTCTTTTCTTTAGCGTCAATATAGGAGACAAAGCGGAGATACAGCTCCTCAGACAATGCCGCTTGAGCCTGTAGCGCTCCGGTCTCTACTCTGATAAATTCGCTCATCGTGTCCGCCTCCATTATGTGTATACACATCTGTATGAGTAGCTGTATGAGGTTATCCTCACCTACTATTATACTCACTTTTTCGTTCTTGTCAACACTATTTTCATATATCAGCACATTAAAAAACAAAAAGCGTAGGAAACCTTCTCCATTGTTGCGTTATATTTGCACTATAAATGCACTGTTTTCTGTACCACTTTTGTACCGTTTTTGTCCACCTTTTTTGTGCTGAAAACGTGCTGAAAACGTGTCGTTTCTATATGCCTTTCTAAATGCCTTTCTAAAATTTTTTTCATCAAAAAAGGGGACAGCTTCCACCGCTCCCCTTATCGTTCTTGTGCTATTGTTTCAGTGGTACAATTGCCAGCGTCTTCCCCAGTGGCACAAGCACCTTCAAAAGTGTGTCAAGCTGTGGGTTTGCGTCTCCGCGCTCCATTCTGGCAATTTGCGGTTGCTTTACTCCGCTCATCTCTTCAAGCTGGCGCTGGCTTATGCCCTGCTCCTGCCGCGCCTTGACGAGCGCTGTAATAAGCTCTACGCGCATATCGCTTTCCGCAATCTCCTCTGGCGTAAAATGCTCTCTGTCAAAATCATCATCCCATATCGGGAAACCGCCCTTCGTGTAATTCATTATTTTCCCTCCCTCGCTTTAAAATCTGCCAACTCTCGCTTTGCCTGCGATATCTCCCGCTTTGGGGTTTTCTGCGTCTTCTTTACAAAACAATGCAACAGAACAAAAGCTCCGTCCACCCATCCGGCAAACAAAATACGCTCGCTAGCTGGCCTCAGCTCCCATATTTCCCCATCAAGATGCTTGCAATACTTTTCTGGCAAGTACGTGCCATTGACAGCAAGCGCTTTTATATATTCCCGGATTTTCGTCAGCTTTATCCGGCTCTCCTTGCTTTTACTCGCTTCCAATTCAGCGATATAATCCAATAAGGATGATTTCCCCTGTCTATCCACGTAAAAAATTATCTGGTGCAAATGTTCTGCCCCCTCATTTCCTCCGCCTACCCACATGATAACATATTCGTTATCGCCTGTCAAGTGCTTTTTCTCTAAGGCTCTGATATTCACGCTCAAGTTCTTCAAATACCGTCGCTAACAAGCCTATAAGAAAAGGGTCATTGTTATAAGCGTTCGCGGTAGCTGATATATCATTACAAACGTCTTCCCAATAGTCCAGTTCTACCCGAGGAGCTTCATCCTCCCCGGCTTTGTGCGTCTCCCAATAGGCGCGGTCTACTGTCGGTGGGTTGTGCCGTTTGTGGTAGTCATGCGCGGCGCGGTAGAGCGCTTTATAATTGCGCGTGCCGGAGGCGTTCGTAAAGGCCTCTATTTTGCCCTCTGAGGCGCTTTTAGGCGTGGAGGTAGATATACTCAAGGCGGAGGCCTGAGGCGGCTCTAAGGCCGTCTGAGAGGCTGTAGGAGCGTCCTTTAGAAAAGGGTTGTCCTTATCCGCCTCCACAAGGCTAAAGCCTTGCTCTATCAGCGCGTCTTTTTTCTCTTGCTCCTCCTCCGTCTCAAAGCCTCTGTAGGCTAATTTGTTGAGCGCGGTAAAGTCCAGCTCCGCCACCTTATCCCCTCCTCCCTGAGCTACTTAGATAAGCCCTTGTCAATGAAATAGTTAAACATCGGATAGTATTCAAAGAGTATCTTGTCTCCTACCTTGCCTTGTCTGTTTTTGAGGATAACAAGCTCTATCTGCCGTGGGTCTTTGCGTTTCTCCTCAGTAGGGTCAAAGTCTTTTTTACCAGCGCCTTTAAACTGTAGGCCTATCAGAGTATCAGAGCTATACTCAACGGCTCCGCTCTCTTTGAAGGCCTCCATAGATACGGCCTCTCTATAGTTCGTGCGGTTGAAAGAGCTGATAGCAATTATCGGGAGCTTAAAGTCTCTGCTTATTCGCTTAAGCTCTAAGACGCATTTATCCGTGTTTTGCTTGTCCGTGGCGCGCTCATTGTACGGCGCTACTATCTGCATGTAGTCCACTATGACAAGCGGCCTCCGGCCTGTAAAGCGGATATGTTTCTCTACCGTCTCCCTAATTTGCTCCGTGCCTATATCGCCTACTCCCTCAAGGATATAGAGCCTCTCCGCGTAAGCTCCGTAAGCGGTTATAGCGGCTCTGATAAGCTCATTCTCAGCGCGGCTATAGTTTATATGGCGCTTGCCGTCTGTGATGCCTCTTGCCGTCTTAGCGTTGCGCGTGTCTATGCCGTCCCTCATAGCCTGTTGGAGCGTGTGGCGGCTAATGCTCTTGCTCATAAGCTCCGCCCTTGCCATTTCAAGAGAGAATATCAGCACATCTCTACCGCTCTCCGCTACCATATCCGCCACTTGCATTATGAGCGTGGTTTTGCCTAAAGAGCTGATAGCGCCTATAGTATGCAAGCCCTCATAGAGGCCTCCGTCTAATACCTTGTCCAGCGTCTCAAAGCCTGTAGGGATAGCCTCAGTATTGACGCTCTCCGCAATGCCGTTAATGAATTGCTGGAGGTAAGCGGCGGTGTTAGAGGCAAGGTAAGCGGCTCTCTCCTCCTCCTCCGCTTGCTTTTCGATATTCTCCGCTCCGGCGATAGCCTCAGTAAAGGCCTCTCTATCCATCGTCAAGGCCTCATTCGCGTCATGGTATCCTACAAAAGGCCTAAGCCTATAGTATGGTATGCTGAGACGCTCAAGGCCGTCTGATAGCTTTTTCTCTGCCTCATCTACTCTCTGTTGCTTATCCGGCTCCGCCTCAACGTCAAAGGCAATAATAAGCGGTTGAGACGGCTTTTTAGCCTCCAGCAACTTGAGGAGGAGAGGCACATTATCATAGCTCCCTAAGCCTATAGCGGCTCCTCCGGCCTCCTCAATGCTTAGGCTGTCTATTTCGCCCTCCACCACAAATATAGGCTTTGAGGCCGTCTGTAGCGTCTTATAGGCGAATATCTGAGTAGCTCCGCGCTTGCGGTAGCGGTCTCCGTGTCCGGCGTTAGCGTCCGTATTGCGTGCCGCAAAGCTCCCTTTGCTTGTAGGGATAATGAGCGCTCTCCATGTTACAAAATTGCCGTTTTGGTCTCTTGTCTTAAAGCAAGGGTCAAAGCCTATATAATGCCGCTCAAGCGTTTCAAGGCTCAAGCCTCTGTGATAGTCCGTCTCTGCTATCCGGCGCTTGCACTCCTCAAAGTAGGCGGTATAGTCCGCCTCCTCTTTATGTGTATACACATCTGTATGAGGCTGTGTATCTGTATTCTGTCCGGTTTTGGCGCGGTTTTGTCCGTCCATCGGTCTAAAGTCCTCCTCTGCCCTGCTCCGGCGCGGCGTGCTGTCTATCTGAATACCGTATATCTCAGCGCCCTTTTTTACTTGCTCTTTGAAATCAGAGAGGTTATAGTCCTCTCCTATCATATCGAATATACCGTATCTCGCTTTACAAGTTCTGCATATAGCGCAATGCTTAGAATAGCTGTAAAACATTGACGGCGTTTTGTCATCGTGAGACGGGCTAATACACTTAAAAGCGCGGCTTGTGCCGTTTGCATAATGCCCTTTAAGGATAACTCCTCTGCTTGTTCTGAGATAATCCTCCGTGCGCTCTTTAATAGCGTCTATCGCTTGTTCAAAGCTCATTGTTACCATGCTGTAAGCTCCTCTTTTCGCTGTTATTTGGCTGATACCAGCGAATTTATTTTGGAAAATTGAGGATCCCCCTTTGAATTTCGCGGTTTTTTTCGTGAGGCTGAGCGGCGGTCTCCGGCTCTTTATCCTGTAGAGATGGAGGCTCCCCCTCCCCCTGTATGGTGCTCCTCACGGTCTCCGAGGCGGTGGCTCCAGCGGCGGGAGGCGTGGCGCTCATGCGCTCCGGCTGAGTGTCGGCCTGTAGGAGTGAGGCCTCGGCGTGGAGAGCTTTCTCCTACCGGCTCTTATTATAGCAGGTATCGCCGCCACTGTAAAAGGCGGCGTATACCTTTTTAACTGTGTTAAAGGTATTAGAGCGGAGGAGGCCTCAAGAAGCCAGTATTTATAAGGGTTTTCAGATAGGCTATAACCACGATACCCCCCTTTTCTAACCACGATACCCCCCTTTTTTAACCACGATACCCCCCTCTTTAAGCATGAGGCTGAGTATACACATACACATACACAAAAAGAGGCGGAGGCGCTGTTATTGCGCTCCGTCTCTGTTCTCCTCTGCCTTTTTCTTAGCGGCCTTGCGGCGGCTGATAGCGGCCTTTATGCGCTTGCTCTTAGCCTCAATGCGCGGCGTTTGGTCTGGATAGTTCTTTAGCTCATAGTGTACATGGAGCGCGCTAAACTTCGTATAGCTGAGGAGTGCTAACTTGCCGCTCTCTGTATACTTGCCGCCTTTGTAATATCCGCCCTCAATGCGCTCTCCGCTATCGTCATAATACCAGTAGGTAGACAATACTCCGGCCTCCACCAGCGCGGCTAAGTCCCTGTCAAAGGGATAAATGAGGCGGTCATATATATTGCCTCTCTGAGCTAAGGCGCTATAGCGCGGTATCCCTTTAGCGGCGCTGAGGAGCGTGTTTACCGTGGTAGTGTTGGCTCTTGCCGTGCCAAAGTTCATGTTTTGGAGAGCGCACAATTTCCAGCCTAACGGTATGCTGTACGGGTGATAATGCGTATTGATGGAGAGGAGCGCGTCCGGATAAGGCATGATATAGGAGCCTGAGAGATACTCCGCCATATCAAAGCTAAGGCTAAACTCCGCTACTCCACGTCTAACAGGGTTGCCCTCCTCCTGTGTGATAGTGTGGTCTGATATTCTCATGCGGTGGTGTTTCGTGGTCTTTACTTTGCGGCTCTTGCCCTCCGGCTTTTCGTATACTACCTCATCCCATTCAAGAGAGAAGGCGTATAGCGCTTTGATGGCCTCATTGAGCTGTGTACGCGCCGCTTTAGCGTCCTTTATCCTACAGGCCTCCATATACTTAGCAAGCGGTATCTGTATCTTGCGGCCTTTATTGATGGCCTCAGCGGTGATAGCGTTTGCGCGTGGTAGCTGGATAGTGGCGGCGGTCAAGAGGAGTATCAATACCTTAAAAGTCTGAGCGCTTATATCCTGTATGGCCTCCTCATCAATGGTTATAAGCACTCCCTCACTTTGCATAGTCCCCTCATGCGTCACGGCGTTGAGCTGTATATTGCCGTGTGCGGTGGAGGAGGCTATGAGGCCGTGTAGAGGCTTGCCCTGTAGTACGTTGGAGTATTGAGCCTCGGCCTCATCGTCTGTAGGCGAAAAAGGCAAGCCTCCATTTTCTACCGGAGCGGAGCCTCGGCGCGGCGCGGTATCTCTATCAAAGACGGCCTCCTCTGGTAACAGGCCATTATTACGGTAATTTTCGCTCATTAGTGCCTCCGGTAATAGTCTTTACTCAGGATAGAGAAAAGGTTAGTCCATGCTTTGCTACCCTCCAGCACAAAGGCTCTCAGGTTGCGCTCCGTGTATGTCACATTATCAACGGGTATCGGCGGTACGTCCGGAGATACCTCTCTATATGCCTCAAGCGTGGCCTCCATCTCCTTAGGCGTAAAGGCTGGAGATATGGCGGGTACGGCCTCTCCATCCGGTACTACTCCTCTATTGCTTATCTCATCCCTGAGGAGCGCTAAGGCGGCGTTGAGGCGCTCTATACTGTCTTTGGTATTAGAGATATTGACTTGAAACACGGTAAACTCAGGTATCTCTATCTCTTTGCCTATCATGTCTATGAGCGTGTTATACACGTTGAGATACCGGAGGCCTGTATCTATGTTGGCTCTGAGGCTGAGCGCTAAGTTATAGGCGCTTTTCGTAGGCCTCAGGCCGTCTACCGATAGAGCGGAGAGCCATAGCGCTACCTTATCCTCATGGATAGCCTCTCCTAAGGCCGCTCTGAGGTTCTCTCCGGCTATAGCGTCCGCCACAATGGTATAGAAGTGAGATATAGCTCCGTCCGTGGCGTTGCGGATATAGACGGCGCTATCAAAGGCATTTGTGAGCCATTCTTGAAGGTACACATAAACGTTATACTGGAGAGCATCCTTTAGCGTCTCCGGCTTGCGGCGAATATTGTCCATATTGTAGAGCGGCTGAGCGGCTATCTCCTCATTGGTCATACCCTCATTTTTGAGGTACGTCCAATAAATAAAGCGGTATATGAGAGCCTTACCAGCGTTCGCGGCGGTAAAGCGCTTTTTGCCATACTTAGCCTTAAACTCCTCGGCGGTCTCCGCCTTTGCCTTGCGCGTGCGCGGCCTATCTTTCTGCATCTGGTAGACGGTGGCCTCTATCAGCTCCCGGAGCATATCCTTATCCGGGTCATACCCTTTTTTATTCGTGAGGTAGTCCATCGCATAGGCGAATTTATCTTTACCTCCGCCTGAGCCTAAAACTTGCTCAGCGGCGTACACGGCGGTTTTTACGTCTCTCTCAAGCATCCGGAGGCGGGTTGCGTCTGTATCCGCCTTGAGCATCTTGAGAATATCGTCTATCAAAAACACGTCTACTCCTCCTCCGGTTTCACTACAGCCGATAGGAGATAGGCTCCAGCGCGGAGGCCGAGGCTCCATCTCCTACAGGCTGAGGCGGGTTATAATGAGAACATCTCCAGCGGGTTAGCACGGTTGTATCCGTCTACCATGCGGTCAAGGATACTCAGCTCCGTCTTAGCTTGCTCCGTGGTGGTCTCCCCCGTGGCAATGCGGCGGTAAAGGCCTTGTATTGCCTCAAGGGTATCTGTAGCGGTTCCTGTTGCCTCCGTGGAGGCCGTGGCGGTGTATTCATCCCTGAGCGCGGTGCTATACTTGAGCTTAAAGTCTAACAGTTTCTCCGGAGGCAAGGCGGAGAGGTCTACATCCGCTAAGGCCTCATCTATGCGGCGGAGGGTATCGCCTATACGGCGGATACGCGCCTCTCTTGCCATGCCGTATTGAGTATACAGCTCCTCAAGGCTCTCATGCCTGAGCGCGTCTATATCGGCTCTAAGCTCTCTCTCCCACTCTCCGCAAGTGGAGCGGCTAACGCCTATCTCTTGCTCTATGGCGCGGTAGCTCTTGCCCTCAGCGCGGAGGCGGATAAAGTCCCTTTTCTTATCGGCGGTTTTCATGCTATCAGCTCATCCCCTTTTCATACATCGGTTGAGAGTGGCGCTATTGAGCGCCTGTTATTTGCCTGTTCTCAGGCTCTTTTTTACGTCTGCTAATGATAATTTGCGGACATAAGCTCTTGCGGCGTGCTGGAGGCCGGAGGAGCTGAGGCCTCCTCATTGCTCCGCGCCTCCGTCCGGCTTTACTCTGTAGGAGGCGGTAGTGCTCTTTGTGCCTTTAGAGAGAAAGTCCTCAAGGTTTTCTTGCGTCACGCGCCAATACTTGCCAATTTTGACGGCCTTGAGCTTGCCCTCTTTGATGTAGGTATAGACTGAGCGCTTTGTAACGTGGAGGAGGTCTACTACCTCATCAAGCGTATAAACTTTAATTTCTCCCATATCGCGGCCTCACTTTCTGCTAACAGCGTCCTTTAGTATTGAGTTGATATATTCGTTCACGCTCAAGCGCGCCTCAGCGGCTTTATCTTTGACGGCCTCATAGAGAGACGGCGTTAAGAGGAGCTGTAGGCGGCGGCTCTTTGTCTCTTCATCATACTGAGGTTGTGCGCGGCGTGCTGGAGGAGCCTTTTTAGGCGTGCTGGAGGCCGTGGAGGCCTTGCGCTTGCCTTTGCCCTCCTCCACCGTCTGAGGCTCCTCAGCTCTTTTATAGAGCGGCCTTGTCTCTATCTCAAGGCGGTGAGGTTGCTCCTCCTCCGGCTCCGGCGTGGAGATAAACTGTAGAGTAGGGTTGACGGCGGCTTTTTGTTGCATTTTGTCCTTGAAAGTCTTAGATGCCATCCTGAGCGCCTCCTATCAATTCATCTATGACGGCTCTGTAGTCTTTAGCGGCGTTGCTCCGTGGTGAGTAGCTGTATATATCCTCTCTCACGGCCTGAGCCTCTTTGACGGCTGTACACTCCCTAACGCGCGTCTGATATATGCGCGTGTTGAGCGCTGAGGCCTCCGCCTCCATCATATCCGCTATTTCACGGCTGATAACGGCTCTGCCATTGTAACGGGTGAGGAGAATACCGTCCACCGATAGAGAAGGGTTGCAATAGGCCTTTACCGTCTCTATTGTCTCTCTCAAGCGGCTGAGCGCCTCTAAGCTGTAGTCATCGGCCTGAGCGGGTATTATCACTTTGTCGGCGGCTGTGAGCGCGTTCACCGTGATAATTGAGAGTGCCGGAGGCGTGTCTACTATGCAATAGTCAAAGGCCTCTGAGACGGCCTCCAGCGCCTTTTTTAGGCGATATTCGCGGCCTACCTTAGAGAGAGACGGCTCTCTATCAGCTCCGCTCAATGCCGGAGAGGAGGCCACTATATCCCCGTGTGGCGTGCGCTGTATCGCCTCCGTCACCGTGGCGCGGCCTGTTAGAACCTCCAGCGCGTCCGCTCCGCTTGTGCCTGTGTTATCAGCCTCCATGCTTCGGCTAAGGTTGCCTTGCGCGTCCGTGTCCACAA
>ERZ1090867.1063-NODE-1066-length-10053-cov-3.980096_pt1 | contig 10053 bp, 8 predicted proteins | sample MGYA00478476_ERZ1090867 | MGnify/ENA primary metagenome ERZ1090867 (study PRJEB33644, sample SAMEA5815742) | chicken gut metagenome | biome: Chicken; feature: Gastrointestinal Tract; material: Caecum | place: Ireland | collected 2019-01-01 | study: A study of the... | reverse complement strand
GTAGTATATAGCGTGAATTTGTTAGTTAAAAGAAGCGCGGTTTACGCCTTTGCCGCGCTGATATTGTTCAGCAGCGCGACGGGTGCGGTGTTCGGCGGGATAGCGCGCGCAGCTTCGGCCGTATCGGCGCCCGTGGTGGTGATTGACGCGGGACACGGCGGCATAGACGCGGGCGTGCGGGGAATTACCAGCGGTGTGAAAGAGAGCGACATAAACCTTTCGATAAGCTATTTTCTGAAAGATTACTTCACCTCTGCGGGATTTGAAACCGTGCTGACGAGAAAGAGCCAGGCGGGACTTTACGGTCTGCCCACAAAGGGGTTTAAACTGCGGGATATGCAGGCGCGCAGGCAGATTATTGAGGAATACGGCGCGGATATGGTTATTTCCGTGCACCAGAATTTTTATTCTGACCGCACCAGGCGGGGCGCGCAGGTGTTCTTCAACAAGGACAGCGAGAGCGGAAAAAAACTTGCCGTGTGCGTGCAGGACAGTTTAAACGGTATGGACGGCGCCGTGCGCAAGGTGAACCCGCTGATAGGAGATTACTATATGCTGCAATGCACTTCCAGCCCTTCGGTGATTGTGGAGTGCGGATTTTTATCTAACGCCGAGGACGAAAGTCTGCTGCTTGAAGAGAGCTACCGCAAAGAGCTTGCCTACGCCATTTTCGCGGGCGCGGTGAGCTATTTTTCGTAAGGCTGTCGCGGGCAGCGGCGCATTTACTTCCCGCCATTGTCATTTCGACTGAGCGAAGCGAACGGAGAAATCTCAAAACCGCAGACGACGGGCGGTGAGATTTCTCGACTTCGCCTGCGGCTCCGCTCGAAATGACAAAAAAGGTAACTTTGCCCTTGGTCTAAATGACAAAAAAAGGAGCTTTGCCTTCGTTTGGAATGACATAAGGGAGGCTTGCGGCGACGCTCTTTCAGCCTTACTCAAAATTAAAAAAAGAGCTCCTTGCGGGGAGCTCTTTTTTTATGTTGCCGCCTGGGCGGCGGAATTTTTTATACATATCGCCATTGTCATTTCGACTAAGCGAGCGTAAGCGAACGCACGGAGAAATCTCGGCGGAATCTTTTTAAGAAAGTTTTTCGAGAAGTTTGAGGTCGATGCCCTTTTCGCCGATTTTGATAATCTCTACCTTTACTACGTCGCCGATGTTGACTACGTCCTCTACCTTTTCAACGCGCTTATTGGAGAGTTTGGAGATGTGAATCATACCGTCTTTGCCGGGTGCAAATTCAACAAACGCGCCGAAGGTGAGAATTCTTACTACCGTGCCGACGAACATATCGCCCACTTCGGGGTCGTGCGCTATCGACATTATTATAGCCTTTGCCTTTTCGGCATTTTCGATGGGGCCGGTAGTGGAGATGTAGCCGCGGCCGGAATCGTCGTCGTTGAAGTCGATATCGGTGCCCGTCTCCTCCATTATCTTCTTTATCACGCAGCCCTGCTTGCCGATAACGTCGCCGATTTTTTCGGGGTCGATTTCGAAGCTGATAATCTTGGGAGCGTATACCGAGAGCGCAGGAGCAACATCGGGAACGCATTCAAGCATCTTGGAGAGGATGAACTGCCTGCCCTCGTTGGCCTGGTCGATTGCCGTGTGCATAATCTCTTCGGATATGCCCTTGATTTTTATATCCATCTGTATAGCGGTTATGCCCTTGGTGGTGCCCGCTACCTTGAAGTCCATATCGCCGAGGAAGTCTTCAAGGCCCTGGATATCGGTGAGCACTTTGAACTCGCCCGTCTCCTGGTTTTTGATGAGGCCCATTGCAACGCCTGCAACGGGGCGTTTGATGGGAACGCCGGCATCCATAAGAGCCATAGTGGAGCCGCATACCGAAGCCATCGACGAGGAGCCGTTGGACGAAAGTATGTCGTTTACCACCCTTATTGCATAGGGGAACTCCTCTTCGGAGGGAAGAACGGGCACGAGGGCGCGCTCTGCAAGTGCGCCGTGGCCTATTTCGCGCCTGCCGGGGCTGCGGAGAGCCTTGGCTTCGCCCGTGCAGTAGCCGGGGAAGTTGTACTGGTGCATATACCTCTTTGAGGTCTCTTCGTCGAGGCCTTCAAGCCTCTGCGCCTCGGAGAGCATTGCGAGCGTGCAGGTGGTGAGCGTCTGGGTCTGTCCGCGGGTGAACACGGCGCTGCCGTGTACGCGGGGAAGCACGGAGTGTTCGCACCAGATGGGACGAACTTCCTTTAAGCCCCTGCCGTCGGGACGGATGCCCTTATCGAATATCTTTGCGCGAACCTTTTCCTTGGTGAGGTAATATAAACTGTCCTTAATTTCGCGGGTGTTTTCGGGATATATTTCGGCGAAGTGTTCAAGAACTTCCTGTTCAGCCTGCGCCTGACGGGCCTCCCTCTCCTGCCTGTCGAAGGTATCTATTGCCCAATCGATTTTGGAGGAGGCGTACTCGCGCACGGTCTTGTCGAGCTCTTCGGGAATGTGATAGAGCTCCATCTCCTTCTTGGGCTTGCCCACTGCGGGAACGATTTCGTCCTCGATGAAGGCGCAAATCTTCTTTATCTCTTCGTGGCCGAACATTATTGCGCCTACCATCTCTTCGTTGGAAACTTCGTCGGCGCCCGCCTCTATCATTAAAATGGCGTCTTTGGTGCCTGCGAGGTTGAGGTGGATGGTGCTTGCCTGCCTCTGTGCGAGGTCGGGGTTGATTACGTACTTGCCGTCTACCATACCCACTACTACCGAACCCGTGGGGCCTGCCCAGGGGATATCGGATATGGAGAGCGCTACGGAAGAACCTATCATTGCGAGGGGTTCGGGGGATACGTCGGGCTCTACCGAGAGGGCCTGCGCAACTACCGTAACGTCGTTATAGAGTCCCTTGGAGAAGAGCGGGCGCAGGGGACGGTCGATGAGCCTTGCGGTCAAGATAGCCTTGTCGCTTGCCCTGCCTTCGCGCTTTTTGAAGCCGCCGGGAATTTTGCCTACCGAATACATCTTTTCGTCGTAATCCACTTGAAGGGGGAAGAAATCCATACCCTCTCTGGGAGAAGCCGACATACATACGGTGACGAGAACTGCCGTGTCGCCGCAGCGAACTACGCACGCGCCGTTGGCCTGTTCGGCATACTTGCCGGTTTCGATTACGACCTCTCTGCCCCCCACCGTGGTTGAAAACTGTTTGAACTGTGCCATTAAAATTACTACTCCTTGTCTGTTCTTGCGCCCGCGAAACACCTTGCAACGCGGACAATTTATGAAAAAAAGAGCGGCATAAAATAAGCGCTCTTTTTTAAACGTGAAAATTACTTCCTTAAATTCAACGCGGCGATAATAGCGCGGTACCTTTCGATATCCTTGGATTTGAGGTAGTCGAGAAGACCGCGGCGGCGACCTACCATTTTGAGAAGACCGCGACGGGAATGATTATCGTGAATGTGAACTTTGAGGTGCTCGTTGAGGTGATTGATTCTCTCCGTGAGAAGGGCTATCTGCACTTCGGGGGAACCGGTGTCGCCCTCTTTGGTTGCGTATTTTGCGATGATTTCCTGCTTTTCCATTTTAAATTATCCTCCTGTAATGGAACTTTATATGCGGAGAACAAAGTCGGGCGTGGAGTATTCGCACCGCTTTGTACCCGTAACGTGTTTATTTTAGCATATACAATTAAAAATAGCAACTAAAAACGGGCGGCATTTTGGCAAGGCCGTAAAAATTTATTGTGCCGCAAAGACGCAGCGCTATTTATTTACCATTCGTTGCGCCGCACGGCCCACGGCTGTTGCGGCCGCTTATTCTGCGAACAGGGCATTGCGTTTTTTTGTTATTTCTGCCGCCTTTAAAAGGTACGAAGGTATGTCTTTGGGCGCGGCGAGCCTTTCGATGCGCGCACCGCCGCCGAATACCCTTTTGGATATGGCGCCCGCGCCCACCGCCACGTTGGAACAGATTTCTTCCATAGTGCCGACGTTGTATACGCACACCTTTTTTGGCTTTGCCCAGCCGATGTTTTCGTTGGCGCCGGCCTGGTATTTCTGGCGGTAAAGGTAATAAGGTTCGTACCCCGCCGAGGTGAGCGCCTCGCGCGAAAAGGCAATCATATCGTCTATTTCCGCATCGCCTGTTTCGCCGTCCTCATCGCCGCTTGTGCGGACGGCGTTCTCTTTGAGGCGCGAGCCCGATTTGAGGCACAGCGAATGTACTGTGATATTGGCGGGTTGCAGGGCGGCAGCGCAGCTCACGGAATTCTGAAAGTCTGATAAATTTTCGCCCGGGAGCCCCGCGATGAGGTCGATGTTTATGTCGAAGCCGTATTTTTCGGCCATACGGTATGCCGCGAAGGTTTGTTCTGAGGTATGTCTGCGGCCTATCCGCGCGAGCGTTTCGTCGGAAAAGGTCTGCGGGTTGACGCATATTCGGTTTACGCCCGCATCTTTGGTGATTTTCAGCTTTTCTTCGGTGAAGGTATCGGGCCTGCCGGCCTCTACGGTGAATTCGGCAGAGCCGATATTGAGGGCGTTGATTGCGGCATATATGCGGGCCAATTGACTTTCCGTCATACAGAACGGCGTGCCGCCGCCAACGTATACGGAGTTGATTTCAAGGTTGAGGGAAGAAAGACTTTCAATCTCTTTTACAAGGCAGTCTGTATACTCCTCCGCATACTTGCCCACGGCGGGCATAGGCGCGGTGATGAACGAACAGTAGGAACATTTTGTGGGGCAGAACGGAATGCCCACGAAGATATCGGCGCCCCTGCCCCTGTTTTTGAGGTAAACTTCGCGCTGGGCGGCAAGCACGCGGCCTATAATCTTTATATTCTCGTCGCTGACGCAGAATTTTTTGAACAGCGGGGCGAAGTCGCGCCCTTCGGCAAGTTCGGCATACGCCATTTTTGTGGGCCTTATGCCCGTGAGGGCGCCCCAAGGGAAGGTTTTGCCCGTGCTTTCGGACAGAAAGAGGTAAAAAGCCAGCTTTGCCGAACGCTTTGCAAAGCGCCTGTATTGCAGTTCGTTTTCGGCGTGCCAGCTATCAGAAAAGGCGCGGCTTATTCCGCCGCGCTCTATTACGTTTATGTAGTTTTCGCCTTCGCGCGAAAACGTGTGGATAAAGTCGCCCTCCTCCTCGCGGAAAAGGCGAAGCACATCCATAATTTCGGCGCGCAGAAATTCTGTGTCGGTTGTGAGCATTTTTTAAAATTGGTGCGGCAGTATGCCGCAACTAACGGTATTTTTACTTAGATAATCGGGTGCAAAATATTGCGAAGTTTTATCTTGCGGAAAAGTTCAGTCGGCCCTTATGAACGGGTTTGATTCGCGCTCGTGCGAGAGGGTGGTATCCTCCTCGTGGCCGCAATACACGGCGTAGTCGCCCGGCAGGGCGTACAGCTTTTTTACGCTTGTGACGAGCTGGGAATAGCTGCCCGTGGGGAGGTCGCACCTGCCCACGCTTTCGCAAAAGAGGGTGTCGCCCGTAAAGAGGCAGTTTTCGGCAAGGTAGCAAACCCCGCCCGAGGTGTGCCCCGGCGTGGAGATGACTTTGAAGTCTATGCCCGCGGCGGTGATTGTCTGACCGCCGCCGAGCGTGCGCACGGGGAAGGGCGAAACTTTGTACCAGCTGAGCGAGGTATAGTCGGGGGTGAAGATGTGTTCCCCCTCCTCTTCGCTCAGGTATATAGGCACGCCGTTTTCGGCAAAGCGGGCACAGCCGCCGATGTGGTCGTAGTGGCCGTGCGTTAAAAGCACCGCCTGCGGAGTCAGCCCGAGCTGAACGCACTTATCCCATACCCTTGGCTGGGCGCAGTCGATTACGGCGCAGGTTTTGCCGTCTGCGGTGACGATATACGAATTTGAAGCGAAGCCCTCAGGATAGACTTTGTGCACTTTGACGGGCATATTATGCCTCCCTTAACACAGCCGCCGCTGTAATTTTTTATTTTTATTATGGTTGAGATTTCTCCACGCGGGCTACGCCCTTGGTCGTAAGGAGCGAAGCGACGGAATAGCGATTGTTCGCAAGTATTTGCGCAATCGCGTCAATGACAAATATTATTAAAAAATAATCAATGTTTCAAGCAGGGTTGCCCGCCGCAAAACATACCCCCATACCAAAAACTTTGGAGAAGCAAGCAAGACAAGGAGCGTGCGGAATGTTGCGAATTATTAACGTTTCAAGCAAGGTTCCCTTGCGCAGAAAGACCCTATTTGCTGCGGTCAGCAGGCTCACCAAAGGGGGAATTGCCCCGATTATATAAAATGAGAGCCCTTAAAATCGGGGCAAGGGGGAGCTGGCTCCCCAGAAATCACGGAAATTATTCGGCGGCACCAGCCGAATAATTTCGTGAGCGTTTTTACAAATCGAACGCTATCGCCGTAATGTCGTCGTTGAATTCGCCGCCGCAGAAGTCCTTCAAATTGCGCTGCAAATTCTTGATGAATTCGTCGGCGGTGCGCGAAACCGACAGCGTTTTAATCGCCCTTTCGCTTCCGAACATCTCGCCGCCCGCGCCGCGGCTTTCGGTAACGCCGTCGGTTAAAAGCACCAATATGTCGCCCTTGGAATAGGGCAGGGTGTCCTCGAAATATGCGGGGTTTTCAAACCAGTTGGAAACGGGAGGGGAGTTAAGCGTAATCCGCGTAATTCCGCCCGCCGTCTTGAACAGTATGGGCACGTTGTGCCCCGCCATTGAATAAGTTATGCTGTCCGCGTCTATCCTCACGGCCGCCACGGTAACATAACTGCGCTCGTCAAGGTTGAGTTCGTTGAACTTCACGCACAGACTGCGTATGGCCTGTGCGGGCGAAAATTCCGTCTTGTCGTAGGCCGCCTTCACAAACGCCGAAAGCATCCCCGCCGAAATTCCCTTGCCCGAAACGTCGGCAATCACGCCGAACGCCGAAGAACCTATCGTATACACGTCGGGCAGGTCACCGCCGATGCCGCGGCAGGGGATATACATATACGAATAGCTGTGCGAACCCGCCCAGTTGCCTGCGGGCAGAAGCCTCTGCTGTATATTCTTCGCGGTGGCAAGCTCGCGGGCAATTTCCAGCTCGAAGGCGTTGTCTATAACGCCCATATACATACCGTCGCCCAGCGGCTTTACGTTTATGTTGAACGCCATATCGCGCGTGCCCTCGTCGGTGCGCGCCTTTAAAATTATGCGCCTTTGCACCTCGCTGCGCGAATAGAAGCAGTCTTCAAATGCCTCGCGCGCGGTACAGCCCTGCGCGCAGGGCGCCCTTCCGCAATTTCCGGTATTTTCGGCGCAGCAGAAAAATTTCCCCAGACTTCCGCGCCTTGCGGCACAGGGGAACAGTTCCCTGAATTTGGCGTTTGCAAATACCGCCCTCAGATTTTTGTCTACCACGATTACCGCGGCGGGAACGCCGTCAATAATCCGTCTGTAAAATTTTTCTATCATCCGAAATAAAATTACGGGGCAAACGCGCCCGCGCCTGCCTGAAATGCAGGTGATTTTTTAATCTTCTCTTGCAGGCAGGTAAAATTTCAGCCCGCCTTCGACTATGTGCGCTTCCAGCTTCATTCCGTCGTATATTTCGCCCTCGGCCTGGATGGCGCACGGGGTTTCCGTCGCAAAGCTCGCGCTCTTCACGCGCGCGGCCGTAACTTCCTTAATGGCGTTTATTTTGCCCAGCATCAGTTTTATAAAGGCAAATATCATCTTGAATTTGGAAACGTAGTCGACCATCAGTATGTCCATATACCCGTCGTCGAGCTTTGCTTCGGGGAACAGCTTTATGCCTCCGCCAATCTGCTTGCCGTTGCCGAGGGCGGCAATCAGCCCGAAGTGCTTTTCGCTCTTTCCGTCGTACTCCACGGTAAAGTCGTAGCTTTTGAAGTGCCTTAAACAGTATATCAGGCTGGAAAGATATTTTCCCTTTCCGCCGCCCTTTGCGTAGGCGTGTTTCAGAACGTCTACGTCTATGCCCATTCCTACGGCGTTTATGCTTTTAAGTCCGTTTGTAAGTTCGATGTAATCTATGTTGCTCGGCGCGCGTAAAGCTATTATTTCTGCGGCCTTTTTTACGTCTTTGGGAATTCCCGCCGCCACGGCAAAGTCGTTGCCCGTGCCCGAAGGTATAAGCCCCAGCGAGCACTTTTCAAAGTCTGAAATTCCGTTCAGAACTTCGTGCAGCGTGCCGTCGCCGCCCATAACCACCAGCGCACATTCCTCTTTTGACGAGGTAAGCTGCCTTGCAATCCCGGTGGCGTGCCCCTTGTGGTCTGTATAGTGCAGTCTGTATTGTTTGCCTGCATTTTTAAACACGCCCGTCACGGCCTCTATGTGTTTTGCGGGGCAGCGCGCAGCGTTTACTATAATTTCGTATACCATCTTCCCGTAAATCCTTTTATTCTCTCTCAGTAAGTTTTTCCTGCGTGAAATATAATTTCATTATATACCAAATAATTTATAATTGCAATTAAATTGATTTACTGGTATAATAATAGCGATATAATAAGTTCGCGCGGCCGCTCCGCTCCTGTTTTGCGTGCAGCGGCAGGTTTTGCGCGCCTGTAAAAATGCGGTAATAACTCATTCAGGGATTGCATACAATAAATTTTTTTTACGGAGGAAAAGGCAGTCTATGCAGGAAATTTTACCCCAGAAACTTAAAGAACTTGCCTACTCGTGCGATTTTCCGCTCTATGTGGTGGGAGGAACGTGCAGGGAGTACCTCTCTTCCAGCTTTCCGTTAAAAGCCGACTACGATATCTGCGCGCCCGTCGTCCCTGAGGTGTTTGCCGAGGCGGCAGAAAAGTTGGGCTTTGAAAGCACCGCCGTATACAAAAATACCGGCACGGTAAAGATGAAGGCGGAAGGGCAGGACTACGAATTTACTTCTTTCCGCTCGGACAAATACGTCCGCGGAATGCACACGCCCGCCAAAATTTATTTCACCGACGACATCAATCTCGACGCCCGCCGCAGGGACTTCACCTGCAACGCCGTTTATTACGACATAAAAAGCGACGAGTTTGTTGACCCCCTCGGCGGAATAGACGATATCAAGCGCAAGTGCGTGCGCACGGTCGCCCCTGCCGACAAGGTGTTCGGCGAGGACGGACTGCGCCTTATGCGCCTTGCCCGCGTGTGCGGCGAAACGGGCTTCAAGCCCGACGAAGAGAGTATGCAGGGAGCAAGGAACAACGCCCGCCTTCTGCGCGACATCTCCGCCGAAAGAATTTTCGGCGAACTGCGCTTTATACTGCACGCCGACGGCAAGTACGGCGTAAAGTACGGGCACTATGCCGCGCTGTGCGTGATGCGCGACACGGGCGTGCTGGCTTCCATTTTCCCCGAGCTCGCGCTTGGAGCGGGAATGACGCAGAGGCAGGACTTCCATATGTACGACGTGCTCGAACATTCGCTGCGCTGCGCTATGTACGCGCCCGACGATATACGCCTCGTGGCGCTGCTGCACGACGTGGGCAAGCCCTACTGCAAGATAACCTCGGGCAACTTCTATAACCACGAGAAGGAGGGCGCGAGGATAGTAGCCGAAATATGCGAAAGGTTGAAGGTGCCAAAAAAACTCGCCGAAGAGACGGTTCGCCTCACCTCGCTTCATATGTACGACGGCGGCGGCAACGTGCGCGAGAGCAAAATCCGCCGTATGATAGTGAGCAACCGCGACGTGTTCTTCAAGCTGGTTGAACTCAAACAGGCCGATTATTCCGCCTGCCGCGACGACCTTTCGGAAGCCCCCGCAATCACGCGCTGGCGCGAAATTTACGGCGAGATGATAAAGGAGGGCGTTCCCTTCAATCTCCGCGAACTCAAAGTGCGCGGCGACGATTTGATTGCCGAAGGCATACCCAAGGCCAAGTGCGGAAAGGTGCTCGACAGGCTCCTTCTGGAATGTGCCGTTCTTCCGCAGCTCAACGAAAGGAATAAGCTGATAATCACGGCAAAGCGTGTTGTCAGGGATATAGACGACTGAAAAAATAAGCGGCGGGGGGGGGGGGGGGCGCCCGCCCCGCACCGAGGGGGGGGGAAATATATAATTAGCGGCGAAATAGCACCCCCAAAGAATTTTTTTTTTTGG
>ERZ1090867.1053-NODE-1056-length-10152-cov-7.409924_pt1 | contig 10152 bp, 10 predicted proteins | sample MGYA00478476_ERZ1090867 | MGnify/ENA primary metagenome ERZ1090867 (study PRJEB33644, sample SAMEA5815742) | chicken gut metagenome | biome: Chicken; feature: Gastrointestinal Tract; material: Caecum | place: Ireland | collected 2019-01-01 | study: A study of... | reverse complement strand
AATATATATATATCTTCAAAATATCCCGGAATAGGGGCGAAATCAGTTTGACAGTTTGACACGAAGTGAGTTTGTCGAGCTAGACATATGCGTGCGTGTCAAACGGGCCCATCTAGGGGCGGAAAGCCGTTTGACGCCCGTTTGACATGAGGTTGACAGGCACACATGTGTTTCGAAAAAGTTGCGTTTCTTCTGATAAATCAAAAGAAGATGTGATATAGTAGTCCTCGCCAAGCGAAGGAGGTGAAAGATGAAGGCGTTGAGGGAAACGATCAGGGAGTACGGAGACACCCAGACCGAGCTTGCACGAGTGCTCGGCATCTCGACCTCGACCATGTCTTGGAAGCTCAACGGCAAGGCCGAGTTCACGCAGTCCGAGATCAAGGCCATCGCCGACCGCTACAGCCTGACGGCTAAGGAGGTCAAGGAGATGTTCTTCGAGTGATGGAGCTATTCGGTTACCAGAAGGCCGCACTTGAGCGTGTCGCCGGCCGTCACGATTGCGCGTTCTACCACGACATGGGCCTCGGCAAGACGTTCACCGGTGCCGAGAAGCTGATGCGGGATCGCTGCTGGTCGAAGGCGTTGGTCGTCTGTCAGAAGTCGAAGGTACACGATTGGTATGACCACTTCGAGGAGAACTACCCCGACGTAGTGGTCATCGACCTGACATACGATGTCGATTGGGATACGTTCATACCTGTTGAGGCAACTGATGTCGTCGGCATCATCAACTACGACTTGATCTGGAGGCGGCCGCAGCTCATGGAACTGACCTGCTTCTCGGTGATGTTCGACGAGTCGTCGCTCTTGCAGAACACCAGTTCTAAACGTACGAAGGCGGCGATGCGACTCGCATTCAAGGCGAACTCCGTCATCATGCTTTCGGGCACGCCGGTCGACGGCAAGTACGAGAGGCTTTGGAGTCAGCTCTACATGCTCGGGTGGCATATCACAGAACGTATGTTCTGGCGACAGTACGTCGAGACAGAGACTACGATGGTCGAAGGCTTCCCGATCACGAAGGTTGTCGGCTATAAGAACGAGGAGAGGCTTGTCCGCAAGATGAAGGCGCTCGGCTGCGACTTCCTCAAGACGGGCGATGTACTGGACCTCCCAGAGCAGCGGTTCGTTGACGTCTGGTGCGATCGCACGAAGGCATACGCCAAGTTCGCCCGCGACCATTACGTCGAGGCCTACGGGCAGGAGTTCGTCGGCGACACGACCTTCGGGGCCATGACCGCCGAGCGGATGCTCGCTGGGGCATACTCAGAAGAGAAGCTGCGGGCGTTCGAGGACTTGGTCGCAGGCACTTCCGACCGCGTCGTTGTGTTCTACAACTTCGATGTGGAGCTTGAGGCGATGCAGAGGCAGCTCGTCAAATACGGGAGGCCGGTGTCAGTGCTCAACGGCAAGCGGCATGACCTCAAGGCATTCCGTGAGAACAGCGATGGTGTCGTGTTCGTCCAGTACCAGGCCGGTGCGATGGGGGTCAACCTCCAGGAGGCGCAGTACACGGTGTACTTCTCGCCGCCGCTCGCATCATCGCTCTTCGAGCAGTCGAAGAAGCGCATCCACCGTGTGGGCCAGGACAAACCGTGCACCTACTATGTGCTGAAGTCGAAGGGCACCGTCGAGGAGAAGATCTACTCGACGTTGGCGTTGCGGCAGGACTACACCGAGAAGCTGTTTGAGATGGGGAGGTGATTCGTTGGCGGGTGAGAAGAACTTCGAGAACCGCCTGAAGCGGTGGCTCGATTCGGAAGGTGTCTGGCATGTGAAGTTCTTTGCGAACAGGAACACGCGTTCCGGTGTGCCGGACATTTTGGCATGTGTCGCCGGCAGGTTCGTCGGAATCGAGGTCAAGGGGCCCGGCGGCAAGCCGTCGCCGCTGCAGCTCTACCACATCGGCAAGATCTGGGAGAGCGGCGGCGTCGGCGTCGTCGTCTGGCCGGAGGACTTCGACCGGTTGAAGGAGCTGGTCGGGAGGTTGAAGGAAGGAGGTGGCCAGGATGTTCAAGACCTCGTATTCGAAGGCAGGTACCTTCATCCAGTGCCCGCGCAAGTACGAGCTCCGTTACGTCGAGGGGCTTGAGGCGCCGTTCGACTGCGACGCGGCGAACCCGCTCGAGATCGGCACTATGCTCCACGAGGTCATCGAGCTCGGCATCGACAAGGCGACTGAGAATTACGTGGCCAAGTACCCAGTGCTCACCGACCTCATGGTGAACGAGCTCATGAAGATGCGGGTACTCGGGCCTAGGGCGGCAGAGCTCGTCTGGGACAGCTGCGACTGTGAGGAGCCCGTCTTCGAGACCGAGCTCGATTGCGACGGCTTCGTGGGCTACATCGACTGCCTCATCCCGAGGGGCAAGGGTCTGTGGACGATGCTCGACTTCAAGTATTCGAACAATGTCGACCGTTACCTCGAGAGCTCGCAGCTGAGTGTCTACAAGTACTTCTACGAGCGGTCGCACCCAGGCGAGATCATCCAAGATACGGCGTTCCTGATCGTGCCCAAGACGATGATCCGCCAGAAGAAGACCGAGGACCTGTACCAGTTCCGCGAGAGGCTGCAGGCGACTTTGGGGGACATGTGGCCGAAGCTCTACCGTGTCGAGTACGATGCGTCCGCCGTGGCGGACTTCCTCGCCGACTCCATGAAGATGGGTAACGCCGAGGAGTTCCCGAAGTGCGAGTCGCGGCTCTGCGACTGGTGCGATTACAAAGACTACTGTTTAGGAGGAAACGACATGTTGGTACTGCCCAAGAACGAGCGCCGTCAAGAGACGGTGATCACCGATCCCGATATGTGGATCTACGCCGACAGCTACGTCGGCAAGTCGACCTTCGTCGACCACTTCGACGACGTGCTCTTCGTCAACACCGACGGCAACACGCAGAACATCACGAGCCCGTTCATCCAGATCGCCGACGAGCTCATCCGCGAGGGCCGCATGACCAAGAAGGTCCTCGCATGGGCGAAGTTCCGCGAGGTGATCGACGAGCTCGAAAAGCACGAGAACACGTTCAAGGCGATCGCGCTCGACCTGGTCGAAGACCTCTACGAGCACTGCCGCTTCTACGTGTTCGACCGGCTCGGCATCAAGCACGAGAGCGACGGCGGCTACGGCAAGGGCTGGGACATGGTGCGCACCGAGTTCCTGAGCCAGATGAAGCGGCTGAAGTCGCTCGGCTACCGCATCGTCTACATCTCCAAGGAGCTCGTGACTGAGATCACCTATGCGAACGGCATGAAGGTCTCGACGTTCAAGCCGAACATCCCAGACAAGGTGGCGAACGTGCTCGCCGGCACGGTGACCATGACGCTCCGCGCGTACATGGACGAGCGCGGCCGTTTCCTGCAGCTCCGTAAGAACGAGAACGTCTTCGGCGGCGGGCGCATCGACTTCAAGCAGGACCGCTGCGATCTCACCGTCGAGGCGTTCAACGAGGCACTGCTCGCTGCACAGGGCAAGCCAGTAGCCGCAGAGCCCGCACCCAAGAAGAAGCCCGCGACACGCGAGGCTAAGGCCGAGAAGCCTGAGCCCGAACCGGAAGCGGTCGTCGAGGAAGAACCTGAGCAGCAGGAGCCTCCGTTCGACCCTGATGCCGTCGAAGAGCCGGCGCCCGAGCCCGAAGTTGAGGAGAAGCCGAAGCGTCGCATCCGTAAACGTCGCACGGTGACTGAGTAGGCAATAAGATCTCACAGATAGGAGACAGACATGGACTTCAGCAAGTTCGACAGCATGGTTGACATCGACGGCCTCAAGAAGGACATCGAGCAGGCCGAGGCCAACAGTGGCGGCGGCAATTACAAGGACGTGCCGCATGGCGACTACGAGGTGGCCATCGACAAGCTCGAGCTCACCGAGACCAAGCAGACCGGCAAGCCGATGGCCACCTGTTGGATGGAGATCGTCTCGGACGGCGAGTACAAAGGCCAGCGCATCTTCATGAACCAGGTCATCACGCAGGGTTTCCAGATCCACATCATGAACGACTTCCTCCGCTCGCTCCTGCCCGACGACTCCGGCATCGAGGTCACCTTCGAGGGCTATGCCCAGTACAACGACCTCCTTATGGACATCGCAGAGTTCGTCGACGGCAAGTACGAGTACGGGCTCGAGTACTGGCAGAACAACAAGGGCTTCGACGTCGTCCGGATCACGGACGTGTTCGAGCTCGAGGGGTAAGTTTCGGAGGTTAGTCGTGCTCAACTTCTACGACTTCGAGGTCTTCAAGCATGACTGGCTCGTCGTCGTGATCAACCCCGTAACCCGCAGCGAGCTGGTCATCGTGAACGACCGCGACCAGCTCGCTGCCCTCTATGAGGAGCGTAAGCTGGAGATATGGGTCGGTTACAACAACAACCACTACGACCAGTTCATCTTCAAGGCCGTCCTCCTGGGCATGGACCCCAAGGAGGTGAACGACTTCATCGTCGTCGGCGGCAACAAGGGCTGGCAGTTCTCGCGCACGTTCAACGACATCTACATGGTCAACTACGACGTGTTCCACCCGCGGACGGACAGGGGCCTCAAGACACACGAGGCCTACATGGGCAACGACATCTGCGAGACGACGGTGCCCTTCGACATCGACCGCAAGCTGACCGACGAGGAGATCGCCGAAACGGTCAAGTACTGCCGGCACGACGTCGAGCAGACCATCGAAGTGTTCATGCACCGCAAGAGCGAGTTCGATGCCCGCATGGACCTCCTCAAGATGTTCGACCTGCCGCTCGCGTACCTCGGCAAGACGGACGCGCAGCTCACGGCGATCATCCTCGGGGCCCGTCAGCCGAAGAGGCGTCGTGGCGACGAGTTCGACATCGTGCCGCTCGAACGTCTGGAGCTCGGACCCTACGACTTCGTCCGCCAGTGGTACCTCAGCCCAGAGAACCAGGACTATTCGGCGACCCTCGACTTCGAGATCGCCGGGTGCCCGCATAAGTGCGCTTGGGGCGGCCTGCATGGCGCGCTGTCGCAGTATGCCGGCGAAGGCTATTTCATCAACGTCGATGTCGAGAGCTACTACCCTGCTGAGATGATCGTGCACGGGCTCCTGAGCCGCAACGTCTCAGACCCGGCGAAGTTCCGCGGCGTCCGCGACCACCGCATCGAGCTCAAGCACGCCGGGGATCCTCGGCAGAAGGCCCTGAAGCTGGTCATCGTCGGCGCGTTCGGCGCATCCAAGGACAAGTACAACGGCCTCTACGACCCACGCCAGGCGAACATGGTCTGCGTCAACGGCCAGCTCATGCTGATCGACCTCATGTGGCACCTGGTGCGCGACGCCAAGGCCGAGATCATCCAGAGCAACACGGACGGCGTGCTCATCAAGATGCCCGACGGCTTCGACGGCGGGCCTGACGCGTTCTTCGACCTGGTCGACGACGTGGCTTACGAGTGGGAGCACAGGACCGGCATGGAGCTCGAGTTCGACGAGTTCCGCCGCGTGTACCAGAAGGATGTCAACAACTACGTGCTCGTGGCCGAGGATGGCACGACCAAGACGAAGGGCACCTACGTCAAGAAGCTTGACAGCCTCGACTACGACTTAGCGGTCGTCAACAAGGCCCTCGTCGACTACATGGTCTCAGGCGTGCCCGTCGAGGATACGATCATGGGCGACGACAGGCTGATCGACTTCCAGCGCGTCGTCAAGGTCTCCGGCAAGTACCTTTACGGGGTGCATGGCCAGAAGAGGCTCACCGACAAGTGCTTCCGGGTCTTCGCGTCGAAGCGGAAGGGCGACGGCATGATCGGTCGCGTGAAGGCGGGCAAGGGCAAGCCTGAGAAGTTCGGCAACACGAGCCTGCACGTGTTCATCGACAATGGCAACGTGCAAGACAAAGAGTGCCCGAGCTACCTCGACAAGCAGTGGTACATCGACCTCGCGAAGACGAGGCTCACCCAGTTCGGGGTGATGTGATGGACGGGCTCTTCATCGGTTATGTGAAGCTCAACGGCAAGAGGTGTGCCCAGAAGCTGAAGGACGCCGAATACCTCACGCTCGACCAGGCCAAGGGGCTCGACGGCTACGGCGGTGTGCTCGCAGCCGACACGGTCTTGGTCGATGTCGACGACGAGGCGCAGAGCGAGCAGCTGATGGACATCGTCGAGGCCGAGCAGATGGCATGCATGGTCGTCCAAACGACCCGCGGCAAGCACTTCTACTTCAAGGGCTACCCGAGGGGCGCGAAATGTCGGACACATGCCCGCCTTGCAGTCGGCATCGACGCAGACATCAAGGTCGGGGCCAAGGCGTGCTACGGGGCGCTGAAGGTCGACGGCATCGAGCGGGAGGTGATTTATGACATCTTCGAAGACGAGGAGTACGATGAGCTGCCATGCTGGCTGCGCCCGGTGCCTTATGCACCCGAGTTCATGGACATGGGCGAGGGCGACGGTAGGAACCAGGCGTTGTTCAACTACATCCTCACGCTGCAGTCAGAGGGCTTCACCCATGACGAGGCGAGGGAGACGCTGTCGGTGATCAATCGTCACATGTTCGACAAGCCGATGTCGCAGCAGGAGCTCGAGGTCGTCTATCGCGATGACGCGTTCGCTGAGGACGTGTTCTACAACAAGGGCGCATTCCTGTTCGACAAGTTCGCCGAGTACCTGAGGAACGAGCACCGCATCGTGAAGATCGGGCATACGCTCCACGTGTACCGTGACGGCGTCTATGTTGCGGGCAACCTCCTGATCGAGAATGCGATGATCCATCACCTGCCGATGCTGTCGAAGGCCAAGCGGACGGAGGTCCTGAACTACCTGGACGTGCTCATCCAAGACGAGGCCCCGGCGGCAGATGCGGACCACATCGCCTTCGCCAACGGTGTCTACGACCTCAAGACGGGCTCGCTCACGCCGTTCTCGCCGGAGTTCGTCATCACGAACAAGATCCCGTGGGAATACGACCCGACGATCTGGTCGGAGCTCGCGGACAAGACACTCCGCCGGCTCGCATGCGACGACGATGGGATCTATGACCTGCTTGAGGAGGTGATCGGCTACCTGTTCTACCGTAGGAACGAGCTCCGCAAGAGCTTCATCCTCTTGGGCGACAAGGCTAACGGCAAGTCGACCTACTTGGACATGCTCAAGACGCTCCTCGGGGACGGGAACACGTCTGCGCTCGACCTCTCGGAGCTCGGCGAGCGGTTCAAAACCGCTGAGCTGTTCGGTAAGCTGGCGAACATCGGCGACGACATCGGGGACGAGTTCATCGCCAACCCTGCCGTCTTCAAGAAACTCGTCAGCGGCGACCGCGTCAATGCGGAGCGGAAGGGACAGGACCCGTTCGACTTCTCGAGCTATGCCAAGCTGCTGTTCTCTGCCAACTCGATGCCGAGGATCCGGGACAAGACCGGAGCCGTCCTCGACCGCATCGTGCTCGTGCCCTTCAAGGCGCAGTTCACGAAGGAGGACCCCGACTTTGACCCGTACATCAAGTACAAGCTGCACGACTCGCAGGTCATGAGCCACCTGATCAACGTCGGGCTCAAAGGTCTGGAGCGGGTGCTGGCCAACAGGTCATTCACGACGCCGGAGGCAGTCGAGGTCGAGCTCGAGGCCTATGCCGTCGCGAACAACCCGATTCTCGATTTCTTCCGTGAGACCCCCGTCGACGAGGTGGTGAACGAATCGACGGCATCGGTGTACGACGATTACGTCTCGTACGCCGTACGGAACAACATGAAGCCCCTCGGGCAGAACGAGTTCACGAGGCAGGCGAACAAGTATTACGGCATCACCAGTAAGACGGTGAGGGTCAACAGGAAACGACTGAGGATATTCGTGAAGGAGTAAAAATGGCCATTATCGAATGGAAGGTAAAGCATGAAGATTAAGGTACACCGGCTTGAGAACGGCACCATGCCTGCCCGCCAGCGCTACAACGACGCAGGGGCCGATGTCTATACAGCGGAGGGCGTCACCCTCAAGCCGCATGAGACCCGCCGCATCCCGCTCGGTTTTTCGTTCGAGCTCCCCGACGGCTTCATGGCCTGTGTGTTCCCAAGATCGGGCATGAGCTGCGACGGCATCGTCTGCGAGCTCCCACCGATCGACTCGGGGTATACGGGCGAGATCCATGCGATCGTGTCGAACCTCACCGACAAGCTCTGCAAGATCCCGGGCGACACCTGTGTCGGCCAGCTTGTCGTCATGCCGATCGTCCTCGCGGATTTCGTCGAGGACCTGGGCGACAAGAGGGGTGACAACGGCTTTGGGAGCATGGGTGATTCCGTCGAGGCCGAGTAAGGATGCCTACTACCTCGACATCGCAAATGCGGGCATCGCGGATGTTGTGACGGAACCGAGGCAAAGAAGAACGCCCAGGGGCTCTAAGCATCCTGGGCGTTCTCCCGAAGGAGAAAGAAGGCAGTCGGCACTGCCTCCTTGATTATACCATGCCGTTACAGCGAGATAAGTTCGGGCTTGCGGCCGACGATAATGGCGAGAGCCCCAGACGAAGGAGGAAACATCATGGCGGAGGTCAAGTTCACTGAGAAGGAGCTCGGGTTCATCGACGAGTGCACGATCGACAAGCAGGGCAATCTTACCAGTGTGCCCGCGAGCCCGTTCCCGTCGCTCTACCGCAAGGGCGTCATCGAGAAGCGCAAGGACCGCTTCGTCGTCGCCAAGGAGTTCCGCGACATGTTCTGCCTCGAGGACCGGGTGATCGACCTCACCATCCCCGAGGCAAAGCCTGAGCCGGAGACCGGCGCATCGCCCGAGCACGTCACGGTGCCCGTCGATGCCGGCGGGTTCGCATGGCCTGACGAGCTGCCCGCAGACCTCGCCGAATTCCGCATCTACCTCGGCAATATGCTCAAGGTCGGTTCGACGAAGGGCGTCGACGACGAGTTCACGCTCATCGACTGCATCGAGGATGTGCTCGAGTTCACCCGCAAGACCATTGCCAAGAACGGCGAGGAGGCCTCGACCGAGTGCGGCACGGCGATCGGCAAGCGCAAGTCCTGGCGCACCCGCTTGGGCGAGATGTGCGCCCAGTACTTCGGGGTCGGCCATCATGTCGTCGACCGCGACACGTACTTCGACGGCGAGGGCTATACGGCCAGCGCCTGCGAGTTCAGCTACAAGTACCTCTTCACACTCGGCAACCGCATCGCACAGCGATACTACGACGACCTCCTGGAGGCCGGCTGCGAGACCCGCGGGTTCTACAACCAGAAGGCCTACGAGTTCCTGGAAGAGGTAGCGAAGCGGTTCCGGAAGTGGTCCGACGAATGGACCGAGGCCCATACGGTCGTAGACCCCGAGACCGGCGAGGCGATCGGCGAGATCTGCGAAGAGTATGACGACTAGCTCTGACAAGCTGTGACATACTATGACACCCGTTACAGTATGTCACAGTTATATATCAAGTTTACCAAAAAAAGTTTCAATTTATCGAAAGAAATAGCCATCATCGTGATATAATGACCTTGTCAGCCAGAAGGAGAAAGGACATATCATGCTCTACGACATCGTGATCAAGGGCGTGCACGTCGAAAGCGTGTACACCACGCCCGACTTGCTGGATGAGTATATGGAGAGCGCCTACGGCGCAGTCCGTGACTGGTGCGCGGCCATTCCCGGAGAGCATCACTTCGTGCTCTCCGATGACCGGGGCACGGACGTCATCGCTTACGAACTTGAGGCGACGCCGGCCTGAGGAAAATAGAACACTTGTACGCGGCCCCTGCCTGTTGACAGGGTCGCGCACCCGAGTACAGTACCGGTAAGGAGAACGGAGGGCATCATGATCACAGCAGCCACACGCAAGGGAAATCAAGCCTATTGGCGCGGATACGCTGAGGCTGACTACGACATAGCCGCCAACGGCATGAGCTACGCCGTCAGCCGCTACACGTTCGGCGCGGGCCATGGGAACGCGTTTTGGCGCGGGTACGCCGCCCGCGCGTTTCGCAACTCCGGCAAGGCCGCGCGCAGCTGCGACTGCGCCCTGCACCAGGGCCGCAGTCTGCGGCCCGGGGCGTGCGAGGACGGCTCGGGCAACGAGGCGTTCATACTGTGAGGGAGAGGAGGACCGAGATGCGCAGGTACGCGTACCTGGCGGTGGCGGTCCTGGGGGCTGTCTCTTATACACATCTGCCGCTGCCGACGACTTAATAGG
>ERZ1090867.1046-NODE-1049-length-10187-cov-15.186636_pt1 | contig 10187 bp, 21 predicted proteins | sample MGYA00478476_ERZ1090867 | MGnify/ENA primary metagenome ERZ1090867 (study PRJEB33644, sample SAMEA5815742) | chicken gut metagenome | biome: Chicken; feature: Gastrointestinal Tract; material: Caecum | place: Ireland | collected 2019-01-01 | study: A study of... | reverse complement strand
TACACCTATTAAGTCGTCGGCAGCGTCAGATGTGTATAAGAGACAGAAATATGATAGTATAATATAAGTATAAGGTAAAGGAAAACAAACAGACAAAAAAGAAAGGAAGTTTTGAAAATGACAAAAGCGGCAACCAATATTACAATCAAATATCAAGATTATTATAAGGCATGGTTGAGGGCGCACAACGAAAAAGCCGGTTATGAAAAAGAGATGAAATTATTGACTTGCGTTGACTTGCTCGAAAACGTTCTTGTAAATGATTGCAGTTTAGGATATAAAAAATTAGCAGAAATTAGAAATAAAGCATTGGATGAATATTATGCAGACCTTGCAAAGTAAATTCCAGCCGGTTCTAAAGGGTTTATCCGTTAAAAGCCCTATCCCATGGAAATTGACAAGTAAAACAGCACAATAAAAACCTATAAAGATTGTGCAAAATGTCAATTGAAATAATACAATAAAAAGTGTATAATAAGGATGTAAACAAAAAAGAGGAGATCCCCGAAAAGGGGATAGAAAAGAAAGAGGTATTTATTATGACAAAGTACAATGCAATCGAAAATGAAGTTCGTGAGTTCTACAAAGAAAAAGGAAAGAATATCCGCTTTTATATCCATCATGGATATATGGCAAGCTGGGCCGATGAATACAAAAAAGAGTCTGACGGGGGTATTAAAGAATACTCCACAGACTACAGATGGAAACAGTATCAAAGCGGAAAAATCAGCCGTGAAAAGGCCGTTGAATACGCAGTCATTAGAGCGCTGAAAAAGTTAGAAAAAGAGCTTTGGACTGATCTTGAAAGGCTGGACGCAATCGAAAACGCAAAAATCCCGTCGTTTATTGCTATCAAAACAGAATGGGTTAAAAGCAGAACATGGGGCAACAATCCGCACACGGTGGTTTATGTGCAGGGGGTTGGCAGTTATGAGGGCCGCGCGTCCGGTTGCGGATATGACCAAGAAAGCGCAGCTTTCGCAAGTGCCGCAAAAGGCAGCTTTGCACTTAAAAAAATTCTTTGTGAGCTGAAAGAATCCGCGCTTGAAGAAGGAAAGTCCGATAAAAGCAAAACCGCTTGTTCTGGGATTGATAATCGGGAAGTATGCGGATATGGCGCGGGATACGAACCAATCCCATACTTTGAAGGCGGAGTTGGAATGAATAGTATAATCTCTATCTTTAGAAAATACGGCTATAACGTGGTAGAAAGCCATGGAAAAAGATATGATTCTTATGAGCTAGAATTGAAGAAAGAGGAAGAATAAACTCTTGAATGGTTTTTCCGTAGGCTTTCCCATATAAAGCCTATGCCCATTCCCGAAAGGGATAGCAGACAGAAAAAACAGACATGAAAAAAGAAAGAGGTAATATTATGTTAAACGCTGAGAAAATTCTGAAACTGATGGATGAATACAAATTTGATGACGTTAGAAAACTTTGCCTGTCTGAAATTGCCGCAAAGATGAACAAGGAAAAAGGCGGGAAATCTGCTGAAAAGGCAGTAAAAGCTGCTGAAAAGTATGTAAAACAGCGGTGCAGTAAAGTTAATCCGGCTTTGCGTGGCTGGTTTAAAGTGGATATCGGCATTGATAGTTATTATTGCGTATGCGATGGAATGACAGCAATTTTGTTGGACCCTGAAAAAGTCGCTGATCTGCCTTTTGAGAGCGCGGAGGGAATGAACGTTGCACAGTGTTTCCCAACTGCATGGGAAAGTTTTGAGAAAATCGAGATTAAAGAAGAGGAATTGAAAGCCGTACACAAAAACGCGAGCAACTTTACAAATATTTTTTCTCGGAGGGGAAGCAAGGGAATTGTTGTAAAATTTGGAGATATGGCAATCGATACAGAACGGATGATCGATGTGGTGTCGGCGCTGGGAAGTGGAACGCTTTTCAAAAATCCAAACAATAAAGGCGCTTGTGTATATGAGTCTGATATGGGAATCGGATTGATTTTACCGGTGTTTCCAAGGAAAGAGGACGATATTAAACAATATAGCGAATACGTCGAGATGATAAAGGCGAATTTATAGCATATTCAAGTTTTGAAAGGGGAAGTTTTTATGTTGAAAAAGAAATTTTATGATCGTGAAGAAGTTGAAAATTTGTATCGTGTTTACAGCGAAAAAGTTAAACAGCACAGTCAGATTGTGGAGGCCCTTAACAAAAAAATTCGTAGTTCTGAGTTAAGTCCTCATGTGTACAAATCTCGCAAGGCTGTTGTTGACGAATTTAAGTCGGCACAAAGTCGGTTAGAAAGAACAAATTTAATTTTAAATGCTGTGGTCGAAATTGCTCAAGATGTAATCAGTGGCGAAATTGTAGAAACATTTAATTCTGAGGTTTTGGCGAAATTTGCCGGAAAGTCATGCGGCGAAAAAACTTGCCAGAAATTTCGCGCTTTTGTTTGCGATAAGTATGGTATTGAATACACTTATTTGAGCTGTTATGGATTAGGATTAGAATGGGGTTGGAATAACCACAACATGAGTCTGTACGCAAGCGAACAGTTTGTTGACGGAAACAATAAATTTAGAGCATCCGTAAATTTTGGCAATTTTAAGGCAAGACAATTCCCGGACGATTTGGAAGAGTGGGCGGATGCTTTCTTGGCGAAAAAAGAAGAACATGAAAATCTTCTGAAGGAGCTTGACGAAAAAATTAAAGTTGATTGTGAAGAGCTTGAGATTGGTCTTGTTCAGCTTCCACATATTCAAATTGACGCGCTCAAATAGAAAATTGCAGCATATTCCAAAATCGAAGGGAGAAATAACAATGAAAATAACGCGGAAGAACTTGCAAAGGCTTGCTAAGAATTGTAAATACAACTCACAAGAAATAGGCGCTTGTGTTTTGCGGGCTTTGGGGTATAACGTCAAAATATATATTTATAGTGATGGCGTTGCAGTCACAGACAAAAACGGAAAACTGGTTTATTTGGTGTAAAGGAGAAAAAAACATGAAAACCGAAAAAGAACTTGAAGGCGTCGTAAAAGAAGACCTTGCACACCTTCAAAATATCCTAAACAGAAAATATTTTCTTGCCCCATCGGTGGAGCTTGTGTCAAGTTCTCGTGCGCTAGTTCCGCACGGCTATTACGATTTGTTTTTGCATTTTGACGGAAAAACAAGTCAACTTGCGTTTGGTACAATCAGCGAAATCAATGCAGCCGTAAAAGCTATGATTGCATGGGAGGAATTAAACAATGATTAAATTGTTAGATATTAGATACACTTTCAAGGGAAGGCGCTGGAAAATTCCAGCCTTTTCCTTGCTTTGGTGGGCGTGTGTTTTGGCAAGTGCTACAATCATCCTATCAATTCCGTTTTCGCTTGCTATAATCCCTTACATTCTTTTTATTTGACTTGATGGAGGTTTTACAATGCTGGAAAATATCAATGATTTTATTTCATATCTTAAAATCGTAGAAAACAAAAGTTTAAATACAATGAAGGCTTACAAAAGGGATTTGATAGAATTTTCGGACTTTATGCAGGAAAAAGGGATCGGAGACGTTCAAAGCGTCTCTAAAGCTGATATTTTGGCTTTTCTGGAACATTTAAACCAGAAGGGAGACGGGGCCGCGACACGATCTAGGAAATTAAGCGCGTTAAAATCGTTCTTTGCTTATCTGTATAGTTACGACTATATTAACAGGGAAATCACAAGGAATATCAAAGCCCCGAAAATATCAAAGAAACTGCCTATTACAGCGACGGGGGAAGAATCAGAAAAGATTATAGCAGCAGCATTTCAGGAAGGGAAATGTGTTTTTAATAAGTATAGAGATAAGGCGATAGTATCAATTATGTTTTGCGCGGGCCTACGTCGGCAGGAAGTTATTGACCTGAGCGTGAATGATATTGATATTGTGAGCGGGCGCGTGTTGGTGCATGGTAAAGGAGATAAGCAACGACTTGTTTACATGAATGAATCATGCTGCAAAGCAGTTTCAGACTATTTACAGGAACGTGACGCGCTGGAAGAAAAGGATGATGGCCTTTTATTTGTTACGATGAGAGGCAAAAAAATCATGCCTGCGCAGATCAACGTCATTGTGAACAGAGCTAGAGAAGCAGCAGGAATTGAAAAGCATTTCACGCCGCATAGCTGCCGGAAAACCTGCGCAACGCTGATGAGCGAAAGCGGTGAGAATATCCGCACTATTCAAGAAGTGCTAGGACATTCGAACATTCAGACTACTACCATTTACACGGCAGTATCAGATAAATCCAGGGAACACGCTGGAAGAAATTTCAAGTTGGTTTAAATGAATATGGACATAGCATATCCCTGTTATTGATCGGATGATTGATTGATAGCAGGGAAAGCTGTTGAATCTGCTATGCTTTGATGGTTGGAATTGTAGCATATTCCAATTTTGAAATTGTAGCATATTCCAAAATTGAAGAACGGAGGCTTGAAAATGGATAAAATCTATATTTCACAAGACGGAGAAAATAAGCTGTTTCGATGGAGAGACGAGCACAAAAATCTCGTGAGAAACTATAAAGCCAGCATTAAAAAAGTAAAGTATATATTGCTTGATGAGACAAACAATCCGGTCATTATTACTGTTATTGACAGCGGGGAAGCAAGAGTTGACTTTACTATTACTAGGCAAGAAAAGCGGCTTGATTCTTTTCGATATGATCGTTATAGAATGACGGTTAATGAAACATGGCATACACTGAAAGAGCCAAAAGCTGTAAAAGAAGCGAAATCGGCTGGAAGGCAGGAAGCAATCTCAATCCACGCCAGCACACAAGCGTTATTGAATCATCGGCAGAGGATTGAAGTTAATCAGGGACAAGAACCCGGAGAAGATGTTAAAAGCATAGTTGAGAAAGTTAAAAGTAAAGAAAGAATCCAGAAGAAGGATAATATTATAAAAATATCAGATATTATATATACGCCCGTAGAAGCCCCTACAAGAGGTTTTCGCAATTATACTAAACCTACACGAGAAATAAGTGTAAGAGGTCACTACAGGCACTACAGAAGCGGTAAAACGATATGGATAGATTAATACAAGAAAAATGCCGGAAAAGACAAGAAGTCTAAGAAATACGATTTGGATTTGTAGCATATTCGAGATTTGATGATCTGGGGAATGTAGCATATTCGAAAATTGTAAGTTTTTCGACTTCTAGCATATTCGGCGATTGCAGCATATTCCGGCTTTGTAGCATATTCGAGTTTGTTTTAGTGGACAGCAAAACAAAAGGGTGATATTTGTGTAAAATGCGAATGGAAAAAGAAATCGTTTTGTGGTAGCATTGACTTAAACCGGTCAATATTAAGACTGTAAAGAATGTTTAGGAGGTATATCTTATGGATAATAAAAAAGAACTCATAACCGCAGTTGAAAAGGTGAGAAGTTATTGCCACGATCAGGAAAATTGCCTGAACTGTATTTTTTACGACATTGACCTTGACTGTTGCAATATTCAGGGTATCCCTGATGAGTGGGTCTATAGCAGGTTTTCGCAGGATGAAGTTCAGTTAGCGAAAATATTGAAGAAGTATGGGGTTTGCCGTATAGCTCGTAAAGGGCCGGTAGCATATTGGGGAACCAAAGATGGATTCGGAGGGTATTTCCCTAAAGGTATGTTCGAGAATATGGGGGAAACCGAAGAAGTTTCTATTGATGAAGTAATAGGTAACGAGGCTTGTAGCATTTTCGAGAATTGAGTATGAGAGGATGACGATGATTTTATTTATTCTGTTCTGGATTGCAGTAGTCATTACAATTATGATGTTCTTTAGAGTAACGAAAAGATAAGGAGGGATAAGCAATGGACAAAGTCTTGCTTTCTACGGGAAAAGACGATTGGGAAACACCAAAGGATTTCTATAAAAAGCTAGATGATGAATTTCATTTTACACTTGACCCGTGCTGTACGCATGAAAGTGCGAAATGTGAGAAGCATTACACGAAAAACGATGATGGACTAAGCAAGGATTGGAGCGGAGAGATTATTTTCTGCAATCCACCATATTCCAAAAATGGGAATCAAGATGCGTGGGTAAAAAAAATGCTACACGGAATCGTTGAAGCCGAACACTACGGTAGTGGCACTTCTTCCAGCAAGAACCGACACTAACAGATTCCACGATTGCATATTAGGAAAAGCTGAAATTAGATTTATTAGAGGAAGATTGGTGTTTGAGGTTGATGGGAAACCGTTAATCGGAAAGAATGGGAGACCACAACCGGCTCCCTTCCCTAGCATGATTTGTATTTGGAGGTAATTTTATGTGTTACTACGATAGTTGGTTTGAAGAAAACTGGTGCGAGGAACCTAGAGAAGAAGAAATGGCACTAATTGAAGCCATTAAAGAAAATGTTAAGCAGGACATCAAACAAGAAATGGAACGGCTACGGGAAGAAAACGCAGAGTTGCAGCAGTACAAGAAGGAACGGCAGGAAGTTGAGAATGTCAAGAAGTGGTATGAATCTCGACTGCAAACAGAGGTTGAAGCATATAAAAGGGAACTTCGTTCCGCAAAAATCAAAGAACTTTTTGGAGATTATATCGTGATTGGATGGGGCGTTAAGCAAAAGATTACCCTGCCTCCGAAGTGTGATAAGTGTGATAAAAACAGATATGTACACTTTAAATCTCCAAGCGGTAAGGATTTGATAGAGCCGTGTCAATGCGCAAAGGGCAAAAAGGAATATTGTCCTTTAGATTTACATCTTATCCGCATCAATCAGGGTGACCCATTTAACGGTGAACGCAGGACTTTTAACTATTATGCCCCCAAAGCACACGATTCTAATGATTATCTAGATGTATTTGATTATGTCTACGAAGAGGAGCCGTTTGAAAAAATCAATGAGTGGAACGTAGTATTCCTCGACAAGGAAACCTGCGAGAAATACTGCGAATGGAAAACAGAACAGGAGGCGAAGAAGGATGGAAAATCCATTTAAAATTGACCCTTTTGCAATGGTGTACGAAGCATACGAAAGACTTTATTCAAAAGAGTGTACCGTCAATTGGTATGCAGACGATATTGAACAAGAAATCGACGGGCACGAGTGTAACGTTTTCGGATTCACAGATTTCCCAGAAGAAGGAGAACCGGAAACTTATATAAACGCAAACGCCTCAGTTCAAATTGCCTTAGAGACATTAGCACATGAGTTTGCACACGTTGCTGTAGGCGCAGACAAAGATCATGGGCCAGAATGGGAAGAAGCGTTTGAAAACATTCACAAAGAATACGAAAGGATTGGAGCTGAACAGTTTGGAAATTAAAGATTTGAAGGTTGGGGATGAGGTGTATGTGAAGCATTGGAGCCGCTTTTATAGTTTCTGGCTGAAAAAAAATGAGATTTCTAGGGGAGTAGTGGTCAGATCGGAGCAGGCAAAGGAGGTTGATTAAGCGTGAGTAGATGCTTTTGCTTAGGGAAGAAAGACTTTTGCGATGGTATAGAAGATTGTTTATCTTGTGAATTTGCAAATTGGGAGGGGTCAGTAAAAGAAGATGAAATTAGTCTGATTTTGTCTAAGATTTTTGGTGAGGATTACAACATCGACCGTCTGAAAGAGTTGGTGGAAGCGGACAGGGATGGAAGATGTGTTGTGCTGCCGTGTAAGATTGGGGATACAGTGTATGATATTCTAATGGGAAAAATAACAGAAAAAGCTATCATATCAATTCATTTTCTTCTGTCGAAGTCTGTAAATCATTTATGCTTACAGGCAATAAATAACAGGGACGCGCTTACAACGATTGAAACGGAAAATTTAGGCAAAACCGTATTTCTCACCCGTAAAGAAGCCGAAGCCGCGCTGAAAAAAGATGAAAGAGAGGGATAAGTAATGGAGTTCAAAGAATTTTACCAAAAATACAGAAGGATGTGCGAATCGTACAAGAATTGCAAAGGATGTCCAAGGAATGGTAAAGGATGTTTGGAGTTTGATATGGACATGGATGCCATTGGAGAACTAGAGAATGATGTAGAAATATGGGCCGAGGAACACCCTCAAAAAACCAGATTGCAGGGTTTTAGGGAGAAATATCCGAAGGCGCCAATTGAGGCCGATGGTATACCGACAATCTGTTGCATTGATTTGGGGTATTGTGATGGCGATTGTGCCCTGTCTAAAGAGAGTTGCAAAGATTGCTGGAATGTTCCGGTGGAGGAAGATAAATAATGAGAGAATATCTAGACAAGCAAAAGTTGCTGATGGCATTGAATAACGAATATCACGATATGTCAGCTATGCCTGCAAGCTATTATGCGGGGTTTAAGTATGCGATTAAACTGATAGAAATATTGAATGTCAGTGAAGAAGCTGCGCCGGTACGTCATGGGCGGTGGAAATTGTGTTATGAAGATGATAGACACCAAATAGAAGGTGATGAATGTACTGCTTGCGGGTTTCAGCACTATGGAACAGTTATCAATCATTATCGGTATTGCCCTGCGTGTGGCGCAAAAATGGATTTGGGGGATGAATCAGATGACCAATAAAATCAAATCATGGGACGAAATTCAAGAAGATTTCGATAAAAATGAAAGAGAGGGATAAGTAATGGCTTATTATAATGTGGTGTACAAATGCCAATTATGTGGCGGATTGCTGCTTTATGGGAAAGCCCAGGATGTACCATACGAGCAACTACCAGAGTTGTGCAGGAGAGTAGTTTTCAACCAGATGTTTATGAGTAACCCAGATTTATATCAAGCACCGATGCAAATACCGCATCGGTGCTCTGACGGAAATTGTGGGATGGCTTATTTTGCAGGGTTTCGAAAAGTGAGGGAGAAATGATGACCGACAAAGAACTGATCCACCGCGCGCTGCTGGGAGATCGGGAAGCGCAGCAGGCTTGTACTGACAAGGGGATTGTGCTTCCTTGCCCTTGTTGCACAGGAGAAGCCTACACTGAAACTTTTTTTGAGCGTAAGGGGTGGCGAACCGTAGTTGGATGTTCCGAATGTCCAGTTTCATTATCAACAATTACTTATGATACTGAAGAAATAGCACAGAAAAAAGCCTTAAAAGACTGGAACACCCGACCAGCCCCACCGGTTGGGAGGTGCAGAGATTGTTTTCAGTATCATAGTGAAGGGCCGGGGGTAGGTTATTGCAACCTGGACGACCAAGGACGAGAGGAAACAAACTTTTGCAGCGAATTTGAGCCAAAGGAGGACTAACCGTGGACGACCAAAGCCTATGCCTCTACACAATGTATTCACTACTACAATCTATCTGCTGGAATCCAGAATCAGCCATAGCCTTGCAGACGATGCAAATAGAGCAGGCGATGCGGTTTCGGACAGATATGATAAACCAGTCAATTAATTCGATTACACCGTCCTATAATTCTATGGCGTGTTGTGCGACATTTAATCGTGTGGATAGCAGCATGTGTCAATATATACCGCCAAAACGAGAATCTTGGATAGAAAGGCTGGACAGACTGATTTTCCCCGCAGACCCTATTAGGGATTGGGTGGAGAGTGAGATCGAGAGAATATCCAAAAAGTATGCGTGGATAGATGAAGTTTGAAAGAGAAAGAAGGATAGGATAGTGAAAGCAAAAGTGTTTAGTCGAGATGATGTATTAAACCTTGTTTGCGAAATGGCAAATAGATTCAGAGAAGAACGCAAAGACAATCAGGAAGATATGTTTTTAAAAGGGGTTATCGTTGCGTTAGAATCCACCTATCACTCACTAGAAAGGTTTCCGTACATTGAAATCGAGGAGGATGATTAGTGGAAAGCCTGAATTTCTGGATATTTGGGATTATATTGCCCATAGTGCTTATGTGGCTAGGCGGTATGATTTCTGGGTATTCTTTGGGAGAAATGGATTTTAAGTGGTCTGGCATGATCTTGGGCGTTGGTGTATTTTTATTTTCGTTGATTGTATTAGTAATAGTAGTTTCTTCCAGGGGCGCGTAAAGGAGTTGAGAGAAATGATCGAGAAAAAATACATGTCCCAGTGCATATCGTCCGATTACTGCAAGGGATGGAATGCCGCTGTTGATGCAATTGGAAGATGCAAGGATTGTATGTGGAGTAGAGAGCCGACCGAAGAAGATTACAAAGAGCTTGATAGGGATTTGCTTTCCTATAAAGATTCTTTGGTTTGCGACTTCTGGGAAAGAGAAGTTTGGGGTAAAGACTTTTGCAGCTATTTTGATAAGAGAGAGG
>ERZ1090867.1043-NODE-1046-length-10210-cov-7.643624_pt1 | contig 10210 bp, 7 predicted proteins | sample MGYA00478476_ERZ1090867 | MGnify/ENA primary metagenome ERZ1090867 (study PRJEB33644, sample SAMEA5815742) | chicken gut metagenome | biome: Chicken; feature: Gastrointestinal Tract; material: Caecum | place: Ireland | collected 2019-01-01 | study: A study of the... | reverse complement strand
GTGAAAGTGGTGCTCAAATCGCGTGCAGATGGGGCTGGGGTGGCGATTTTTGCAATCTTTTCCGACTAAATTTGGTCTCGAACGCCCGACACTTGAAGGTTAGTTTCTCCCGACCCGAATAAAGGTCGCTGTATTGCAGTACAGCGACTTTTTTTATTTTGTCACGACTCAGTGCTTGTCAATCCATCTTTTGACGCTACGCGGCAACATCGGCCATGACAGACACGAAAAAACTGATAAGATAGCTCATGGAATCTCCTTTCCGTGCTGGTTTTGTACATCGGGCAGCACGAGAGCTATTTTATCAGTTTTTGTTTTTATGGGAAGATTTCGGATTTCGAACCGCAAAAGTTTGTAAGAAGTTAATGCAATTCAAATTCTTCTTTTAGAAGATTTACCAGAAAAGTCGCAGTCTCTTTATCAAATTGAATTGACTGGCTGATCTTTTCGGGATTTTCGCGATCTATACGACCATAAGTGTCAATCTGTACATACTTTTCGCCATCCATTTCGAATACTGTGTATGCTGCGTGTACTTTCTCATGGATAGTGTTTCGGTTCTTCTCGATCTTTTTAATATTATCCAAGCTAATTTGAGCCATAATTATACCTCTCCGTTCTGACCTTTTATTTCCTGTTCCAACTTTGCAAGTCGGTCATCACGCACTTTCTTTTTAAGCTCACACTCCCATACCGTCAGAACCTTCCATCCTATTTCAGTTAGTAATTGGGAATTCAATTTGTCTCTCTCTGCATTTCTGAGTATTTTAGGCCGCCAATATTCCTGGTTGGAAGAAGGCCAGACAAACCTAGGACAGTTATGCTTGTGCCAGAAACAACCATTCACAAAAATAACTGTTTTGTATTTAGGCAATACAATATCCGGACATCCTGGAAGGGTACGGACATTTTTCCGATATCGAAATCCCTTTGAAAATAAATATTTTCGCACAATTTCCTCTGGCTTAGAATTAGTGCTGCGGATATGCGACATGTTTATGCTGCGAATTTCTTTTGTGTGATTGTCTGCCATTTCCTTTTGTGCAGTTCTTTTTTGCGTCTGCATTACGTTTTTTGGAAAGGATTTTCGCAAGTTTCTTTGCGATAGCTTTTGCCATAATTGGGGGCACCGCATTTCCAACCTGCTGGTATTGCTTATCCTTAGAGCCATAAAAGACAAAGCTGTCTGGGAATGTCTGCAGTCGAGCAGCTTCGCGAATACTGATTGCTCTATCGTGTTCCGGGTGTATCCACATCGATTTTCGCACGTTCACTACCGTACCGCTTGGTTCATCATATTTCAGCCGCTGGTAAATCGTGTTTTGAGTTCTTTTCGCATCGGTATAGGTATTGGTTTTAAGAGAATCGTCGAGACAATGAAAATTTTGTCCCGGTTTTAATGCTCGAAACCGTTCAAGAGCTGTATCCGTTGTTTTCGTTACTATATGGTTATGAAGAACGGGAGAGTCTCTTAATGTTGACGCTAATTCGCTTAAATTTTCCGCCTTTGGCAGCACGATTCCTTGCTTATCTTCAGCAAGAGTATACACAGGCTTAATATCTTCCAAATCGCCAATTGCATCTTTAACCGTACGATACTCGTCTGCATCGTATGATCCCTTGGGAAGCGCAATTTTTTCTGAAATATCACGCTTAATTCCGATCACAACGAAACGCATTCTCTTTTGAGGAGCTCCATAATCTGCTGCACAGAGCACATCGCTGTAAATGACATAATTGTTTTCTGGTGCAGTCAAAATGTCCTTAAGATAATCGTAAACAGCAAAGGACCGAATTTTGGCGGCTAAGTCAGATCCCTGTACATATTCATCTACAATAATGTTGTTTTGAAAAATTTCTTGTGCTTTACTCAGCATCCGCTGAATCATAACAGAGGGTTCAATTTTGCTTTTGATTTCATCTGCTGGAAGGGTCCCATCATAGTATGCTTTGATTGCTGAAAATGCCTTTCGTGCTTCTTCGGCAATATGATCATCACCTTTTAAGTTGGTATATGTTTCGATTAAAGATTCCAATTTCTTTTTGTGATGGTCTAAGGCATTTATCATTTTAGAAATGTTTTTCGCAGACTTATAAATGACATTTAGCTCAAAGTAGTCGGCTTCCGGCCACAGATATTGATTGATGAGGTTTTCGTCTTTCACAATATCAATTGCGCCGTCGAATAAGAAGGCACCGTCCAAAAGATGAAGAAATGTATCCTTAACAGGAATATTGCAGCGCTTAACGATTTCTTCATCTCCCTTTTCCATATAAAAGCGATGTACTTCCGATTTAAGCATGCTTACGTTTTCCATCACAAAGGCTTTGGGCTGAAGTTCTAAAATGGCCCTTAAATACTGCTTTACAAGCTTGTTGTTTTGGCTGATTGCATGGTTTTTTTGACGATTTGCATTTGAAAAGCCCTGACATGGAGGCCCCCCAATAACAACGTCAATCTTTCCGTATCGGCGCACAATATCGGCATAATCGGCAGCACATACGTCACCTTGTACTTCGACACCTGTATGATTCTTTTTATATGTTTCCTGCATATAGGGGCTGTTTTCAAACGCTACTTTAATATCATACTTTTTGGTTTGAAGAAACCCTAGACTCAGTCCCCCCGCACCACTAAAAAGATCAACTACTTTATACCTATAATCCATATACTAATTCCTTCACGCGATTAGTCATCCAAAAACGCGCTGTTCTTCTCTACCAATTCTTTTATTTTGCTTTCGACGATAAATCCTTTTGCATATGCTGTATTCAGGATTTTAATTCCCTGCTTTGCTTGTTTAATAGATGGCATCTTGCTCCAGCCAACGTATCTGCCTAATGTTCCGGCAATGCCACATTGATAGCCACGCAGATTTGCAGTTTCCTTTCCCCACGATGCAATTGCAAACCAAATATCCGCGCTTACGCCGTGAATATCTTCAATAAGCACCTTTTCTGGATCATTCAAAGCATCGATACCAGCTGTATTATTTTGACCCACTGGAAGAAGTTCCGATACAAGCCCTTTTTCAATTGGTACGTGAATATCAGCCTTTATGGCATTCCAGCATTGTTCCTTTTTACACCACTGGGTGGTGTTAATTCCAGAACATGTTTCCGTCAGATAATTATACACTGCATTTGCAACTGCTGCAGCCATATTATCAAAGGCTTCCGTCGTTGTCTGTGTGCGCCAAATCTTTTTTAAATCAATTCTTTGAGCAGTCTTAAAACTGATATAGGCCACCGTGTAATCGGCAATATTTGCCCAAAAGCCCTGAAATCTTTGGGACTTAACTATTTGACGAACACGCCGATACAAAATTGCCTTTGCAATTAAATCTTGGTAGTAATTTTGATCCGGCACAAATTTCCCACGCCGTTTTAATCGGATAGTGAAGTCTCTGAAACTAGCCTGACCGCCTTTACTCGTTACATACGGCAATTGTTCCCAGACATTTTCATATCGCGCCAGCTCCAATTTATCGAAGTATTGTGCCTTTGGATAAATCGAATCAAAGTATTTAACATTTTTTTCTCTGGAACGAGTATCAGCATATTGGCCTCGTGCACGCTCATAAAACCATTTTGTTTGCTGCTCGCCGCCTGTTTTCGCTGGAGCCCATACTGTTCTGGAAAGACTTTCAATGGCCTGATGAAATTCATCATTGGCAGAAAAATCTGCAAGCTGCACTTTGTTTTGTGTATTCGCGCAAGCAGAAATCTGAGGAACAACTTGCTCCATTTGAGTTTGATCTGACAAGACCGTGATTTTTGCCTGTACAAAAATCTTCTCCAGCGGCCTCTTATCTTTTATACATGCGTTATAGATAGATGCTGTTGTTTGACCGCCGTTAACAATTTGAAAATCCTTTAACCCAGTAATAGTGCAGGTATTTCCATGCTCATTAGAAACGGTTATCTGTTCGGCTGTTGCAGAGATGCCGTTGTTATATGCCAAAAACATTTCAGGATTTTCCAAAATGGTAGATTTGATCCCTTTATTTACACCGCCCCTTGCCTGAAGGAATGCTCGTACATTTTTTTCCAGCAGCCGTGCATCATACTGCTCATAAATTTTATACAGAACATCACCAGGAAAGACCGTAAAATAAGAAGTATATCCGCCGCTTGTAATAACGTCCCCATTTTTTGTCGTTTTAGTTTCTTCAGGAACGGTGATTCGAATAGCATCTAACGTTTTGCCTGTTAGCTCCTGCAGGCTAAATTCTATTTTCTCGCGTGCGGCACCAGATGTACTCACCCGGTAGATACGTTCCAAATCCCAAATAGAAGGTATAAATGTTACGCCTTCAAGCTCTTCTGTTGCCAGCTGTGTGGAGCGAATAGTGCCGTTTGTCAGCAGAATGATTTTTACTTCTGTAATGCGATTTTTAGATTCATATATACTTCTGGCCAAATCAAAAGCCGCATAAGCCTCTTCGATATCGGTCTGATACTTTTTCAGAGACTTTAAGTAAAACTGCTTGGCTCTATTAATCATTGCAACCGCGTCTGAAGGAGGTACGGAATAGATCGAGGGATTGTTCTTGTAAATGGAGACAAACAAGGTTATATTACTTTCATCTTCTGAGATGCTGTATCCATTAACCTTAACGCCGCGGCCTTCATGGAAGCAAACATTACCATCCTCAATTTCTGCCGCTTCACAAAGGTAATCTATGTAAATTTGGGTAAAAATGTTTTCTCGAAAATCTTCTGTTTCGTCAAGGGCGGCCTTATTAATAATTTCCTGCTCTAGGTCAGTATAGAATTTACTGAGTTCCTCCGGCTTGGCCATATTCGTACTCCTTTATTGCGGCAATCACTCTGTCCCAGTCGACCTGAAACTCACTGCAGGTGCTTAAAGAAACTTCATACTTTATATTGCATACTCCGTGAGGTACGTCGCTGCGTATTATTCTGGGAAATCCAGACTTCACATAGTAATTCCTTTGTTCCTTCAAAATATATCCCTTAGTGTACAACTGGCTATGGGATGGGTCATATCCCAAACATAAAAGAGCCGCATAAAATCTTTTCTTTTGCTCATCCGCCAACTTGCAGGAGACCATGTCGACGAGCTGAGGCAATGTTATTCCGTTTTCATCATTTCGCTCAATTCTAAACGCGATAAGGAATAAGGCGTTGAAGTGCGAATCATCAAGCTGAATTTCGCTGGAAATCATGACATTTTCCAACTGATTAGAAACGGAAGTTTTTACCTCTATTGCTATTTCATTCCCTTGAAAATCTTGTGCAGACTTTAAGGGGCCATTCCATAAATCTTCTGCAGTCATGATTTTTTCGTTTTGCAGTTCATGAATTAAATTTAATTCGCCCCACAGTCCTATTACCATCCGGTCTGACAGTTGCTGCCCTACAGCTTTTTCGAAAAAAATGCGCCACTTTTCGATCCGCTGCTTGAGAACCTCAACATAGTTATCAGCCGATGAGCAGTCGTGCATCTTTTGAAGGATATCTGAAGCCACTATTGTAAAGACATCATTTTGATCGCAAGAAGCTGCCTGAAGGACACATGCGTAAAAATTCTCGTGCTGAAGAATTGGCTCAGCAATAGCAACCGTAATACCTCTTAGCGAAGTGAATGGATTAAACCGTGAAATATCTTCCTTGGGAATGTCAAAAGCCATGAATCTGCAAGACGGAATACCGTTGACTCCCACATAGATTCGGCATGGCATATCAATGCATATCATGCGCTGCCGCTGTATTGTTTGACTGGAATTTTCTCTTTGCCCTTCGATTTCTTCCCAGATTTTCTCCAGTTTATCAGTCCTCATCAAAATCATTCCTTAGATAGACTTCATCAACCTTATATTCGACCGGCCGAGCTGTATTACTGTCAGGAAAACTAATAGCATATCCCAAATATGTATCGTTATATGGCATGCGCATGCCGTTTACTATATTGCCAGACTCAAAAACATAGATCAGGAGCAATCCTCTTTCTTTGCTTCTGCACTTTCGAACCCATACAGGAGATGGATCCGTCGGCGGAACTGACGAACGCTTATTGGGCTTCCAATTATCTCTTGTATGATTGATCGCATTTTGCCGCTCTTCTTCAGTTAGATCGACCTCTTGATCGGTTTCTGTAATGAGGTTATTCCGTATCAAGTAAATCGTGTTGTCCTCGAGCCCTGCGTGCTTAGATTGCAAGGATGAACCGGCAGCATCATCACTGCGCCAAGACAAGCCAATATCAACACCGCCGATAGGATATGTCTTACCAGATAGGGTTGAAACCAGAGCAACTGTCCAATTAACCAATTCACCGTCTTGAACTTGACTTTGAATATACTTGCTTACAATTTTGGGCGATGCACTAAAGCAGGAACTATGTATAGCTATATTCTGCAGGAAATCAATGATTCGTTCGTAGCCAACATTGGTCCATAAGTAGTTGTTCCTTGTTTTAGGAGAAGGGGTAATCGGAGTACCTAACTCCCTCAGCCACGTATCTGCAAATCTGATATTTTTAAAATTGCATGGATTATCTTTATAATACCGTGTGATTTGAACAAGCTTTCCCGCATATGTAACAGTTCGGCTTTCCGAATTACGCATCTTATTCATTGCGGTGATAAGCATACCATCCGGATGAGTTCTAACCTTCAGTCCATATGTTTCCGGGATCGCATGCAGTTCTGCCATATCATCAAGCTCCTGGCGGAGTTCCTCATTGGCAACCGCAATATGTCTATACCAGCCGATCAGCTGTTTGCTGGTATATAGTCTGCACAAATCAGCATAGCCATTTCTATAGCCAAACCAACGACCCATCTGGAGAAGGGTATCATACATTCTCGAAAGGCGAGCGTAATAGCTGACCATCAGTCCCTCAAGCGTCAATCCACGGGAAAGCTTATCTCCGCCTACAGCAATGACAGAACAACCGTTCGGATAAGAATCATAATCGAGTCCGCCATCAGCTGCTTTGCCGTTGATGGCTTTGACTTCAATTTTTGATGCACATGTAAACAGTCTTTCTTTGATTTCCTCCCATGCAACAGGGGCAATTCCGTTGTCGTCTAGTGTTTCCATGACAGCACGAGTTGTCGGTTCAAAATCGTTGTGCCATAAATATTCCAGATCGCTGATCAGCTTTTGATACTGCGGACCAGTTTGAAACTCCAATTCGGCAACAATATCCTGCATCGCATTTTTGAGCAATTCAGTTACCTTCATTTGTACGTCAACGTATCGTGTGACGTGAACCAGCATCGAATGATGCTTTCGCCCTTGTCCTCTAGCGTCACGAGCTGCAGAAGCAAGGATAAACGAATAGACTGCAGTGTACAACGAGTTCGGCAGACTAGTTACATTTAAGGAGCTTCTATGGTGATCCGGGAATGCTTCTACATAATCATCCGCATCTCTTGTAAGAGGCAGCGGTTTGATCTCTTTAATGTTTGCTGTCCGATCTTCATAAAGCCCAAACACTTTCTCAGGTCCGATATAATTGGATGGCGCATGCAAATTCACGATAAAGCTGCGCGGATATAAATCCTCTCCATAAGTGTCGGTTTCATTGCTTGGATCTGTTGGATAAATAAAAATATTAGCAAAAGGCGTTGCGGTATATCCCACATATGCACTTTGAGAAAAGCAATTTAAAATTTGCCTGATGAGTCCGTTAATTTTCGTTGGGTCACGCTCTGCTTCGTCTGGATCAACAGCTGTCCCGCCAATGCGCTTTGCCGCCTTCGTGTCAATTGATGCATTATCGGCTTCGTCATCAATCAGCAACAGAGGAATGTTAGCTATTTTGCCGGAATTATTAGCGCTTGTAAACCAGTTAAGAAGATTATTTAAAGGAGTGACGTTTTTCTTTACAACCGCGATAATAGGATCTCCGCCCGGCGTAATCGTAACCGTGCTGTGAACATTTTTCTTGAAATCACCATTTGTATCAGCACTTGTGACAGCGATAATCGGAGGTTCGGGAAAACCTGGCAGCAACCCCACGCCAATGCGAGAGGATGTCTGATTGTACGAATCCTTCTTACAAGTGTCCCTGCCGATTAAGCCTTTATCGATTCGCCTTTGTGTTTGGCTTCGAAGATCGTTATTTAGTCCCGCCAACACAATAACGATTTTATATTTTGCATCGATAGCCTTTGTGATTAGTCCAATATAATTGCTGGTTTTGCCTGATTGAACATTGCCTACAACCATCCCGCGGCGATCCCAGCTGCCGGGACGTTTGGGGCTTTCCAGTCGTTTTAAAATTTCATCTGTCGTATCATCTATGCTTTTAACAACGGCAGGCGGCATTTTTTCACTGACTTCAAGGTATTTTTTGTATCGTCCCCAGAAAACCCATTGTATTTTTGATCGTTCTTCAGCGAGCCATTCTCTGTGGTCACGGTTATCCTCGAGAATTTTGGCAGACCCTTCAAAAATGCCAAAATCGCGTACAATTTGGCGTAAAAGCTCTTCTTCATCCAATTCCTCATCAGGGTAGTAATTTTGAAACATGTTATGCATTTTTTGAATTTCTGATCCCAATTGATCCGGCACAATTTTACCGGTTGTGAGCAATTTCATAACATTATCATATAACATTGAATATAGTTGACCATTACTCGCCATAGGGGATGCCCTCTCTTTCACAGAATAATGTTACCTTCTCTGGCTCATAGATATAGGGTTCGGTTCCCGCAATATTTTCAATCGCCTCTTGAATTGTGCACCCAGCCTTACGATATACGTCATACAAGGTCTTTATCATGGGATCATAATCATTGGTGCTTTTTCCTTCAAAAGGAGTCAGAATATTGTCCGCCTTTTCTGAGTAATCAGAAATAATCATGGGAACAGGTATAGTTTCCTCGATCAGGGTAAGCAGCTTTTTGATTTGATTTTTTTCATCTGCATTAATCATTTCTCGAATAATGGGATGATCGCGATTGATTGTATAGCCAAGTTTCCCGTTTCGGATATTTTGATGCCATACGAAGCATTGCTCTTTCCGCGCCCTTCTGGCCAGCTTTTTGCCTCTGTTGCGAAAGATTGTCGCTGATTCTCGTCGCGCTGCAATGGCAATTCTTTTTATATCATTTTGTATCGATATAGGCGGGACGGCTGTCGATTTTCTTACGTCGATATTCCATTCACTGTCGGTTTCGTTTCCGATATCAATGCGTATGCGGGCCAACCGGTATTGCTCTGCTTTTTCAAAACCATTTAAGAGCCAGCTGCCTTCAACGATCAGCCGATTATTTCTGAAAATATAAAAACCTTGTTGAGCATTCCAGCCGTGTGCACCTGCATAAAGAGAGAATTCGTTGGACGACAACTTTTTTTGATGCGGCAGAATGAATGTTTTGATTTTGACTTCGTTTCCATTTACATAGAGATACTCAGTAGGCATCCGGGTGGTCAATGGATTATCGGTCATAAAAGGATCCCACATCGAAATTTCGCGGCCATTCATTTCAAAGGCAACTTTATGAGGGCCAGACATGTATGATGAGAACACAACAGAAATGCGCTCTTTGACGGATTGAGCATAGTTAAGAAAGGCACGCTGATATTCCTCGTCTCCGACATGCTCTCCAGGAATTATTCGGTCAATTTTCTCCCATATGACGATAGTGCCGGATGGGCACTTGTCCAAATGTTTCTGTATTATAGTCGCTGCTGTTTCTGTGGGAACTTTGAGTAAGAGCCATGCGTTTTTTTGGGTTACCACATCCAAATCCCAACATCTGCAGCAGATTCTTCCGCCGTCTTTCTTAGAGGCAACGGTAAGGCGTTTGCATTGAGAAAGAGAAGCAGTTTTTAATCCCAATCCAAAACGTCCAAGATCATTTTCGGAACGTTCATCAAGAGGATTCTTGCTGCCGGGTTTCATTGCCTCAAATAATTCATCCTCGGTCATTCCATATCCGTTGTCGGATATAGATATCCAAGGGTTCCCATTGTTCCACTCAAATTGAACGGAAATCCAATTTGCCTGCGCTGTAATGCTGTTGTCAATTAAATCGGCAACAGCAGTTGCAATATCATAGCCAAAAGCACGCAAAGACTGCATGAGAGAAGCAGCGTTGGGTACAGCCAAATCGTACTCCTCCGAGCTGAGAGCAAAACTATTTGAAGATGGATTGTTCCACTGATGATTCGGCATATTGCGCCTCCAATAGTTAAAAGGCCGACTGCTTGAATAGTTCCTTTGCGC
>ERZ1090867.1037-NODE-1040-length-10263-cov-5.269201_pt1 | contig 10263 bp, 18 predicted proteins | sample MGYA00478476_ERZ1090867 | MGnify/ENA primary metagenome ERZ1090867 (study PRJEB33644, sample SAMEA5815742) | chicken gut metagenome | biome: Chicken; feature: Gastrointestinal Tract; material: Caecum | place: Ireland | collected 2019-01-01 | study: A study of... | reverse complement strand
AGCACCGCCAGAACACGGCGGCCGCCCAGGATACCACCGGCAAGACCCAGGCCACCAGCGAGAGCGCGGCGGACTTTATCGCTATCATCAACGCCTTGCTGAAACTGGACGGCCTGGAGGTGGAACTGTGCGGGCGCTGGCTGTGGATTGGCGGCGATACCCGAAAGCACAAAGAGGCGCTGAAAGCCGCCGGCTGCCGGTGGAGCAGCACGAAGAAACTCTGGTCCTGGCACTTTGCCGAGGACGGCGCCCGCTGGCACAAGGGCCATTACAGCATGGCGCAGATCCGCAGCAAGTACGGCTCCACCACATTCGCCCGCCGGGGCGAGATGGACGAACTCCCCGCATAAGGGGAGTTCGTCCGGGAAAGGAGATAGAGGCATGGCATATCTGGCAATTATGCACTTCCGCTACAAGCATCATAAATCGTGGAACTGCGAAAAGTTCTTTGACTGCCAGGAGGATTTGCAAGAGTGGCTGGACCACGAGCGGAAAGTGGGCAACCCAGTAAAGCAGACCGGCCCCAACGAGTACACTGTCACCGTCGACTATTGACAACACCGCCCGCCCCGGAGGTCACGAGGGCAGAGAAGGAGAAAGACCATGACAAGAGAACAGTTTGAGCGGACCGGCTGGGCCATGAGTTACGAGGAGTTCCTGGCCTGCGATTGCACCCGGTGCAGCCGGGAGGGATGCCCCCATCGAGACGCATACCGGCGCGTCCCGTTTGTGGACGGCGGCCTTGCCCACTGCCCAAACCTGAGAGGGCTGGAGGGGAGACGCTGACAGACGAAACGGCCCCAGGGCCGTCCGCCGGGAATGGCCGCCCGGCGCTGATGATGGCAGGCCGAACAACCACAACGACAGGAGGAAACTACCATGGTAAAAGGGATTGACTGGCGGAGGATTGACTGCTTCCGCTGCGCGGAGCGCTTCGCCTGTGACCAGGTTCCGTATGACTGCCCGCTGGAGGCCCCGCCGCTGAAAAATCTGCTGGACGTGCATGTCCTTGTGAACACGGAGGGGAATTTCACCCCTGCGGATCTGATGCGGCGTTATGCGCAGCAGGCCCCCGGCGTAGTATTTGACCGTGATCCCTACGGGAAGGCGCTGCTGTATCAGGGCGGCACCGTTTGGACGTATGACCGCTGGAACATAGGCGAGGGCTTTGTCGTCGTAACACTGGAGGAGGTGCAGCAATGAGCGCCGACTGGAAAGACCTCTTCCGCCGCTGGGGCGGCGTCCACAAGGAAGCGGAAATCCGCATCAGCGGCTATCTGATCCGCCCGGACTGCCTGACTTGTGACCGCATCCAGTGGCACGACGAGAGCGCGGCGCGAATCATAGGCGACTGTGAGCGCATCGCCGGGGAGTTGCGGGGCTACCGGCAGGCATTGGCGGAGCGGTACGCAGAACTGTCCGCTATGGCCTACTCCCTGCGCCTGGACCTGATCCGGCACCGTGGATGGAACGGCCCAGTGACCTACTATCTTCGGCTGATCCGGGTCTATACCGACGGCCACGAGGAAACGGAAGAAGAAACGGTGTACCCCGGCAATGAGCGGCATAGAGCATTGAAGGACTATCAGGCGCAACTGAAAGCCCGGCCCGGAATTGAAACCCGCTGTGAAATTGGAAAAGCCGCCTGGGAGCATTGACACTCCCGGCGGCTTATCTTCACAGTATAAACACAGTATCTGCTTTTTTTCATTGATATTGCCAGAAAAGTCTTAAGATTTCCTTAATATTTCGCCCATTCCCCCTCTCTGCACCCCTCTCCTACTTTTTCCCGCAATCCCCTGCAAATCAAGGGCTTCTCGCACTTCCGTCCATTGCACGCCTATGCACTACCCTGCAACACTTGGCACCAAAAGAAACACAGAAAATACACAGCAAAAAGCGGCAGCGGATTCACTCCGCCGCCGCCTCTTTGTCGATATAGGCCGCCAACTTCTCAGCACTGCGCTGCTCCCTTGTCTTAGTGAGGTGGGTATAAATCCCAACAGTGATCTGCTCGTTTGCATGGCCCAGGAAGTTGGCCGTGCTCTTGACATCCACGTCCGCATCGTAGCAGATGGTGGCAAAGGTGTGGCGCATCCAGTGGGGCGTCACCTTCTGCCCCTCCGGCCCCTTTAGGCCAGTCCCTTCCAGAAAGTCCTGCCAAATCCGATCTACCGCTCTCGCACCCAGGGGCGCACCGTCCTCCCCGTGGAATATCAGTCCCAGCCTGCCCTTTGGCAGGGCATTGCGCACTGGAGACAGCAGTGGGATGGTCCGCATCCCCGCCGCCGTCTTGGTCTGTTCCTCAATGCGCGGCGGGCGATAGGCGTAGTTGACCTTCCTGCGGATCGTGATCGTCCCTGCTTTGCGGTCAATGTCCTCATACCGCAGCGCCAGCAGTTCGCCTCTCCGGCAGCCGGTATACAGGAGCATGAGCCCCAGCAGCCAGCCCTCGCCCCGGTAGTTGGTAACGGTCTGGATTTGCTCTGCGGTCAGGCTTCCCCGCTTCTTCCGCTCCGTGCCTCTTGGAATCCTGATTTCTGCCGCTGGGGAGATATCGATATCCCCATGGATTACCGCCCAGCGGAATATCTGGATACAGATGGTCTGTACCATGCCGATGGTTCCGCCCCGGAACCCCTTCTCTTTCATGTGCAGCAGCAGCCGCTCCAGGTCGATGGGCTTGATGTCTTTTACTGGCCTGTCCCCCATTGCGTTTAGGAGGTGGGCGGACATAGTGGCGTAGGTTTTCCTGGTGGATTCGCTGATCTCCGGCTCCCGGGCCCGCTGCCACTCGTCGCAGACCTCTTTGACCGTGCGGCCCCGCTCCAGTTGCTCCTTGTACTCCAGGATCTTCCGGTCCACCTCCCGATCAGTCTTTCCCCGGAACGCCACCCGCTTTCCATTGATGGTGCGGATACTCTCGTGAAGCCCGTCTTTCCTGACATAGTATTTGGACTTTTTTGTCATAATTCTCCTCCTTGTTTTTGGTGGAGGAGTGTGATATAGTGACACTATACCCCTCCTCCGTGTCGTCGTGGTTGGTGATTATGTAGTAGGGGTTGCCGTCCCGGTGTTGGTAGCGCCGGGGCGGCTTTTTGCTTAATTGTACCAAAAAAAGGACACTGAAACCTGTAAATCAAGTTTCTTGTTATTGCACAATTTTCAAACAAGATTACTGTTTGATTTGTGAATTGATATTATCAAACAACTGTTCTATAATAGTCCCACCAACAACAGAAAGGGGAGCGACTGGATGAGACGGGAACAGGATGGATGCGGCGGTGAATCGCTCTGCGGCATGTCGGCTGAGACGCTGCGGCTCTATGGGACATTGAACGAAGTCAATTGTCAGAAGGTACATCGCCTGATTGCGACGCTGCTAGATCAGCAATCAAGCGGTCTACAATTGCCCGGTTTGCCGGGGTAAGGCGCTCATACCCCTCCGGCACCTTCGGCCCGCCCTCGTCCACGGGGGCGGGTTCGCTATTATCATCGGCCCCCATCAGCCACGGGATCGAAACACCTAAAACTTTCGCAATCGTTTCAAGATTCCTCTGCGTTGCTTTATATGCACCTTTTCGATATTGGCTAATCGCGCCCTCACCAATGCCGGTAAGTCTGGAAAGATCGGATGGTTTCATCCCCTTCTCCACAAGGGCTTGCTCCAGGCGGTCCTTAAATTCGGCCATTTCCTTCCCCCCTTTCTATTACGACAACTATACTGTACCACACCACTTTAGATTTTTCAAGAAAAACTTTAGAAATCTATTGACTTTAGAAATCAAAAGTGCTAGGATATAAGCAAGGAGGTGAGCCAATGCAGCAATATGACTACTCAAAACTCTTAGGCCGTATGAAAGAGAAGGGGTTTACCCAGGAATCTTTAGCAAAGCAGTTGGGAATCAGTGCATGTTCCCTCAATTTCAGCCTGAAAAACAAACGGGATTTCAAACAGGAGGAAATGCTTAAAGCCTGTGAGGTACTTGGAATCCCCACCAGCAAATTGCCTGAATTTTTTTATGCCCACAAACTTTAGATTTCTAAAGATTTGTAATGAAAAACTATGTTATGCCATTCCAACGATTCTTATCATCTCATGGCAATAGATGAATCCCATAGTCCTGTTGGATTCTCCGCAGCCGCTGGTACTGCTCCACAAACGCAGGTGGTCGCTCCATAGGCGCACACACTTTGCAGGCACATTTCCCGCTGCGAATCGCAACACAGATATTCACCGGCGCCGCACCGTCGGCCATCCTGCACCCCGGTCTGTGATAACTTTCGCCATTCGTTGTTACCCATACAACAAAGGGGTCCTCCTCACACTGGCACTCCTGCGTGTGCGGCAGATCCTGGGCATCAAAATAGACACCAGCCGGTACGCCAGCCAGTTTCCAAATGCTTTTTCCTTCGTACAAGTCCCTATACACCTCTCTCTGAGACTGCCCCGGTGCCGAGCATGTAGACCGCCGTGCAGGTGTGTGAGCAGTTGCACGCCGCATTTTAGACGCTGCCTGCATTTTCCTCTGCCTCCAACGGTTTGCAAATCTGCAGATGCCCCCTGTGATGACCTCCAGGAGCATCCATCCGACTGGAGAGAGAAACAAAATAGAAACAGTGGCCAGCCCAACAGCCCACCAGTCTACTCCATCCTCTTCCGTTTCCTCTCCGGTAATAAAGGAAGGAATCGAAATGGCAGGCACATCGCCTGTTGGTTCCTGGCGCACGACGCCGGAAGAGCCTTCGGATTCTCCCCCGGTTTGATCCACAAAATCATATGGACATATGCCATTTGTATGCTGATGTGCAGGGAATCCGTGGTGGTAGTGATATTCCCCGGTGGAATGGTCATAATGTCCTCCGTTTTCATCGGTCCGACCAGGATGGCATACCGCAACTGTCAGGCACAAAAGCAGACAACAGACAATCAAGAATACTGTTTTTTTCACACCATCCCCCCCAGCACCACTCTACACCATCCCACATCAAAGCGCAATCCCTGAAAGGAGGTGTCCCCCCTGTCCAAGAAGCGAAAGCCCCAATATCCACCCGGCTGGAGCCCGCCCAATGCGGTGGCCTGGTGTGCCTACCACAACACCGGCATGAACTACAGTTTCATCCGCCGCCGGCGGTGTCTCCTGCACAAGAAGCCCTGCAAGCATCTGCACTGGTTCGCAGATGCCATCAACCACGACGAGGAGCAAATGATATGAACCTTAACTTTATGAAGAAAATTTTGATGGAAGCCGCAGAAGAAGTTGCCAAAAAACTGGACGGACGGGATGCAGTCAACGCCTGGGGCGCCCTTTACGCCATCAAAGTGTCAGAGTTGGCCGACCGAATCGACACGGACCTGATAGAATCCCTGGACAGCCAGCAGGCCCAGGCCGTCAACGACTATTTACACTGCGTCTACCAGGGCATGGTCCAGTTTTTCCAGAAGATGGGTTGGGAGGTGTAACCATGGAGAACCCCTATTATCGGGACAACCTGGAGCAGATTCTGGCCTTTACCCAGGGGCGTCACCTGCTGACCAATGCCGAGGTCCGGCGCTTTACCGGCATCCTGGACGCCCGGACGGTGAAGAGGCGGTATCCCATGTCCCCGGACGGCACCATCTCCGCCGCCACCCTGGCCCGGAGCATGTGCCCTCAAAAGTAAGAAAGGAGCGCGGCATTGACCAGACGAGAACGGATCGACGCCTTCCGCCTGCGGCTGGACGGGTCATCCTGGGAGCAGATTGGGAGCATCCTGGGATACAGCCCCCGGACCGTCCGGGACGACCTCTATCACTGCATCGTCCGAAAGCCCCGGCAGCCCAATATCAAGCCGGCGGGCCTGCGGCGGTATGTGGCGGAGGAGTGCGGCGGCAGCGTGCGGAAACTGGCCCGGGAAACCGGGGTGGATGAGAACCTGCTGTACCGCACCCTGCCCACCGGCCAGATCCCGCCGGAGACGGCGGCGGAACTGGTACGGGCCACGGGGCGCACCTACCTGGAACTGTTTGGGCCGGAAGAGAGGAGAGAGCCATGAGCCAGCGAAGTGAGAAGTTACATAGACGGGTATCGGCCCTGGAATCCGATGTAAAAACCATAAAAGAGGGGGCCGCCTTTGAGGCCGTCTACCGCTCCATCCAGCAGGAAACCGCGGCCCAGGACGACCGCATCCTCCACGCTGCACGGAAGGAGGCCCGGGACGCCCAGCACGCCGCCCGGATGTGGCGGGCCCTGGCCTGGGTGTCGGTGCTGGTGGCCCTGGTGGTGCTGTTCCTGGCTCTACAGGACAGAGCACAAGCCGTTGAGGTAGAACCCGAACCAGTGGAAGCGAGGGTTGTCCAATATGACCCACCACCTACGCCCATGCCGGAAATCGTACCAGAGGCGCGCTATGCCCTGACAGATGCCGAGCGGGACCTTGTGGAGAAGGTCGTTATGTCAGAGGCTGCGGGAGAGGGATTTGACGGCCAGCGCCTGGTGGCCCAGTGCATCCTCAACACCGCCGAGGCCATGGACCTGCGGCCCGACGCGGTCGTACTCGCGCCGAACCAGTACGCAAGTCCAGCAGCAGAGGCCAGTCAAGAGGTCAAGGACGCTGTGTCCGCGGTATTTGACGACGGCGACATGGTGACGGACGAGCCGATCCGGTGGTTCTACAATGATAAATTGGTTTATTCAGAGTGGCATGAGGGAAAGAGATTTGTAATGTATTTTGGAAATCATAAATTCTTCGCGGAGTGGTAATTAAATGAAATTTATATGTGATTACTGCAAAAAAGAATTTTATCCGAAAGATCAAAGTAAAAAACATTGCACAAGGTATAAACATCACTTTTGCAATAGAACGTGTAAGGAACTTTGGGATAAAGAAAACAGAAAAAAGGAAAACGCACAAAACTGGAAAGGCGGTACATCAAAGTACTGGCAGAAAGGAAAAGATTTTGAGCATAGGGTTGTTATGGAACAATACCTAGGGAGGAAGTTAAACAAAGATGAAGTTGTACATCATATCAATGGTGATAAAAAAGATAACCGAATTGAAAACCTTGAATTATTAAGCAGAGCAGAACATACAAAGATTCATGCAGCGAGATATTGGGCAGCAAAAAAACGTAGTGTTTGCGAGGCAGAATCATGAGGAACGTACCAAAGAACTACCGCGACGAGAACTACCGGGACCCTGTGCCGATTGGTGTTTGTGCTAAGTGTGGGGAGGAAATTTTGCTAGGAAGCCCATATTACCAGAACGAATATGGAGAATTGTTCCATGCATCAGGCGTCTTGCGGAGATATCAGGAGATTGATACAAAACGTCCGCTGTTTTTAAGTTGCGCCATGTCGTATATCTTGGATTCCGCAGGGCAGGAAGACCTGGCGAAGGCAATCGGATTGGTAGAAAAGAAATAAGCATATCAGGAGGACGGAACAAGATGGCAGTCAAGAAACCTGCTGAATTGGATTTCAGCAATAAGAAATTTATGGTGATTATCAGTGGACAGCCTGGGCTTGGCAAGACCACGCTGGCGCTTTCATCGCCCAACCCATTCCTGTTTGATACAGATAATGGGATTGCCAGGGTAAAGGCGGAACACCGCTGTACAACGTCCACCACAGCATCCTATGAAGAATTACTGGAGGACATGGGAAGCGAGGAATATAAGGCAGCAGAAACAATTGTTATTGATACCGGCGGAACGCTAGTCCAGTTGATGAAGGCTTGGGCCAGGAAGCAGGATGCAAAAGCGGCCAAAGATGGCCGGGCCATGTATGGCGTTATCAAAACGGAGTTTGATCGCCTGTGCTGGCAGATCCGCAACCAAGATAAAAAGCATTTGGTTGTCGTATTCCATACCACAGAACAATCCAAGGGGGATTCTATCCAGACCCGTATCTCTTGCGAGGGCTCCACGAAAGATATCGTCTGGACGCCCGCAGACTTCGGTGGCCATATGTTCATGATGGGCAACAAGCGGATGATCGGTTTTACCCCCACAGAGGAATATTTTGCAAAGGGATGTTTTGGGGTATCCGGCATCAAGGCTGTCCCGGAACTAAAGGACGGCCAGCCCAACACGTTCCTGACCGATTTGTTCAAGTCAGCCCAGGAGAGTATCAACAAGGAAATGGAACGGTACAGCGCGGAGAAAGCGGCATACGAGGCTGCTATGGAGGCTGGTCTAGCCGCAGTCGCCACAGTGGAAGACCCGGGAAGCGCCAAAGCAGTACAAGATACCATTGAAGGGCTTGCTCATGCACTGACCAGTAAGGCGGAACTACGCAGCGCCTTTAAACATCGGTTGGAAGAAGCCGGTATGAAATGGGACAAGGAGGCAAATGCCTATGTCGTATTGGATGACGCAAAGCCTGCTGAGTAGTTGGCGGCATCTGATAGACGCAGAAGACCCGCAGGCAGAAAAGGCGATGCAGTCCTTCCTCGCTGACTTACATAGGGAAAAACGTTCTCCGACTGACGCCATGAAACGGGGCATCCAGTTTGAGGATGCTATCAATCGTGCGGTAGCAGGAGAAGCCCCAGAGTTAAATGACAAGTCGACTGTGAACGCGGTAAAACGGCTTGCAAATATTTGCCGGGGAGGGCAGGCGCAAGTCCCTGTGTCCGGCAGGCTGTCTGTCGGCGGGCTGGATCTGGTGCTGTTTGGCATCTGCGACTATGTCAAGGCTGGAATCATTTATGATATTAAGCGGGTTATCCGCTATACCTACGGGAAATACCAGAACAGCCCGCAGCATCCCATGTATCTACATCTCATCCCGCAGGCTGCACGGTTTGACTATCTGATTTTTGATGGGACATTTTGTTACCGGGAGACATACCGCAGAGGCGATTTCCAACCAATAGAGAACACAATAGCACAATTTATCCAGTTTTTACGCGAAATGAACTTACTAGATGATTACAAAACACACTGGAGTATGAACGAAGAAAGAGAGGGCAAGATTTATGGCGTTTAGAAGTGTTGAGAATGATAGCGAATTGATGCCAGCCGGTGAATACGAGGTCTATGTCAATGACTGTTGCGAAACCTCTACCAAAAATGGAACAGACTGCATTGAATTCGATTTTGTTATCCGTGACGATATTGCACAGCAATACCAAAAACGTCACAAGTTCAAACGGTTTTTCAGGGACCGGGAAACCGGGTCATGGCCCAATGACAAAATCGGCCGCTATGCCAATGCGCTGGGCATCGAAAAAGGGCAGGAATTTGAACTGGATGACCTGATTGGCCGCAGCGCAGTAATGGTGACAAAGCACTATACAACGGACGATGGGGAGACAAAGGACTGCGTTTTCTACTTAAAAAGAAGTAACGCGGAACCGTATATCTCTGCTCCCCAGTCTGCCGATTATGAAGAAGAGGACCCGGACGGGGAATTACCGTTCTAGTTGAGCAAGGTGAATAGATTATGCCGAACCGAGTGATAAAGGAGAGCATCAGCACCAGTGATAAAGTCGCTTCCCTTTCGGATTTCGAGTTTCGGTTGTGGGTTGGATTGATTACACAGGCGGATGATGCTGGGCGCGGTGATGCCCGCCCAGCAATCATTAAAGGGCACGTCTTCCCTTTGCGGGACCGGGTCACACTAAAGGATATTGATGCCGCTCTCCACGGCTTGGCGGCCAAAGGCTGCGTTTCCCTCTACACAGTAGGCGGGAGGCCCTACTTTTGGTTCCCAACCTGGAGCGAACATCAGCGAATCCGCGAGTGCAAGCCTAAATATCCCGCGCCGGAAGACGATGACGACAATCCGCCGCAATCCGCCGCAACTTGCGGCGAGTTGCCGCAGAGCGCGGCCTTAATCCAATCCAATACGAATCCAAATACGAATCCTAATCCGAATACGAATCCAACGCGCGAGGCGTTTGACGTGTTTTGGGAAGCATATCCCAGAAAAGTAGGGAAAGAGGCGGCTAAAAAAGCGTTTGCGAAAGCAAAAGCAGATTTGGACACACTCTTGGATGCCATAAAGCGGCAAAAGGATTCTGCCCAATGGAAGAAGGACGGCGGGCAGTATATCCCGAATCCTGCGACATGGCTGAATCAGGGGCGTTGGGAGGATGAATTGCCAGACGGCAAAGAGAAGCCGGATATTTATCATCCACCGCAGAAGCCAGGCGAGAACATGGCCCGGATGCGGGAATACCTCAAGCAGGCGAAGGAGGGACAGGGATGAACAGCAAACAAACGGGCAAGCGGGGTGAACTGGAGTGGGCCGGTTTCTGCCGGGCCCAGGGCTATGA
>ERZ1090867.1029-NODE-1032-length-10354-cov-3.891252_pt1 | contig 10354 bp, 12 predicted proteins | sample MGYA00478476_ERZ1090867 | MGnify/ENA primary metagenome ERZ1090867 (study PRJEB33644, sample SAMEA5815742) | chicken gut metagenome | biome: Chicken; feature: Gastrointestinal Tract; material: Caecum | place: Ireland | collected 2019-01-01 | study: A study of... | reverse complement strand
AAAATGCGGAGTGTCCTTTGTAGGATACTCAGATCCTATAAGGACACTCCGCATGGTCCGAGTGACAGGACTTGAACCTGCGGCCTCTTGACCCCCAGTCAAGCACGCTACCAGCTGCGCTACACCCGGATAGATACATTGCAATAAATCTTGCTAAAATAGAATAACAAATTTGACAGCCTTTGTCAAGGAAAAACTGCAAAAAAGCAGAATTCGGCAAGCTGAAATAAAATGAGGTGTCGATCGCATTGTCAGAGCGGCGCTTAGCAGCGAGAAGAAAAGCAGCAGACGCTGTTCTTCTCGCTGCTGCTTGTTCTATGTGCGAGGTGCGGTTTAGTTGTACACCCAGTCTTTGCGCACGATCTCAGCTGCGCAGTGACGGTAATTGTTCATCAGACCAATCCACTTCTGCAGGTTGGTTGCTTTTAGTTCATCATTTGTCCCGTCGTGCTTTGCCATGGACAACATAATTCGGTTTAGTTCGTCCTGTGCATGGATCTCTACGTCGTTTAAATACGCATTCAGTTTTCCGGTCGCTACCATTTCTTGATAAAACTCTGGCTCATTGCGTTTCATATACTGAAGCCGTTCAGCCCCGAACCATGGATAATTCGCCGGTGTTGGATCGGGATAGCATTTACCGTCTGTTCCAATGTGATAATTCATGTCCTCTTGCTGCATCGTATTTTGAATAATTGGCTCGTTCATGTTTGCCTGCTCCTTTCAAAGGATAAGTATTGGCTATGACTGGAGGATTGATATAAAAACCTATGACCGATGATAAAAGAGCGGATGGAGCACCCTGTTTCTCGGTTGCCTTGCAAAGAATAAAGATAGAGATGCCGATTAAATGCAATAACAACCACGTTGGAGATAGGCTCTTTGCAATAATAATAAAAACAGATATTATGTCCAATATTCAGGACTATTAAAAATGGATTTTTTAATTTGGAGCTTTGATAATTCTACAAGCGAGATTCGGAATAAAACCGTATTTAGCGGGCATGATAACAGCAAACCAACAAAGGAGGTCCAATCCATGAATCATTCTCAATGCAATAAGGCGATCCGCTGCACTGTTTCGCAGTGCGCAAATCATTGTGACAGTGCGGAATACTGCGCACTGGACTGCATCACGGTAGGTACGCATGAGGCAAACCCGACCGTTGATCAGTGCACCGACTGCAAGTCCTTCCAGCGCAAGTGCTGATGTGACGAAAGGCGAGGAGGAGCCCGTTTGGGGGCGTCCTCCTCGTCTGCTTTTGTGCAGAAGCCGCATATTGACAGATTCCTGTCCAACGGATATACTAAAACCGTAGAGATCCTTTCCCGAAAGCATTGCTGACGGGTAAGCCTTTACGAAATCATATGATCTGCTGTCAAAGATATGGTCTGCGATGAAAGAACCGGAATGAGGTCATTTTGCGTCCTGCATCGTTTTGCAGGACGCATTTTTGCGAAAAGGGGAATTTTTATGGAAAAGCGCATAGCCATTTTGGGCATCATCGTATCTGACCGGGAGGCCAGTGCAGAGGTCAACCGTCTGCTGCATGAGTACGGCGAACATATCGTGGGACGCATGGGCATTCCGCGCGAGGGATGCTCAATCATCACGGTTGTGATGGAAAGTGAAAACGACACGATCAATGCGCTGTCCGGCAAGCTCGGACGTTTGAAAAACGTGCAGGTCAAATCCATGATGGCAAAGTAAGGAGTAGAAAGGCATGAAACGATTTTTAGCAGGTTTGTTGGCAGTGGCGGCTTCGTTCTCTTTGCTCACAGGCTGCGGCCAGCAGAACAACGCAGCGGGCGATCAGGAACAGCAGACACAGCAGTCTGCGGTGGAGCCGGGTTATGAAGAGGGGCTGACCACGCGCGTGGCTGCGCTCAAGGGTCCGACCGCGATGGGGCTGGTTTGTCTGATGAGTGAGAACGAGGTAGAGGACGCGCATTATACGTTCGATCTGTACACCTCGGGCGACGAGATTGTGCCGCTGATCGGCAAGGGAGAAGTGGATATCGCTCTGATCCCGACCAATCTGGCCGCGACGCTCTATCAAAAGACCGAGGGCGGCGTGCAGGTGCTGGATGTCAATGCGGGCAACGTGCTGTATGTGGTTTCGCACGATGAAGCCATCACCGATCTGAGCGGGCTCAAGGGTAAGACCGTTTATATGACCGGCAAGGGCACTTCGCCGGACTGGACGCTGCAATATCTGCTCGGCAAAGCGGGCATGAGCGAGAGCGATCTGACGATCGAGTTTAAGTCCGAGGCGACCGAAGTCGTTTCCGCGCTGGCGCAGGATGCATCCGCGGTTGGCATCCTGCCGCAGCCGTTTGCCACGGTGGCAATGCTGCAGGATCAGGAACTTTCGATGAACTTCCCGCTGGAGAATGCATGGAAAGAATACAGCCCGGACGGCAGCGGCATTGCGACCGGCGTGACTGTGGTGCGCACGGAATTCGCCAAGGAACACCCGGCGGCGGTTGCGCAGTTCGTGCAGGATCATCAGGCGTCGGTCAAGACGGCGGAGGAAAATCCGGCGGATGCGGCGGCGCTGATCGAGCAATACGGTATTGTCAAGGCGGCGGTTGCGCAGCAGGTGATCGAGCATTTCAATCCCATGGTGGCAACGACCGGCGAGGATATGAAGACTTGGGTCTCCGGCTATCTGGAAATGCTCTATGAAGTGGCGCCGGATGCCGTGGGAGGAAAACTGCCGGATGAAGGCTTCTACTATCTGGGATAAACGCTGGGTTCGCGTCATCGTGGCGACGGTGTTTTGGCTGGGGCTGTGGCAGGCGGTTTCGCTTGCCCTGCCCAAGCTGTTGTTTGCAGGCCCTGCACAAACCGTGCAGAGCCTGTTTTCCATGATCGAAAGTGCGGATTTCTGGCTGTCGATCGGGTACTCCATCGGAAAAATCGCGGGCGGCTTTGCGCTGGCGTTTGTGCTGGGATGCCTGCTTGCGATTCTGGCGCATCGCGCGGCGCTTGCGCGTGTGCTGCTGGAACCCGCGGTGCAGATCATGAAAAGCGTGCCGGTGGCCTGCTTTGTTGTGGTGGCGCTCATTTGGGTGCGGTCAGCTTGGATCTCGGTTTTGACGGCGTTTTTCGTCGTGTTTCCCGTTGTGTACATCAATTTGCAGCAGGGTCTTTCCGATATAGATGCAAAAATGTTGGAAATGGCGCGTGTGTTTGGTCTGTCCGGCGGAAAACGGTTTCGGGCGGTATACCTGCCCGCCGTGGTGCCATATGTGCTCAGTGCGTGCCGGGTTTCGGTCGGTATGGCGCTCAAGGCGGGCGTTGCGGGCGAGATCATCGGTCTGCCACGCTGGTCAATTGGGGAGCAGCTTTACCTGTCCAAGCTCTATCTCAACACCGCCGATCTGTTTGCATGGTCGCTGACCATCATTGCGCTCAGCCTGCTGCTGGAAAAGCTGCTGGTGCATGCTGCCGCAGCTTTACAGAAGAAATGGGGTGCCGCCACATGATCGAATTTCGCGGGGTGAGCAAGTCGTTTGACGGCAAAGCGGTGCTGCACGACCTCGACTGGTGCATCGCGCCGGGGGAGCAATGGCAGGTGCGCGGCGCGTCCGGCATTGGTAAAACCACGCTGCTGCGGCTGCTGATGGGTCTGGAAACACCGGATGCGGGCCGCATCACGGGCAGGGAAGGACTGCGTTTTCTGCCCGTGTTTCAAGAGGACCGTCTGGTTGAGCATTGGAGCGCGGTCGGCAATGTGTCGCTGGTGTGCGCGGATGCCGCGCGCGTGCGCACGCTCCTGTGCGCGCTGCTGCCTGAGGATGCGCTTGACCAGCCGGTGCGGACGCTGTCCGGCGGGATGCGCCGCCGCGTCGCGCTGGCGCGCGCATTGGCTGCGGAGGGCGATGTGCTCGTGCTGGATGAGCCGTTTGCGGGTCTGGATGCGCAAACCGAGCGGCAGGCGGCACAGGTGATCGCTGCCCAGCGGGCGGGAAGAACGCTGATTCTGGTGTCGCACGGCAGCGAGGCGCTGCTGCAAGGCTTTCATACGCTGTCACTGAACGAATGATAAGCAAGGCCGTCCTTTGTGGGCGGCCTTGCTGCATATGGTTGCCAACAAAGGACAAAGTATGGTAAGATAGTCTGCGTAAAGGTTGTGATTATAGTATGCAAAAGGGAGAAGCGGCAAAGCTCAAGCTGCTGCTCAGCGGCATTTCTGCGCGACTGACCAAAAACAAGGATTTCTTTGTGCAGGCGGTCGGCGTGTTTACTTCGGGAAAGAAAAAGTTTGAAGCGAAACTCACGCGCGACGGCGAGGATTACCGTCTGCGCTTTCAGGGCGCGGAACGCACGGTGAACGCCGACGGATTCTGCGCGTTTTTTGCCGAACAGGCAGAGAAATTCGATGAAGCGGTATTGACTTACACCGAGCGCGGTTCGGTGGTCACCCTTTCGGTCACGTCGCGCGGCGTGCAGATGAAGCAGGCTGAACGGCAGGCGACAGCGGAGGAAAAAGCGGCGGCCGCCAATCCGTTGCTCGATCCGGGGCGGCAGTATCTCATCCGCGTGGATCGCGCGGCGGCGCTGCTGCGCGAGATCGGCATCTTGACCGCGGACGGCAAGCTGAAAAACGACATGATCCGTAAGTACAACCAGATCGACCATTATGTAGAGCTGGTCGCGCCCATGTTCGAGCAGGACGACAGCGAGGAGATCGTACTGCTCGACTGCGCCTGCGGCAAGTCCTATCTCAGCTTTGTCATGAACTACTATTTGCATGAGGTGCTGCGCCGCCGCTGCCGTGTAATCGGCGTGGACATCAACGAGCATGTCATCGACGAGAGCCGCGCAATGGCCAAGCGGCTGGGGTATCATAATATGGTGTTCCAGTGCGCCGACCTGCGCACCTATCAGCCGCCCAAGGGCGTGACGGCGGTGATTTCGCTGCACGCCTGTGACATTGCGACCGACCTGGCGCTGGCAACGGCAATTCGCGCCCGCGCAAAATATATCGCGTGTGTACCCTGCTGCCACAAGGAGCTGCTCGACCAGTACACGCTGCCGGGACTTGAGCCGCTGACCAAATTCGGCGTATTCAAGGCGCGGTTCAACGATGTGCTGACCGACAGTATGCGTGCCCTCAAGCTGGAAGCGGAAGGATATAAGGTGTCGGTGGTGGAGTACATCTCGCCGCTCGATACGCCGAAAAACCTGCTCATTCGCGCGGTGCGCACCGGACGGGACAACCCGCGCGCCCGCAAGGAATACGACGCGGTGCGGCAGGTGGTCGGAACGACCTCGGAGCTCGACCGGCGATGCGCCGAAATGGATGCCGAGTTCTTTATAACAGACGATGATCTGATTTTGTAACACCAAGATTGCCTCTGAATAGACTGGTAATGAAGTCTCTTCAATCAATATTTGGAGGTAATCTACATGGCTGAAAAAGTATGCTGCCCCGGCCCGATCTGCGGCAGTAATAACAATAACGGCACTGCCGGCGGTTTCCGTGAGGCGGTCTGCGTTCACACCAAAAAGGTTTATGATTCCTGCCGCAGCAAGGAGTGCCTGCGCGACATCCGCGTGTATCTGTGCCGCGATGCACAGGAGCTGCTCAACGCCGGCGGCATCGCTTCGGTCAAGCCGCGTGCAGCAGAATTGCTGTGCGTGAAGATCGACGTGGAACACGTTCAGTTTAAACGTGGCTTGCAAGGTTACCACGTTGCGGCGGGCAAAGACGGCAGCAGCGGATAGATTTGCAGGTGCAGGTTGCCGGGGTCATTTGCGGTGACACGTTCTGTTTTGGTGTAGACGATTTTTTCGATGACGGTTTTCAGCAGGCGGTTTTGCTCGCGGGCGTTGGCCGCCTGTTCATAGGCGTCAAGGACATGTCGCAGCCGGGGCGCAAAGGCACGACGGCGTGCGGCAGCGTTTTCCAGCTGTTCCAGCTCCGTTTGCATTTCGTTTTGCTGGCGGAGGAGCGAGGCGCGCTCGGCATCGAGCGCGTTTTTGCGTTCGAGGTACAGCGCGGGGGTATAGACCCCGGTTTCGATCAGTTCAAAAGCGCGGCTCATGCGTGTGTCCAGTTCGGACAGGCGTTTTTCCAGCAGCCGGAGCGAGGCGCGCAGCGGCGCAGCTTCATCCTGACAGGGAAGAGGACTGCCGTCGGAAGAATAGCCGGCCAGCCAGACGCGCAGTGTGTCGAGCACCATGCGCTCGATTTCGTCATAGCGGTGCGAAATGGTCGGACAGGCCGAGCGGGAGATGCAGAAGATAAGCGGCTCGCGCGGGACGGTCTGCCGGTTGGAGACGCAGTTGCGCTGCATCTTGCGCCCGCATATGCCGCAGACGATCAGGCCGGTGAAGGCGTTTTTCTGTCCCTTTCCGGCAGGCACCGGGGGCGCGGGATGGCTTGCAAGGATTTCCTGTGCGCGGTGCCAGTCCTCGCGGGAAACAAGCGCTTCGTGCCGCCCTTCATATAACTGCACCTCTTTGGCGGTCAGGCGAACGACCTTGAGCTGGCCGTCCACCACCTCCTTGCGGGTCGGGCGACGGGTGCTGGTGGTGTAGCCTGCATAGTGTGGGTTGTGCAGCAGAAGAGACACGCGGCGGTCGGTCCACTGGTTGCGTGCGCCCGGCGGCGGGGGCAGCAGTCGGTTGAGCCGTTTTTTGATCTGCGAGATGCACACATCTTCGTGCACGAACCAATGAAATACATTTTGCACGATCGGAGCGGTTTGCGGGTCGGGCTCGAGCGAGCCGCCTTTTTCGCCTTTGAGTTTGATTTTGCGGTAGCCGAAGGGCGGTTGTCCGGCGGTGTATTTGCCCTCGCGCCGTGCGGCCTGTACACCGGCGTTCAGACGGCGACGGATGGTTTTATATTCGCGGCGGGACATAAAAAGCCCGAATTCAAAATACTCCTCGTCGTATTCGTTGTTTGGGTCAAAGGTTTTAAACGGCGTGATGATGCGGGTTTCCGAGTATTTGAAGGCGCGCGCGACAATGCCCTGATCGATGCTGTCGCCGCGCGCCAGACGCTCGATCTCCATCACGATCACGCCGCGCCATTGTCCGGCTTCGACCTCTTGCAGCAGCCGCTGCATCTGCGGACGCGCGGCAATGGTGTCGCCTGAGACGACCTCTTCATAAATCGCCCCGATGGGCAGACTGCGTGCTTCAGCCAGTTCGGTGAGTGTGCGGCGGTGACGGGCGAGCGTGTCGCCTTCGCCGCGTGCTTCAGCTTCGAGGTCCTGACGGGATTTGCGCAGATAGATGCAGTATTGCGTCGGCATGGAATCCACTCCTTACGATGGTGTATTAACATCCTATCAGTGGTGCATGCAAAAAATGACATGCTAAGGCTTGTCCGACGCATAGGATACGGCGAAAGGGGAGTCCCGCATGGCTGTTGCTGCAACCTATCACTATGCGCATGGCACGGTTTCGATTTGTGATGACGCTTATTGCGAAGTTTCGACGGAGGAGCTTAAACGCCGCGAAGAGCATATGTGGCGCGCGGCATATGAGATTGCGCTGGGGGCGCAAGCCAAACGGCAGGAAACGGAAAAATGAACAGGAGCTGGAAGTGTATTTCAGCGCGCCAAAATCCGTCAAATGGCGGTGATTCTTTTTGTTCAGTTTTTTCTCTTTTCACACAACATGTGGTGTGCTATAATGAAAACCTACACCAAATAGCATGAGTGAGGAAATGATAATGGTTCGAGTAATCAAAAAAGATAATACAAAAGAAGCGTTTAACATTCAAAAAGTGGTGATTGCGGTCAATAAATCCGCAAACCGCGTGCTGTATACGTTTACCGAGGAAGAACTGCGGGCGATCTGCGATCATGTGGAGGGCTACATCCGTGACCATGGCATGACCGAGGTACAGATCTGGCAGATGCATAATATTGTCGAGGCTGCGCTGGAAGCAGTGCGTCCCGAGGTGGCCAAGAGCTACCGCGATTACCGCAACTACAAGCAGGACTTTGTCGGCATGCTGGACAGCGTGTACAAAAAGAGCCAGTCGATCATGTACATTGGCGATAAGGAGAACTCCAACACGGACTCTGCGCTGGTGTCCACCAAGCGCAGCCTGATCTTCAACCAGCTCAACAAGGAGCTGTATCAGAAGTTCTTTATGAACACCGAGGAGTTGCAGGCCTGCCGCGACGGCTATATTTATGTGCACGATATGTCTGCGCGCCGCGATACCATGAACTGCTGCCTGTTCGATGTGGAGCATGTGCTCAAAGGCGGCTTCGAAATGGGCAATCTGTGGTATAATGAACCTAAGACACTCAATGTTGCCTTTGATGTCATCGGCGACATTGTGCTGTCTGCGGCCAGCCAGCAGTACGGTGGCTTTACCGTGCCGTCGGTCGATCTGCTGCTCGAGCCGTATGCCGAGCGCAGCTACAAGATGCTGACCGAAAAGTACAGCCGTCTGGGACTGGATGCCGAGACCGTGGAAAAAGAGGTCATGGCGGATATTCTTAACGATTTTGAGCAGGGCTTCCAGGGCTGGGAGTACAAGTTTAATACGGTCGCGTCCAGCCGCGGCGACTATCCGTTCATCACCATGACCATGGGCACCGGTACGGGTCGCTTTGCAAAGCTGGCATCCATTACGATGCTGAACGTCCGCCGCAAGGGACAGGGCAAGAAGGGGCAGAAAAAGCCCGTGCTGTTCCCCAAAATCGTGTTCCTGTACGACGAAAACCTGCACGGCCCGGGCAAGGAGCTGGAGGATGTGTTCGAGGCGGGCATTGAGTGCTCGTCCAAGGCGATGTATCCGGACTGGCTCAGCCTGACCGGCGAGGGCTATGTGCCGTCGATGTACAAAAAGTATGGCGCGATCATCAGCCCGATGGGCTGCCGCGCGTTCCTGTCCCCGTGGTACGAGCGCGGCGGTATGAAGCCTGCGGATGAAGAGGACAAGCCGGTCTTTATCGGCCGGTGGAACATCGGCGCGGTGTCGCTGCACCTGCCGATGATCTACGCCAAGGCGCAGCAGGAAAACCGCGATTTCCACGAGGTGCTGGACTATTACCTCGAGCTGATTCGCCGCCTGCATATCCGCACCTATGCGTACCTCGGTGAGATGCGCGCGTCCACCAACCCGCTGGCGTATTGCGAGGGCGGCTTCTACGGCGGTCATCTCAAGCCGTCGGACAAGATTAAGCCCATCATGAAAACCGCAACCGCGTCGTTCGGTATCACGGCCCTCAACGAATTGCAGGAGCTGTATAACGGCAAGTCGCTCGTTGAGGATGGGCAGTTTGCGCTCGAAACGCTCGAATACATTAACCAGAAGGTCAATGAGTTCAAGGAAGAGGACGGCAACCTGTACGCCATCTACGGCACGCCGGCCGAGAGCCTGTGCGGCTTGCAGGTCGAGCAGTTCCGCCGCAAGTACGGCATCATTGAGGGCGTGTCCGATCGTCCGTATGTCTCCAACAGCTTCCATTGCCACGTTACCGAGGATCTGACCCCGATCGAAAAACAGGACTTGGAGGGCCGGTTCTGGAACCTGTGCAACGGCGGCAAGATTCAGTATGTCAAATACCCGATCGACTACAATCTGGAGGCCATCCGTTCGCTCGTGCGCCGCGCGATGCGTCTGGGATTTTACGAAGGCGTTAATCTGTCGCTGGCATACTGCGACGACTGCGGTCATGAAGAGCTGTCGATGGACGTATGTCCCAAGTGCGGCAGCCGTAACCTGACCAAGATCGACCGCATGAACGGCTATCTGTCCTATTCGCGTGTCAAGGGCGACACGCGCCTGAACGATGCCAAAATGGCAGAAATCGCAGAAAGGAAAAGTATGTGATGCGCTATCACAACATAACAAAAGATGATATGCTCAACGGAGAGGGCCTGCGCGTCGTGCTGTGGGTGGCTGGCTGCGGACATGCCTGTCCGGGCTGCCATAATCCGGTCACGTGGGACGCAGACGGCGGTCTGCCGTTCGATCAGGACGCGGAGGACGAGCTGTTTGCGGAACTCGACAAGGATTATGTGTCGGGCGTGACGCTTTCGGGCGGCGACCCGCTGTTTCCGGCCAACCGCGCGGATGTGGGTGCGTTATGCGCCCGCATCCGCCAGCGCTTTCCGGACAAGACCATCTGGCTGTATACCGGCTACACTTGGGAGGAAATTCAGGACCTGCCGCTGCTGGAAAACGTGGATGTGGTCGTGGACGGACGATTCGTGCAGGCGCAGGCGGATTCTCAGCTGCATTGGCGCGGCAGCGCCAACCAGCGCGTGATCGACGTTGGGCGTACCCGCGCATCACAGGAAGTTGTTTTACTATAAAAAGTATGGATAAGGAAGGCGGATATATCATGCAAAGGGTTGCAAAATTTC
>ERZ1090867.1028-NODE-1031-length-10354-cov-4.676959_pt1 | contig 10354 bp, 7 predicted proteins | sample MGYA00478476_ERZ1090867 | MGnify/ENA primary metagenome ERZ1090867 (study PRJEB33644, sample SAMEA5815742) | chicken gut metagenome | biome: Chicken; feature: Gastrointestinal Tract; material: Caecum | place: Ireland | collected 2019-01-01 | study: A study of the... | reverse complement strand
TTTATAATGTTATAATATTTTCATAAGCGGAAAAGCTAAAAGGAAGGAGCTGAAAAAACTATGAAAAAGAAAAAAGCGATCAGTGCGGTACTTGCAGCGTCCATGCTTGCGGCAGTGATTCTTCCGGGATGCGGTTCAGACGAGAACAGCGGAGTGACGGAGATCGAGATCCTGCAGTACAAGCCGGAAGCGGCAACGTACTTCGATCAGGTGGAAGAGCAGTTTAATGCAACTCACGACGACATCCATCTGACCATCAGTTCTCCGAACGATGCGAGCACGATCATGAGAACGAGGTTCGTCCGTGAGGATTATCCGGACATTATTGGAATCGGCGGAGATATCAACTACTCCTACTATGTCGATGCGGATATTCTTGCAGATGTATCCGATTATCCGGGACTGGCGGACGTAAAGCAGTCATATCTGGATATTCTGGAGAACCTTGAGATCACTCCGAAAGACGGTGTGTTCGGTGTGCCTTATGTGGCAAATGCAGCGGGTATCCTGTACAACAAGGATATGTTTGAAGAACACGGATGGGAAATACCCGAGTCATGGGACGAACTGATGGATCTCTGTGAGGAGATCAAGTCGGAAGGGATCCTGCCGTTCTATTTCGGATTCCGTGATACATGGACCTGTCTGGCACCCTGGAACTCGCTTGCCGTAGATCTTGCACCGGCTGATACGTGCAAGAAGGTCAATGCGGGCGAGACGACATTTACGGACAATTACAGAGAAGTGGCTGAGAAATGCCTGGAGCTTGTAAGCTACGGACCGGAAGATCCGGTCGCCTATGGCTATAATGATGCGTGTACGGCGTTTGCAAACGGCGAGTCGGCAATGTACCCGATCGGAAGCTATGCGGTACCGCAGATCCTTTCCGTTAACCCGGAGATGAATATCGATTCCTTTGTAACGCCGGGAAATGACGATCCGGACAAGAACACACTGAACTCCGGCGTAGACCTTATGTTTTCGGTTACCGCTGCGTGCGAGCACAAAGAAGAAGCATATGAAGTACTTGATTTCCTGATGGAAGACGAAAATCTTCAGGCATACATAGATGATCAGAACGCCGTTCCGTGCAAGGAAGGAGATTTTGACCTTGCGCCCATGCTCGACGGTATGAAACCGTATATCGAGTCCGGAAACATGACGGATTATCAGGATCATTATTATCCGTCGGAGATGGCGGCAGATGCGCAGATCCAGACGCTGATCATCAATAAGGATGTGGATGCATTTCTTGCCAAATTTGATAAAGACTGGCAGAGATATAACAGAGATATTATCCGTGAGGTTCAGGAATACAACGAAGAACACGGAACTTCCGAATAGGAAAGGAGCGGGATAGATTATGAAAAAAGTAAATGGCAGCAAGCGGACATATATGCTGATCACAATACCGATCCTGGCACTGTTTGTCTGCTTTAATACAGTACCGCTGATCCGCGGCGTGATCTACAGTTTTACGAACTTTAAAGGTTTTGGTACATATGATTTTGTCGGATTCAGGAACTATATGGATCTGTTTACCGATCCCAGAATCGGCGGGTCATACCTGTTTACGATCAAACTGGCTGTTGTGGCAACGATCCTGACGAACGTGATCAGCCTGATCCTTGCCCTCGGCCTGAACAGCAAGATCAAGGGGAAGACATTTTTAAGAGCAGCTTACTTTATCCCGAATGTACTTGGAGCGCTGGTTGTAGGTTATATCTTCCAGTATTTCTTTACCTATATCCTTCCGGGACTTGGAGAGGCTCTTGGGATCGACGCTCTGAGCGGAAGTATGCTGTCGAACAGCAAGACGGCATGGATCGCCATCGTGATCGTATGTGCATGGCAGTCCATCGCGATGAACACTATCATCTACATCTCCGGTCTGCAGACTGTGCCGGAAGACGTATATGAGGCGGGCGACCTTGACGGAGCTACAGGCTGGAAGAAGTTCAGATACCTGACATTCCCGCTGATCATTCCGTTCTTTACGATCAACATGGTCCTCTGTGTCAAGAACTTCCTGATGGTATTCGACCAGATCATGGCTATGACAAAGGGCGGCCCGGAGCAGAGTACAGAGTCTATCTCCTACCTGATCTACAACAATGGTCTTTCAGGCGGAAGTTTCGGTTATCAGAGCGCCAACGCGGTAGTATTCTTCATCGTGATCGTTGCAATCTCCGTAGCGCAGATGACTATATCAAGTAAGAAGGAGGAACAGTTATAATGTATGAGAAAATGAAAGCCAGAGTAAACTGGCCAATTACAATCCTTCTGTTTATCGGTCTGATCACAGTGGCGTTTCCGCTGTATATGACAATCGTAATTGCATTTAAGCAGCCTACCGAGATGACGAACAGCATCTCAGGTATCCTGTCGCTGCCTGCACACTGGAGTCTGAGCAACTTTGCACAGGCGATGGAACTGACAGATTTCTGGCACTCCCTCGGGAACAGCCTTCTGGTAACGGTCAGCACGGTTGTGCTCTGTATCCTGCTCCACTCCCTGATGGGATACGCAGTAGGAAGAAATAAAGCGCACAGTAAGGTCTACAATCTGATCTATCTCTTTATCGTAAGCGGTATGTTCGTGCCGTTTGCAATCCTGATGATGCCCCTGGCAAAACAGACGGCTGAGATGCACCTTGATAATTGGGCTGGCGTTATCCTGCTTTATGTGGTATTCTATATGCCGATGAATTTACTTCTTTATACAGGATACCTTGTAAACATCCCGATCGCACTTGAGGAAGCGGCGAGAGTAGACGGAGCAAGCACATGGCGTACATTCTGGAAGATCATCTTCCCGATCATGAAGCCGATGCACGCGACAGTAGCAGTAATCACGGCTCTGGCAGTATGGAATGACGTAATGACCCCGTTGATCATTATGTCAGGAAAAGGTCAGAATACGCTGCCGTTGGCACAGTTGACATTCCAGACACAGTTTGGTACGAACTACAATCTGGCATTTGCATCTTATCTGCTGGCTCTGATCCCGATCATCATATTCTACGTGATCTGCCAGAAACAGATCATCAATGGTGTGGTAAACGGCGCTGTGAAATAAGTGAGCCCTGATGCGCATACGCGCGTCTTACCCGGGCGGGTGTTATGTGCAAAGAAGTACATTCACCCGCCCTTTTCTTATAGATGAAAGTAAGGACACATATTAGTTAATATTCACAGATTAGGAGAGACAGATTATGAGCATAGTATATGACGAGGCGCAGAAGACGATCAGCCTGCACACGAAAAATACGACATATCAGATGCAGGTAGATAAATACGGATTCCTTCTGCATCTGTATTACGGAAAAAAGGCAGAGGGCTGCATGGACTATCTTTTGACTTATTATGACAGAGGATTCTCCGGCAATCCGTACGATGCAGGAAATGATAAGACATATTCGATGGACTCGCTGCCGCAGGAATTCCCTTCTTTGGGAACGGGAGATTACCGTACACCGGCGTGTATTATCAAAAATACGGACCGGACTTACTGCAGTGATTTTCGATATGAGAGTCACAGCATCCGGGACGGAAAATATGCACTCAAAGGGCTGCCGGCGGTATATGCAGATGACAGTGAAGCGCAGACGCTTGAGGTTGTACTTCAGGACCGCGTGACGGGAGTACAGGCCGTCCTGCTCTATGGTGTGCTGCCGGAGTATGATATTATTACCCGCAGCGTAAGGATTGTAAATGCGAGCAGTGGACACATTTCCGTGAAGAAGCTTGCGCCGGCGTGCCTGGATATGATGGGAGGCCAGTATGATTTTATTACATTCTACGGGCGTCATGCCATGGAGAGAAATATGCAGAGGATGCCCATCGGGCACGGGGTACAGAAGATCGGCAGTCTGAGAGGATCATCGAGCCATCAGTACAATCCTGCTGTTATTATGGCGGATCATGAGACGACGGAAGATGCGGGAAGCTGTTATGCGATGGCGTTTGTCTACAGCGGTGGTTTCCAGAGCGAGGCAGGACTGGATCAGTATTATCAGACAAGACTTCTCATGGGATTTTCCGAGGAACAGTTTGCGTATCCGCTCAGTGCCGGTGAAGAGTTCCAGTCCCCTGAGGTCATTATGAGTTATTCGTCGGAAGGACTTGCAAAACTGTCCCAGAATCTGCACCGCTGTATGCGGACACATCTGTGTCGGGGAAAATACAAGGAGGTTGTGCGGCCGATTCTGTTAAACAGCTGGGAGGCGTCCTACTTTGATTTCACGGGAGAGTCTCTTCTTAAACTGGCGTCAGAGGCGGCAAAACTCGGAATTGAGATGTTTGTAATGGATGACGGCTGGTTCGGAAAGCGCGACAGCGAAATGCGCGGCTTGGGAGACTGGAAGGTCAATGAAGAAAAACTGGGATGTACGCTCGGTGAATTGATCGGGAAGATTAATGATATGGGTCTGAAATTCGGCATCTGGATTGAACCGGAGATGGTCAATGAAGACAGTGATCTCTACCGTGAGCATCCGGACTGGGCTTTCGTCATACCGGGACGCCGTCCAAATCGTTCCAGACATCAGCTTGTCCTTGACTTCTCCAGAAAAGAAGTGGTAGATCATATCTACAACCAGATCTGTTCAGTACTGGATCAGGGAAATGTGGAATATATCAAATGGGATATGAACCGGAGCATTGCGGATGTGTATTCCGCTACAGCAGACAGTCAGGGACGGGTGTTGCACGATTACGTGTTGGGGCTTTATGATTTCCTTGAAAGACTGGTGAAACGATATCCGAACATTCTGATTGAAGGCTGCAGCGGCGGCGGCGGACGTTTTGATGCCGGAATGCTGTACTATACGCCACAGATCTGGTGCAGTGACAACACGGATCCGATCGACAGACTGGAGATTCAGTATGGAACGTCGTTCATCTATCCGGCTTCCTGTGTGGGCTCCCATGTATCCGCTTCGCCGAATCATCAGACTGAGAGAGTGACGCCGATGAAGACACGCGGAACCGTGGCTCTTGCCGGCACGTTCGGATATGAGCTGAATCTGAATGAACTCAGTGAAGATGAGAAAGCAGAGATCCGCCGTCAGATTGCAGAGTATAAAGAGTATGCTGCACTTGTTCAGAGAGGACTCTATTATCGCCTTACAAATCCTCAGACAGACAATCAGGGAGCATGGGAATTTGTGTCAGAGGATCAGAGGGAAGCGCTGGTTCAGGTAGTCGGTATTAAGAAACACGCCAATATGACGGTAGATTATATCAAAGTCAAGGGGCTGAAAGAAAATACAATGTACCGTGAGACAACAACCGGAAAACTGTACAACAGTACAGCTCTCAGGGAAGCGGGCGTGCCTAAGCCGGTGCTCCATGGAGAATATCAGGCATATCAGTGGCATTTTGTACAGGCAGATTAAGATACGGGGGATGGAATCATGGCAAAGAAATCAAGAGCTGCCAGAAAGAAAGAGGCGGCAAAAACAAAGGCAGTTACCAGCAGCGTAAAAGCTGCAGAAGACATCAAGGCGGCAACTGAGGCGGAGAAAGCAGCAAAGGCAGAGGCTGAGGCAAAGGCAAAAGAGGAAGCCGAAGCAAAAGCGAAAGCGGAAGCAGAGGCAAAAGTGAAAGCCGAAGCAGAGGCAAAGAAGAAAGCTGAGGCCGAGGCAAAAGCAAAAGCCGAAGCGGAGGCGAAGAAGAAAGCGGAGGCAGAGGCAAAAGCGAAAGCGGAAGCAGAGGCGAAGAAGAAAGCGGAGGCAGAGGTAAAAGCGAAAGCCGAAGCAGAAGCAAAGAAGAAAGCAGAAGCAGAAGCCAAGGAAAAAGAGGAAGAAGACAGGATCTTCATGGAAAGACTCGGACGTCATCATGATGAGCTGCGCTGGCTCTATATGGAATTGTATGGCAATGACGATATGTTTGCAGAGCTGTGCGGCCAGATGAAACGTTACTATGACGAGCGTAACGAGAAATTGAAAAAACTCGATGCCGAGCGCGAAGCTGAGGGCGAATGGTATCGTAAACGCGATATGCTCGGCATGATGATGTATATTGACAATTTCGCCGGAAATATCAAAGGCGTACAGGAAAAGCTTTCATATATCGAGAAATGTAATGTCAACTATATTCATCTGATGCCTTTTCTTGATTCTCCGAAAGGACGTTCCGACGGCGGCTATGCGGTAGCTGATTTCCGTAAGGTAAAACCGGAGCTCGGTACAATGGATGATCTGGCGGAACTTGCAGAAGAGTGTCACGAAAAAGGTATCAGTCTGTGCATGGACTTTGTTATGAATCATACATCGGAGGATCACGAGTGGGCCAGAAGGGCGCGTCAGGGAGACGGAGAATATATGAGCCGGTATTTCTTCTATGCAGATCCGTCCATTCCTCAGGAGTATGAGAAGACGGTTCCGCAGGTATTCCCGACGACGGCGCCGGGCAACTTTACTTATCTGCCGGAACTCGGGCATTATGTGATGACGACATTCTATCCGTACCAGTGGGACCTGAACTACCGCAATCCGCGTGTGTTCAATGAGATGATGTACAACTTTCTTTATCTGGCAAATCAGGGTATGGATATTATCCGTATCGATGCTGTACCGTATATCTGGAAAGAGCTGGGAACAAACTGCAGGAATCTTCCGCAGGTACACACAATTGTCCGTATGATGCGCATGATCGGCGAGATTGTGTGCCCGGGAATCGTGCTGCTCGGTGAGGTTGTTATGGAGCCGGATAAAGTGGCACCGTATTTCGGTACGGTTGAGAAGCCGGAGTGTCATATGCTCTATAACGTGACGACCATGGCGACTACATGGCATACTGTTGCTACAAGAGACATCCGCCTTCTCAGAAAGCAGATGGATATCGTGTGCTCACTGCCGAGAGAGTATACATTCCTCAATTATCTGAGATGTCATGATGACATCGGCTGGGGCCTGGATTATGATACTCTGAAAACATGGGGTATGGAGGAAGTGCCTCACAAGAAATATCTGAATGACTATTTCCAGGGCAAGACAGAAGGAAGTGTCAGCCGGGGAGAACTCTACAATGAGGATCTGGTGACCGGAGATGCGAGATTCTGTGCGACTACAGCATCTATGTGCGGAGTTGAAAGCGCTGGATTTGAGCAGAATGAAGAGAAGATGGACTGGGCGATTACAAAAGACGTGATGCTTCATGCATATATGTTCACGCAGTCAGGTATCCCGATGCTCTACAGCGGAGATGAAGTCGGACAGGTTAATGACTATACATACAAAGATGATCCTGAGAAAGCTCCGGATTCCCGCTATATCCACAGAGGAAAATTCAACTGGGATCTGGTGGAAAATATCAAGGATAAGAGCAGTGTGCAGGGACGCATTTTTAATGCTCTCGGAAAGCTGGAGAAGATCCGCAGAAGTGAGCCTGTATTTAATGCAGATGCCGAAGTGTGGACGAAAGACTACAGTGATCAGTCGATTCTCTGGATTGTCCGCAGAGCAGGCGGAGAAGAACTCCACGCAGTGTTTAACTTCAGTGATTATCCGAAGACAGTTTGGATGCCGGAGAAAGCAGAGTACACAAATCTGCTGAGCGGCGGTACGGATGAGCTGGTGACAGTGGATCTGCCGGGATGGGGATTCTTCTGGATGAAGAAGAAACTGTAAAAATAGAATGGGACGATAAAAATGACCGGAAGCTTTTGTTAAAGCAGCCGGTCATTTTTATGTTAAAGTTCTTCAAAAGAAAGATTTGAAGGAGCGTCAGGAAGCTCTTTTGTCAAGTCTAATTCCGTAGTCGGCACCGAAGAATCTACTTCCTGAAATACAGCATTGTCAAACCAGATCTTGCCCTGCCCGCTTAAGAGGATGCCGATGCTGATAACTGCGGCGTCTTTCGGAACATCCAGAACACAGGCGTAATGGTTCCATCCGGTTGTGCCCTGAATGGGTCTGTTCTGCATATTGTCAAGGACTAATGTACGGCTGAAAGCATCGTCGATACGCATCCAGAGGCCGGACCAGCCGGTCTCGTTTCTGAATATCCTGTGAAAATGATATTTTGAAAATCCTGCAACAGCAGCAATATTGTCTACGGTCAGTGGCTTATCAAGATTCTTTTCAATAAAATTCAGTGCTGTCTGTATTTCTGCGTAATAGATCATGCGTTTTACCCTCCTCCATGCTGAAAGTATAACACAGTACTGCAGACAGATTTTGACCATTCTTGCGATGATAAGAAAATGGATACAAAAAGAAGGCGGCAGCGTCGAAGAAAGATTTGACATTTAGAATTACAGAATATATAATGAATGACGAAACAAGGGCGTTTTCTTTAGGTGGAGAACGCCCTTTTGGCTTTTGGGGAGGAGTATATTGTCAGCTCAGCCATGCCATTGCATGGCCGAACTGGTAACTCAAATGAAAAGGAGGTTTCATTTTATGCATAATTACACAAGAGAGGATATCCTGCGTCTTGTGGAAGAGGAGGATGTCGCTTTCATCCGTCTTCAGTTTACGGATATCTTCGGAACCATGAAAAATATGGCTGTGACCGTCAGTCAGCTTGAGAAAGCATTGGATAACCGCTGTATGTTCGATGTTTCTTCGCTTGACGGGCTTTCCGGCGAGGAAGACTCGGATATGTATCTTTATCCGGATCTGAGTACGTTCGAAATTTTCCCGTGGCGTCCGCAGCAGGGAAAGGTAGCACGTCTGATCTGCGATGTATACCGGACGGACGGAACGCCCTATGAAGTAGATCCGAGATATGTGCTGAAGAAGGCGATCGCACACGCTGCAGAGCTTGGCTACACGCTTAATGCCGGGCCGGAGTGTGAGTTCTTCCTGTTCCATACGGTTGAAGACGGGCTGCCGACCACGCTTACGCATGAAAGAGGTGGATATTTTGACATCGGTCCGGTAGATTTCGGTGAGAATGCAAGACGTGATATGGTGCTGACTCTGGAAGAAATGGGATTCGAGATCACGTCCTCCCATCATGAAATCGCGCCGGCACAGCATGAAATTGATTTCCGGTATGATGAGGCTTTGGTGACGGCTGATAATCTCATGACATTTAAGATGGTGGTAAAGACGATTGCAAAGCGGCACGGGCTTCATGCCACATTTATGCCGAAACCGAAGATCGAGACATACGGATCCGGTATGCATATCAATCTGTCCTTAAGCCGTGATGGGGTAAACGCGTTCCAGAGTGAGACAGATCCGAATGGTCTGAGCAGGGAAGGATACTATTTCATCGGCGGTCTGATGAAACATATGAAAGCGATTACCTGTATTACTAATCCGACGGTTAATTCCTACAAACGGTTTGTGCCGGGATATGAGGCGCCGGTTTACATGGGCTGGTCTTCAAAGACGAGAGGACCGCTGATCCGTGTGCCTTCAGGAAGAGGGGAGAACACCAGGATCGAACTGCGAAGCCCGGATGCAACGGCAAACCCGTATCTTGCGCTGGCAGTGCTTCTCATGGCAGGACTGGATGGTATCGAGCATCAAATTATGCCTCCGGAGTGTATCGACGAAAATATTCAGAAAATGACACCTGAGCGCCGGGCGGAGCTAGGCGTGCAGGAACTTCCCAGAACGATCAAAGAGGCGGTAGAAGAACTGGAAAAAGATGAATTGATACAGGAAGTACTTGGGAAAGAGCTGGCGCATAAGATTATTAAGGCACAGAAAAAAGAGTACAAAGCATACTGTATGCAGGTAACAGACTGGGAAATCGAAAACTATTTGTATAAGATGTGATACCAGTCTGCTCATGCGCTGCGAATGTTGTAGGGCACCATACAGGCTTGCCTGTAAATGGTGTCATATAACGTTCGCGGCATATGGCGGACGCCATACAGTGAGATGGAGCCGCGGGCGGCGGAATCGAACTGTGGGCATGAGCGGTTACAGTATAAAAATGCAGATTGAGAAATAAGACAGCAGGAGGTGACACGGATTTGAGTAATATTATAGTTGCGTTTTCTAAGCGGGAAAATGCGGTGAATATAAGAAATATCCTTGTGAAATCCGGGTTCGAAGTATCTGCTGTCTGTCAGACGGGAGCAAAGGTGCTTCAATATGCTGAAATGTGGAATGACGGGATTGTAGTGTGTGCAGACCGTATGCAGGATATGCATTATACACAGATGAGGGAATATCTTCCGGGCGGGTTTGAAATTCTCCTGATCGCATCGGCTGACAAATGGTCGGATGGCCTCCCGGATGGTGTTGTGGGTCTGCCTATGCCCCTTAAAATATATGATCTGGTCAACACGATTGAGATGATCCAGCAGACGCAGGAACGACGGAGGCGGAAAAAACGTGAATCAGGAAAGCTGAGAAGTACGAAAGACCGCCAGATCATAGAAG
>ERZ1090867.1026-NODE-1029-length-10358-cov-16.173930_pt1 | contig 10358 bp, 9 predicted proteins | sample MGYA00478476_ERZ1090867 | MGnify/ENA primary metagenome ERZ1090867 (study PRJEB33644, sample SAMEA5815742) | chicken gut metagenome | biome: Chicken; feature: Gastrointestinal Tract; material: Caecum | place: Ireland | collected 2019-01-01 | study: A study of... | reverse complement strand
CCGGTGCCCCGCTCCACAAAGAAGTCGCAGCGGGACAGCCCGGCACAGCCCAGGGCCAGGTAGGCCTTGCGGGCCTCGGCCTGTACTTCGTCCAGTTTCTCCTCGCTCAGGTGGGCGGGGATGACGGTCTGGGACACGCCGTTTTTGTACTTGTCGTCGTAGGTGTAGAATTCGGCCCCGGCCAGGATCTCGCCCGGGCGGGTGGTGGAAACGCTGGCGGGATCGTCGGGGTTGCCGATAGCGGCGCACTCCACTTCCTGCCCGTCGATGAATTCTTCAAAGACTACCTTGTCATCTTCCCGCAGGGCCACGTCCAGGGCGGCGTCCAGGGCGGCGCGGTCGGCAGCCTTGGAGATGCCCACGCTGGAACCGGCGTTGGCGGGTTTTACAAAGATGGGATAGCCCAGCGTCTGCTCGGCCCGGTCCAGCACGGCGGCGCGGTCCTGCTCCACCTCGGCCCGGATGGCGCTGGTCCAGCGGCAGTGGGGCACGCCGGCGGCATCCATCACGGTGTTGGCCAGGGCTTTGTCCATGCAGACGGCACTGGCCAGCACGCCGCAGCCCACATAGGGGAGGCGGGCCAGTTCAAACAGGCCCTGAATGGTGCCGTCCTCGCCGTTTTTGCCGTGCAATACGGGGGCGCAGATGTCAATGGACACCAGCTCCGCCCGGCCGTTCCGCAGCAGCCACACACCGTGGTCGCCGCGGTCGGGACTCAGCACACAGGGAACGCAGTCGGCACCCTGTTCCCAGCTGCCGTCGGCCATGGCCTCGGGGGTGGGGTGGCAGGCAAGCCAGCGGCCGGTCTTGGTGATGCCGATGGGGAACACTTCATATCGTTCAGCACAGGGCTCCTCGCCCAGGGCACGCAGCCAGGCCGACGCCGAAACGCAGCTGATCTCGTGCTCGCTGGAAACCCCGCCGAAAAACAGCGCAACGCGCAGTTTCTTACTTTCGCTCATGCAAAAAGACTCCTCTTGGCTGTATTTTTACACACTACAAGTCTTCAGCTTACTATAATACCATATTCGGGTCCGGTTGGCTATATGAATTTCACAATTTGTACGGGAATTTCCAAAATCCCTTGACATCCCTTTCCGGCTGTGGTATAGTATTGCCTGTAAAAAAAGCAGCAACCGGCAGTATGCCGTCGGCTCACCTTGCGGATGTGAAATCCCGGGTCATACCAGAGAAACGCACTTCGGTGCGCGCTTTCGTATGTTCGGCGGCTGCTTTTATGGCAGCCGCTTTTATCATTCTATCATACACTTGTGGGAGGTGTGTTCCAATCGCCAGCAACAGCAATTCCAAGGAACTGGAAATCAATGAGCAGATCCGCGACAAAGAAATTCGCCTGATCGGGGCGGACGGCGCGCAGATGGGCATTATGAGCCCGCGCGACGCACTGCGCATGGCTATCGACAAAGACCTCGACCTGGTCAAGGTCGCGCCGCAGGCCAAGCCGCCGGTATGCAAGATTTTGGATTACGGCAAATACCGGTTCGAGATGCAGAAGAAGGAAAAGGAAGCCAAGAAGAACCAGAAAGTGGTGGAAGTCAAGGAGATCCGTCTTTCTTTGAACATCGACGTCAACGACTTCAACACCAAGGTGAACCAGGCCGCCAAATTTTTGCAGCAGGGTCACAAGCTCAAGGTCAGCATTCGGTTCCGCGGCCGTGAAATGGCGCACACCAGCCTGGGTCTGGATGTCCATAAGCGGTTTGCCGAGGCGTTGGCGGGCAAGGCCGTCATCGACAAGCAGCCCAAACTGGAGGGCCGCAGCATGATGATGTTCATGTCCCCCGTACCCAACAAGTAAAAACGAACTCTTCAGGAGGAAACAACAATGGCTAAAATGAAGCTCAAGACCCTGTCCGGCGCCAAGAAGCGCTTCAAGATGACTGCTTCCGGCAAGATCAAGCGCAACGCGTCCAAGCGCCGCCATATCCTGACCAAGAAGACCACCAAGCTCACCCGCGGCCTGCGTATGCCCAAGTACGTCGATAAGACCAACGAGGCTACCGTCCGCAAGATGATGCCCTACGGCGGCTGATTTCCGCAAGGGAAAACACAAGGTCAGATAACTACCAGAGTATAAAGGAGATATAAACATGGCTCGTATTAAAGGCGCTACCATGACGCACAAGCGTCGTGCCAAGACTCTCAAACTGGCGAAAGGCTACTACGGCTCCAAGTCCAAGCACTTCCGCATGGCCAAACAGGCCGTCATGAAATCCGGCAACTACGCCTTCGTTGGCCGCAAGCTGAAGAAGCGTCAGTTCCGTAACCTGTGGATCACCCGCATCAACAACGCGGTGCGTGCCCAGGGCATGAACTACTCCACCTTCATGAACGGCCTGAAGAAGGCTGGCGTCGAGCTGAACCGCAAGATGCTGTCCGAGATGGCCATCCATGATCCCGCCAGCTTCAACGCGCTGGTCGAGACCGCCAAGAAGGCCCTGTAATAGAACTTGCAAAAGACTCACGCACACGCGTGAGTCCTTTTGTGTTTAAGGGGAGTGTTCTCCGGCTCCCCTGCAGGCAAGAAACCATTCACACAATTTCAGTTGATTTTGCTGCGGGAGGGCGCTACAATGGAACGTGAATCCGGCGCGGTGATCACCAGCCGCGAAAATTCTAAAATCAAATACGCCTGCTCGTTGCGGGATTCCGAGAAGCAGCGTGCCGCCGAAGGACTTTTCTTTGCCGAGGGGCCCAAACTCTGCCTGGAACTGGCCAAAAGCTGTACGCCCCGGGCGGCCTATGCCACCGAGGCGGCACTGGAAAAGACGCCGGAGCTGGCATCCCTGGACCCTGTGCCGGTAGCGCCCCATGTGGCGGAAAAACTGGCGGGGACCAAGTCCAGCCAGGGGGTGTTCGTGCTGTTTGAAACGCCCCGGCCCGACCCGGCTTTGCTCACTACCGCCCGGCGCATCCTGGCCCTGGAAGGGGTCCAGGATCCCGGCAATGTGGGAACCCTGCTGCGCAGCGCCGCGGCCTTTGGGTTTGATGCCGTGGTGCTGGGACCGGGGTGTGCTGCGCCCTTCTCGCCCAAGACGCTGCGTTCCTCCATGGGGGCCGCCGGGCGTTTGCCGGTGGTGCACAGCAGCGACCTGCCTGCTACCCTGCGGGAACTGCGGGACCGGGGCGTCACCTGCCTGGCAGCGGCCCTCTACCGTTCCCGCCCGCTGAACGAAGCAGGCCGGGAATTTCCCGGCGGCGTCTGCGTGGTCATCGGCAGCGAGGGACAGGGCCTGACCGACGAAACGGTACAGGCCTGCGACGCCGCGGTGCGCATCCCCATGACCGACCGGGTGGAAAGTCTGAATGCCGGTGTGGCGGGCAGCGTACTGCTGTGGCATTTCCGCGGGGTATAAACATGGACAAAACACTTGCCTGGCTTTGGCTGGCCGATGCCGTGGGCTCTGCCTGCCAGTATGCCCGGGAACTGCTGGACCAGTGGCCCGACCCGGAAGAACTGTATGAATCGCTGCGTGCCGGCCAGGTGGCGCCGCCCTTCTGTCTGAGCGACGGGGCGGCCGCCCGGCTGCTGGACACGACGCCTTTCGATTACGAAGAACGGCTGGACCACTGCCTGCTTACGGGGGTGGACATCCTTACCCCCGATGACCCCGCCTACCCGGCCCGCCTGCGGGACCTGCCCGATTTGCCGCTGGTGCTCTATGTCACCGGCGACAAGTCCTGCCTGAACGACCGCCGCTATGTGGGTATGATCGGCACCCGGCGGCCCAGCGCCTACGGACGGCAGGCCGCCTATGACCTGTCGCTGGCCGCGGCCCGGCAGGATGTGGTCATCGTCAGCGGTCTGGCCGACGGACTGGACAGCGAGGGCCACCGTGCCGCCGTTGCGGCGGGGGTGCCTACCATCGCCTTTCTTGGCACCGCCATCGATGTGACCTACCCGGCGGCCAACGGACCACTGCGCCGCCAGATCGAAGCACTGGGCGGTGCGGTATGCAGTGAATATCCGCCCCAGTACCAGGGCAAAACAAAGGGAACCTTTCTGGCCCGCAACCGGCTGATCGCTGCCCAGGCCGAGGTGCTTTGCGTGGCCGAAGCCCGGCTGCGCAGCGGCACGCTGAACACTGTAAGCCATGCCGAGGACTACGGCCGCCCGGTGCTGGCGGTACCGGGCAGTATTTACAGCACCCAAAGCCACGGCACCAACGAACTGCTGCGCACCCACCGGGCCGAGCCGCTTTGCGAAGCGGCGGATATTTTCCGGCAGCTGGGCCTGGATGCGCAGTCAGAAGAAAAAGCAACCGCCGAGTTTTCGCCGGCGTCGGTCAGTGCCGACGCCCGGGCAGTTTACGCCAGACTCGGCCCCACGGCCCAGGGCATCGACGCTCTGTGTGCCGCCACCGGCCTGCCCGCGGGGCGGGTGCTGGCGGCCTGTACCGAGCTGGAACTCTGCGGCGGCGCCCAGGCGCAGCCGGGACGGCGGTACATTGCTTTATAAAGGAAATCAGGAGGAGACTATGGCAAAACTGGTCATTGTGGAATCCCCGGCCAAAGCCAAGACTATTGGCAAGTATCTGGGACGAAACTATAAAGTCACCGCCAGTATGGGACACGTGCGCGACCTGCCGGCGAGCCAGCTTGGCATCGACGTGGAAAACGGCTACGCGCCCAAATATATCACCATCAAAGGCAAGCAGAAACTGGTCAAGGAACTGAAAGCCGAAGCCAAAAAGTGCGACGGCGTGCTGCTGGCAACCGACCCGGACCGCGAGGGCGAAGCCATCAGCTGGCACCTGGCCAACATTCTGGGCCTGGACCCCGCCGCGCCCAACCGGGTGACCTTTGACGAGATCACCAAAAAGGGCGTCAAGGAGGGCATGGCCCATCCCCGGGCCATCAATATGGACCTGTTCAACGCCCAGCAGGCCCGGCGGGAACTGGACCGCCTGGTGGGCTACAAGCTCAGCCCCTTTCTGTGGCGCAAGGTGCGCCGGGGGCTTTCCGCCGGCCGTGTGCAGAGCGTGGCCGTGCGGCTGATCCGGGACCGGGAAATTGAAATCGAAAACTTCAAGCCCGACGAATACTGGAATATCGACGCGACGCTGCACCCCCAGGGCAGCCGCAGCAACTTTGTGGCGCGGCTCACTGCCGGGGCCGACGGCAAAAAGCTCACCGTTACCAATAAAGAACAGGCCGATGCCATTGTGGCGTCCCTGGACGGTAAGGAGTATGTGATCTCCAAGCTGGAAAAAGGCAAGCGCCGCCGTCAGCCCGCGCCGCCTTTCATCACCTCCACCCTGCAGCAGGACGCCAGCCGGGCCTACGGTTTCTCGGCCACCCGTACCATGCGGGCCGCCCAGACCCTGTACGAAGGCGTGGACATCGCCGGGCACGGCACCGTAGGTCTGATCACCTATATGCGTACCGACAGCCTGCGCATTGCCGACGAAGCCGCCGCGGCCGCCAAGCAGTTCATCGCGGGCCGTTGGGGCGATACCTATGTGTGCCAGACTCCCCGCAAGTGGAAATCCCGTTCCGCCACGGCGGCCCAGGACGCCCACGAAGCCATCCGTCCTTCCATGCCGGAACTGACCCCCGACGAGGTGGAGCAGAGCATCAGCGGCGATACCGCCAAGCTCTACCGCCTGATCTGGAGCCGCTTCATGGCCAGCCAGATGGCGGATTGTGTGCAGGATACCGTGTCGGTGACCATCACGGCGGGGGACTATCTCTTCCGTGCTTCGGGCTTCCGGGTATCCTTTGACGGTTTCACCGCCCTGTACGAGGAATCCACCGACGACAAGCAGAAGAAAGAAACCGCCCTGCCCGAACTGGAACAGGGCCAGGTTTTGCAGCTGAAATCCCTGACGGCGGACCAGAAATTCACCCAGCCGCCGCCGCTGTACACCGAAGCCACCCTCATCCACGCCCTGGAGGAAAACGGCATCGGCCGTCCCTCCACCTATGCGCCCATCATCACCACCATCGTGGACCGCGGTTACGTGGAAAAGGATCAGAAAAAGCTCAAGACCACGCCGTTGGGCCAGGCCGTGAACCAGGTCATGATGGAACAGTTCCCCGAGATCGTGGACGTGAAATTCAGCGCCGACATGGAGAAAAAGCTGGACGTGGTGGAAGCCGGTCAGGCCGACTGGGTCCAGACGGTGGATGAATTCTACCAGGGCTTTGCCAAGAGCCTGGAAACCGCCGAAAAGAACATGGAAGGCAAGCGGGTGAAGGTGGAGGACATCCCCACCGATGAGATCTGCGAAAAGTGCGGCCGGCCCATGGTCATCAAGTCGGGGCGGTACGGCAAGTTTGTGGCCTGTTCCGGCTTCCCGGAATGCCGCAACGCCCACCCGCTGGTCAAGGATACCGGCGGCATCTGCCCGCTGTGCGGCGGCCACATGCTGGTGCGCAAAAGCGCCAAGGGCCGCATCTACTACGGCTGCAGCAACTACCCCAAGTGCAACTTCATGACCTGGGACGAGCCGGTGGCTGAAAAATGCCCCCAGTGCGGCAACACCCTGTTCAAGAAGAAGGGCCAGCTTTACTGCGCCAAGGAAGGCTGCGAGTTCGTCAAGCCGATGGAAAAGAAATAACCTGCGGGGTGTTTGCGCCCTGCCGATTCCCGTGGAGGAAAGTATGCAATGTAAGATCATTGGGGCCGGTCTGGCTGGGTGCGAAGCCGCACTGTGGCTGGCCGACGCCGGGGTGCAGGTGGACCTGTATGAGCAGAAGCCCGGCAAGTTTTCCCCCGCCCATAAAAGCCAGGGCTTTGCGGAGCTGATCTGCTCCAACTCCCTCAAGGCCGAACGCCCGGACTCGGCTTCCGGCCTGCTGAAACTGGAAATGCGCGCTATGGGCAGTCATCTGCTGCCCGCCGCCGAAACCGCCCGTGTGGCTGCCGGCGGTGCGTTGGCGGTGGACCGGGATGTGTTTTCGGCTGCCGTCACGGCGGAAGTGGAGCGTCACCCCAACATCACCATTCACCGGGAGGAAGTCACCGCCCTGGACGAAAGCGCCCCGGTGCTGGTAGCCTCCGGCCCCCTGACCGAAGGTGCCCTGGCCCAAGCCATTGCTGCCCTGACAGGGGATCACCGGCTGAGCTTCTACGATGCCGTGGCCCCCATCGTCACGGCGGAAAGCCTGGATTACGAAAAGGTGTTCGCCGCCTCCCGCTACGGACGCGGCGAAGCCGATTACTTAAACTGCCCCTTTAATAAGGAAGAGTACGAGGCCTTCCACACCGCCCTCATCGGTGCCGAGCGGGCCCCGCTCCACGATTTTGACGGGGATTTGACCGTGTACGAGGGCTGTATGCCCATCGAGGTCATGGCCGCCCGGGGCGCCGATACCATCCGGTTTGGTCCGCTGCGCCCGGTGGGGCTGCGGGACCCCCGCACCGGCCACCGTCCCTGGGCCAATGTCCAGCTGCGGGCCGAGAACACCGCCCGCACCCTCTACAACCTGGTGGGCTTCCAGACCAACCTGAAATGGGGCGAGCAGAAGCGGGTCTTCTCCATGATCCCCGGCCTGGAACACGCCGAGTTCGTGCGCTACGGCGTCATGCACCGCAACACCTTCCTGGAAAGCCCCAAGGTGCTGACGGCTAAACAGTATCTGAAAGAACACCCCAACGTCTTTTTTGCCGGGCAGATCACCGGCTTTGAGGGCTATATGGAGAGCGCGGCCAGCGGGCTTTTGGCGGCACGGCAGATCCTGGCGCGGCTGCAGGGCCGCGAACTGCCGCCGCCCCCGCCCCAGACCATGTGCGGCGCGCTGCTGCAATATATCACCACCCCCAACAAGGACTTCCAGCCCATGGGGGCCAACATGGGCATTCTGCCCCGCACGCCGGACATCGACGCCATCCGCGATAAGCGGGAACGGTATGCCGCCCTTTCCCAGGCGGCACAACAGGCCATGCAGGCCTGGGTACAGGAGGATGTACAATGAAAATTCTGATTGACGCCATGGGCGGCGATAACGCCCCCCTGTGTGTGTTGCAGGGCGCGGCCCAGGCCGCGGCTGAATTTGGCGACGGCATGACGCTGGCGCTGCTGGGGGACGAGCAGGCCCTGAAGGACTGCGCCGCCCAGAACAACATCGATCTCACCCCCTTCGAGATCATTCCCTGCTCCGAAGTGGTGGATATGCACGACGACCCCGTCAAGGCCGCCCGCCACAAGACCGATTCCAGCATGATCAAAGGCCTGACCATGCTCAAAAACGGTGAGGGCGATGCCTTTGTTTCCGCCGGTTCCACCGGCGCGCTGCACGTGGGCACCAGCCTCATCGTGCGCACCCTCAAGGGCATCAAGCGCCCGGCCCTGGCCACCCCCATGCCCGGCGCCAAGCAGAATTTCCTGCTGCTGGACTGCGGCGCCAACGCCGAGTGCCGCCCCGATATGCTCAACGCCTTCGGCACCATGGGCAGCGTCTATGCCGGGAAGGTCATGGGCCGCCAGGACCCCAAGGTGGCGCTGGTGAACAACGGCGCCGAGGATACCAAGGGCACCCCCACCTACCGGGAAGCCCACCAGCTGCTCAAGGCCAACCCCTGCATCCATTTTGCGGGCAACATCGAGCCCCGCTACATTCTGGACGGCGACGTGGACGTGGTGGTCTGCGACGGCTTTGTGGGCAACGTGGTCCTCAAACTCACCGAGGGTGTGGCCAAGACGCTGCTGGGGATGCTCAAGCAGGTCTTTTTGAAGAATCTTATCACCAAGCTCAGCTACCTGGGCATCAAAGGCGGTCTGTCGGAAATCAAACGGATGATGGACTCCGAGGAAGTGGGCGGTGCGCCGCTGCTGGGCGCCGCCAAGCCCGTCATCAAGGCCCATGGCTCCAGCAAGGCCAAGGGCATCAAGAACGCCATCCGCCAGGCCAAGACCTGTGTGGCCAACGATCTGTGCGGCACCATGCAGACCGCGCTCTCCGCCCTGGACACCAAACCCCAGGCGTGAGCCTGCCGCTGCCAGTCACTGTAAGAAAGGAAGAACCCACCGTGCCTACCCATAAACCCGAAGAACTGCAAGAGGTTCTCCACTATCATTTCAAGAACCCGGCGCTGCTGCGCATTGCCCTGACCCATACCAGCTTTGCCAACGAGAGCAAAGTCCCCACCACGCATAACGAGCGGCTGGAATTTTTGGGGGACAGTGTGCTGTCGGTGGTGGCGGCAGATTATCTGTTCCACCAGTCTGACCGGCCCGAGGGCGAGCTGACCCGGATGCGGGCCAGCCTTGTCAGCGAGGACGCCCTGTTCCAGTTTGCCAGCGAAATTCACCTGGGCGACTATCTGCGCCTGGGCCACGGCGAGGACCTGGGCGGCGGCCGCAACCGTCCCAGTGTGGTGTCCGATGCCTTCGAGGCCGTCATCGCCGCGCTGTACCTGGACGGCGGGCTGGAAGTGGCCCGCAATTTCATCCTGCCCTTTTTGAGCGAGGGCAAGACCGCCGAGGAAGACTACAAGACCCGCCTGCAGGAAGTGGTGCAGCAGAATCCCAACGCCCGCCTGCGCTATGAGGTGGAGGGCGAAACCGGTCCCGACCACGCCAAGCAGTTCACCGTCGCCGTCTACTGCGACGAGGAACGCCTGGCCGAGGGTGTGGGCCGCAGCAAAAAGGCGGCGGAACAGCATGCCGCCAAGCAGGCGCTGCGCCGTCTGCAGACCAAACGCTAAGGAGACCCTATGCGCCTGAAAGAACTGGAAATCCAGGGCTTTAAGTCCTTCCCGGACCGCACCAAAATCACCATCGGCAACGGCATCACCGGCGTCGTGGGACCCAACGGTTCGGGCAAATCCAATATTTCCGACTCCATCCGCTGGGTGCTGGGCGAAACCAGCTCCAAGCAGCTGCGCGGCTCCGGCAAAATGGAGGACGTCATCTTCGGCGGCACCCAGACCCGCGGTGCCATGGGCTATGCCTCGGTGGCGCTGACCATCGACAACAGCGACCATGGCCTGGATATGGACGCCGACGAAGTGACCATCGGCCGCCGGTACTACCGCAGCGGCGAAAGTGAATATTCCATCAACGGCCAGAACGTCCGCCTGAAGGACGTCTACGAACTGCTGCTGGACACCGGCCTGGGCCGGGACGGCTATGCCATCGTAGGCCAGGGCCGCATTGCCGAGATCGTGGGCGCCAAGTCCGGCGAACGGCGGGAAATCTTTGAGGAAGCCTCCGGCATCGCCAAATACCGCTACCGCAAAAACGAGGCCGAACGCCGCCTGGCCGCCGCCGAGGGCAACCTGGAACGCCTGCGGGATATCCTGGGCGAACTGGAAAAGCGGGTAGGTCCCCTGAAACGGGACAGCGAGAAAGCCCAGCAGTTCCTGGAACTGTCGGCTTCCCGCAAAAGCC
>ERZ1090867.1025-NODE-1028-length-10358-cov-21.037756_pt1 | contig 10358 bp, 9 predicted proteins | sample MGYA00478476_ERZ1090867 | MGnify/ENA primary metagenome ERZ1090867 (study PRJEB33644, sample SAMEA5815742) | chicken gut metagenome | biome: Chicken; feature: Gastrointestinal Tract; material: Caecum | place: Ireland | collected 2019-01-01 | study: A study of... | reverse complement strand
GACCACCGTCTGGCATTTGGCGCGGGAGGAGTGGACCTTTTTCACCGGGCAGGCTGTGCGCACAGCGTCGTTGATATGGGCTTCGCACATCCCGCACATCATTCCGTTGACTTCTACAGTGTACTTCCACATGGTTTTGTATCCTTTCTCTTTTTTGTGTGATGATACTGCGCAATGGGATCTCTGCCTGCTGTGCGGCTGCCCCCACCATCAGAGGATTTCCGAAGTCGGAGCTGCCGGGGAAGTGCAGGCTTTTTCATTTTGCGGATTTCTCTTTAACTACATGGTTTTTCACCCCAAAGCAAAAATAAAGGATATGGAACAGCCATACTGCGCCAAGGATTGCGCAGGGAATATAAAGCGATTTTTGAAACATCATCAGGAAGCCGACCAGCATGAGGAGTGTGACGGTGAGCATCACCCGGATTTTGGCTTTCCATGTCATGCCCTGACCCTTTACATAGGTTTCCAGGTTGTTTTGATAGAGTTTTGTACCCTTGAACCAGCGGTCCAGTTTTTCAGAGCTTCGGCCAAAGCAAAAGGCAGCCAGCATCAGAAACGGGAAGGCCGGAAGCAGGGGCAATACCACACCCAAAGCGCCCAGTCCAAGGCCCAAAATACCCAGGGCGAGATAGAGGATTTTTTTGCCAGTCATGTTTTACGCATCCTTTCTTTTACTGTCAAGAGCATATGGGACACCGCCAGAACAGGATGATAGAGAAGCATCCTGGGGCCGGAAAAGCGCATGATTTCCTGGATTTTTTTCCGCATCTCCGGGCGATAGCAGTGTACTTTGCAGTTGGAGCAGAAGGTTTTGCTCTCCATAAATGGGCAGTGGTCAGACCGGTCTATAGCGTAGGCCAAAACTTCCCGGCAGTCCGGGCACAGATCAGGCCGATGGTGCTGTTTCCTGCAGTACAAATGGACCATCTGTGAAACAACCCGCTTTTCCTGTTCCCGCTTGGCATCGATGGATTTCATGGCGGCAGTCCTCCCTGTATTTGAATGGTGAACGATCACGGATAAACCCGTGGAACAAAGCATCCTGCTCAGCTCATGCGGCCCTGTTCCACGCAATACTGCTGGTCCACAATTCCCATCGTAGACTGCCGGTGGGATACCAGCACAATGGTCTGCTCTCCCTTTGCCTGCTGCAGCGACCGCAAGATGACGGCCTCATTCAGGCTGTCAAGATTGCTGGTGGGCTCATCTAGAAGCAGCAGCGGCGCCTGATGGAGAAAAGCCCGGGCAAGTCCCAGTCTCTGGCGCTCTCCGCCAGACAGGGAATCGCCCAATTCAGCGACCGGCGTATCATATCCCTGGGGGAGGGAGGCAATAAAGTCATGGACCGACGCCTTGCGGCATGCTTCCTCCAGCTCTGCCTGGGTGGCATCCAGTTTGGCGATTCTCAGATTGTTGGCGATGGTATCGTGAAACAGGTAGGTTTCCTGGGTGACATAGCTTTCCATACGGCGGAGATTCTCGGTATTGATCTTCTGAATCGGGCGATCTGAGATGCGGATTTCTCCCTGCTCTGCTTGCCAGAAGCGCATGAGCAGCTTGAGTAAGGTGGATTTTCCGCTGCCGCTTCGGCCCAAAATCCCAACGATTTTCCCTTTGGGAATTTCCAGATCCATGTGGGACAGAATCTCCTCCTCACCATAGGAAAAGCTGAGATCGTTTACCGAGGCTCCGGCAAAGGTCACCGGCGGATAGCCGCGGATATCTTCTACCACCGGCTGCTCCTCCAGAAGATCCAGCACCCGGTTGCCTGCGGCGAAGGTGTTCTGCAGGGTGGCACCCAGAGCGGCCAGGGCGACGCTGGGGCCAAAGGAACTCATTAAGGTGAGGGTGGCAATGAGAGAAGCCGAAAATCCGCAGCGTGTGGCCGACGCATACAGCATGGCAAAATCAAACAGCAGGATCACGGTGTTGGTGATTGCGCTGTTGCGGCCGGAGATCCGCTTGGCCTTTTCCTCCTGCCGGGACAGCTGTGTGCCCCGCTGCTCCAGTTCCTGCCGGCGGATTTGGCCCTGTCCGTATTGCAGGGTCTCGGAGAGCCCGCGCAGGCTGTCCAGCACAAAGCCGGAGAGCTGGCCGCTCTGGCTGCGGACCTGCTGGCCCACATCTCCGCTCCAGCGGGAGGTCAGCCAGGGGATCAGAATTCCCACCATGCCATGGGCGAGAAGCGCAAGGACGCCCAGGACCGGGTGATAGCTCCACAGAAATACAGTGACCAGCGCCGTATACAGCGCCGCAATGCAGATGGGGGAGATGGTGTGGGCGTAGAACACCTCCAGCAGTTCAATGTCCGAGGTGATGACACTGATGAGGTTTCCTTTGTTCTTGCCCTCAAGCTTGGCGGGGCACAAGCGGCGCAGGACGTCAAAGACGCGATCCCGCAGCAGGGCCAGCAGCTTGAAGGCGATAAAGTGGTTGCAGGTCTGTTCCCCATAGCGCAGTGCGCCCCGCAGCAGGGCACAAAGGCCGATCAGCAGGAACAGCACAGACAGGGGAAGATGCTGCTCCATCCCCAGCACACGCAATAAGGCAAAGCCGCCGAGTACGGTGATGGCTGTGGCACAAAGGTGCCCCAGAAGCCCCAGAAGGACAGCCAGACTCATATACCCAGTCAGAGGTCTGACTAGACCGACCAGTTTCGCCATGACCTGAATCCCAGATCGCTTCATCTTACTGCCACCTTTCCATAAGCTTCCAGCTGCTGCTGGGCGTTCCACAGGCGGGCATACTCGCCCTGCTGGGAAATCAGCGCATCATGAGTGCCCTGTTCAGCGATGACGCCCTGCCGCAGCACATAAATCGGATTGGCGTCGGCCGCATTGGCCAGCCGGTGGGAAATCAAAATCACTGTTTTCTTCCGGGCGAGCCCTTTGATTTGTTCCATAATGGCATTTTCACTTTCTATATCGATGTTGGAAGTGGCCTCGTCAAAGATGTAGATGGGGGTGTCATGGAGCAGTGCCCGGGCAACGGCCAGACGCTGGCGCTGCCCGCCTGAAAAATTGACGCCGTTCTCCTCCAGCACTGTGTCCAGTCCCTGCTGCGTCCGCAGGAAATCCGCCAGCTTGACCTGCTCCAGGACGCGCCAGAAATCGGCATCTGTCGCCGCGTTATCGCCCATTTTCAGGGTATCCCTGACGGTGCCGCGGAACAGATAGCTTTGATGGCCTACATAGGTGATGTTCGCCGTCAGAGCGTCCTCCGCAATGTCAAGCAGGGGGATTCCGCCGATGGTGAGCTCTCCCTGAAATCCCCGTATCCGACCCATGAGAATGGCAGCGAGGGTGGATTTGCCGCATCCGCTCTCCCCGACCAGGGCCGCAAAACGACCAGACGGGACGGAAAAATCCACTCCATCCAGAACTTCCCGTCCTGGCTCATAGCCAAACCGCAGGCCTTTGCAAAGGATGGTGGAATCGCTGGGGAAGGAGCGGTTTCCAGTTGATGCATCGGGGAGATCCAGCAGCGCAAAGAGTTTATCCGCTGCCGCCATCCCGTTCATGGCAATGTGAAAATAGGAACCCAGCAGGCGCATGGGCAGGAAAAATTCGGCCGCCAGAAGGATGACAAGGATTGCCCCAAAGAGGGACAGGCTCCCGCCATGAAACTGCCCCACTGCCAGAACAATCCCCAGTGCCGCACCGCCATAGGCGATAAGGTCCATGACAATGATGGAGTTCAACTGCATGGAGAGAACTTTCATGGTAATTTTGCGGAAGCGTTCGGCCTGCTCGTTCATCTTCTGATGCTGGTGTGCATCCGCCTGATAAATTTTGAGGGTGGTAAGCCCCTGCAGGTTTTCCAAAAACGAATCGCCCAGGGAGGTATACTCACCCCAGTATTTCCCCAGAAGCTTCTTGGCAAAACGCTGCACTGCCACAATGGTAATGGGGATCAGTGGGACGCAGAGAAACAAAATAACCGCACAGGGCAGACTGACAAAGCTCAAGACCGCAAACAGGGTCAAAGGCGCAAGGATTGCGTAGCACAGCTGAGGCAGATAAGACCCAAAGTACACCTCCAGCTGATCAACGCCCTCTACCGCCAGCTGGACCACCTCAGAGGTTCGGGCTTTTTGCTGATACGCCAGGCCCAGTCGCAGCAGTTTTTCGTAAATCATGGTGCGCAGCCGTTCCTTTACCTGCCGGGCAGCGCGGTGGCTTGCCCGGCTGGCCAGGGTCGTGCACAGATATCGGATGGCCAGGGCGGACAGCAGGACCCAAATGGCGTTTTTCCACCCTGCCAGGTCGGCCCCGGCGGAAAGCTGGCTCAAAAAAAGGGAAATTCCGCACATCAACCCAATGTTGCAAAGCAAAGAAATCCATTGGAACAACACCTGTACCAACACATATTTTTTGCTCCTGCCCATCATGTGCATCAGCCGTTGATTGAACATCGCTTCAGGCTCCATTATGTTAGTGACAGCTAACTTTCGGACGTAATGATAAGCCAACCACGGCGTGGTTAGCTTTCTCTAACGATTGATATTGTAGCAGAAAGTCATGGCTGCGTCAATAGATCGGTTTTCATAAGAAAATGAGATGCCTCCAAACAACGAAAACCATCCTATGCAGGTGGATGGGTGATGCGACCGTTTTTGGGAAAGAATTCCTTTCTGCCTCTTGACAAATTGGAAAGACTGTTTTATCATAACGGTGTTATATAACGGCGCTATATGGAGGCTGGACATGGAAGAAAAATCAACGGCTACTCTGGAGAAGATTCAGCAGGCCGCCATGGAGGAGTTTGCAGAAAAGGGGTTCCTTGGAGCTTCCCTGCGGCAGATTGTAAAGCATGCCGGCGTCACCACCGGTGCGTTCTATGGCTATTTTTCCAGCAAGGAGGCCCTTTTTGCCTCGATTGTGGAGCCCCACGCCACCGCGTTGATGGGCCAGTTTATGAAAGCACAAACCTCTTTTGCCGAGCTGCCGGAACAGGAGCAGCCGGATCATATGGGGCTGGAGTCAAGCCAGTGCGTCCATTGGATGGTAGACTATATCTGTGACCACCGGGAACCGGTCAAGCTGCTATTGTGCAAGGCAGAGGGCACCAGCTATGAACATTTTGTCCACAATATGGTGGAAGTGGAGGTGGAATATACTCTCCGCTACATTGAGGTGCTGCGCCGCCTGGGGTATGCGTATCCCGAACTGGACGAGCAGCTGTGCCATATCATTGCCAGCGGGATGTTCAACGGCATCTTTGAGATTGTCATCCACGATATGCCCAAAGAACGGGCCATGCGCTATGTGGATCAGCTGCGGGATTTTTACACTGCAGGCTGGCTGAAGCTGATTGGCCGGTGAGAAGGCGCCGGTGATGGGTCGGAAAGATTGGGGCGACGCCCCTTTCTTTTTATATTGGTAGTTAGAAATATCTAACCAACAAGGAGGGATTGCTATGAATCAAAAAAAGCAAAATGCCCTGGCTGTCCTGCTGGGATATGCAGGTAGTCACAGGAGGCTAACCTGTCTGGGCCTGGGACTGTCAGCGGTATCCATGGTGTGCAGTATGGTCCCTTATATCTGTATCTGGCTGGCGGCACGGGATCTGATCGCCGCAGCGCCGGACTGGACCCGGGCCCAGAGTATCACACACTACGGCTGGATTGCCTTCGCTTTCGCGGTGGGAGGCATCCTTGTCTATTTTGCGGGCCTGATGTGTACCCATTTGGCCGCGTTCCGCACAGCAGCCAACATCCGCAAACAGGGAATGGCCCATGTCATGAAAGCGCCGCTGGGCTATTTCGATGCCAATGCCTCTGGCCTGATTCGCAGCAGGCTGGATGCTGCTGCTGCCGACACCGAAACCCTATTGGCCCACAATTTGGCCGATATCGTAGGGACCATCACCCTGTTTCTGTCCATGCTGGTGCTGATGTTTGTCTTTGACTGGCGGATGGGCGCGGCCTGCCTGCTGGCGGCGGTGATCTCAATCCTGGCTATGTTTAGCATGATGGGCGGCAAAAACGCCGGGCTGATGGCGGAATATCAGGCGGCCCAGGACCGGATGGCCAAGGCCGGCACAGAGTATGTCCGGGGAATTCCAGTGGTCAAGATCTTCCAGCAGACTGTATATTCTTTCAAAGCCTTTCAGCAGGCCATTGAAGATTACAGCACCAAAGCAGAGCATTATCAGGGCGATATCTGTCGGGTGCCCCAATCGATCAATCTGACCTTTACGGAGGGAGCCTTTCTGTTTCTGGTGCCGGTGGTGCTGTTCCTGGCTCCCGGCGCGCTGGCTTCCGGTCATTTTGCAGGATTTGTGACGAACTTTGCTTTTTACGCCGTGTTCTCCGCTATCATTTCCACCGCGCTGGCTAAAATCATGTTTGCAGCCTCCGGCATGATGTTGGCTAGCACCGCTCTGAGCCGCATTCAGCCAGTAATGGATGCGCCGACCCTGCCGACACCGGAGCATCCCAAGATGCCCCGGAACAATCAGGTGGAATTCCGGGATGTGAGCTTTACTTATGATGGAGCACAGGTCCCCGCCCTGGCCCATGTTTCCTTTACTGCCGAGCCGGGGGAAACGGTAGCCTTGGTGGGGCCTTCGGGCGGCGGCAAGACTACCGCTGCCAGCTTGATCCCCCGGTTTTGGGATGTGGACGAAGGAATCGTGAAAGTGGGCGGGGTGGATGTGCGCCAGATCGATCCCCATGTGTTGATGGATCAGGTGGCCTTTGTGTTCCAGAATAACCGGCTGTTCAAAGCCAGCATCCTGGAAAATGTTCGGGCGGCCCGCCCCGATGTCAGCCGGGAACAGGTTCTTGATGCTCTGGAAGCCGCCCAGTGCAGCGATATTCTGGAGAAGCTGCCCCAGGGACTGGACACGGTGATCGGTACGAAGGGAATCTATCTTTCCGGCGGCGAGGCCCAAAGGATTGCCCTGGCCCGCGCCATTTTGAAAGATGCTCCCATTGTGGTGCTGGACGAGGCCACCGCTTTTGCTGATCCGGAAAATGAAGTTTTGATCCAGAAAGCCTTTGCCCGGCTGACGAAAGGCCGAACCGTCATCATGATTGCCCATCGGCTTTCCACGGTGGTGGGAGCGGATAAGATCCTGGTGCTGGACGGCGGCCGGGTGGTCGAGCAGGGCACCCACCAGGAATTGGCTGCGGCAGGCGGATTGTATGCCCGAATGTGGTCGGATTACAACCAGGCGATCCAGTGGAAAATGGAGAGCGGCAGCGGCAAGGAGGAAAAATAATGTTTGGAGCAAAGTTTCAGCGGAAGTATGCCCTGACCGGCCAGGAGGTGGAAAACGTCAAAAAAGGCACGTTCTGGACGGTGATTGTCAATCTGGTCGTGATGGGCGGCGTCAGTATCCTGTATCTTGTGATGTCCGGTCTGATGACAGCACTGACCGGGGGTGCATCTCTGCCCAGCGCTCTGCCTGTGCTGGCGGGGCTTGGGATATTTGTACTCCTGTCCTTTTTAACGCATCTCCAGCAGTACAAAGCTACTTATGGCCTTGTGTACAGGGAGGTGAAAGCCACCCGTCTGCGTCTGGCAGAACGGCTGCGGAAGCTGCCCCTGGGATATTTCGGCAAGCGGGATCTGGCCGACCTGACCGAAACTCTGATGGGAGACGTCAACCGGATGGAGCATGTTTGGAGCCATGTGCTGGGCTACCTGTACGGCTCCTACATCTCCACCGCGGTGATCGCGGTGTGCCTTTTGTGGTACGACTGGCGGCTGATGATTGCCTGTCTGTGGGGAGTGCCGGTGGCTTTTGTCCTCCTGTTCGGAAGCAGAAAAAGCACTGAGCGCCAGGCCGAGCAGACCAAGGAAGCCGCCGTGCGAGTCTCAGACGGGATGCAGGAAGCTCTGGAAAATGTTCGGGAAATCCGGGCTGCCAATCAGGAAGATCGGTATCTCAGCGGATTATACCGGAAGATCGACGATCATGAGCGGGTCATGATTCGCGGCGAGCTGGTTACCGGTCTGTTTGTCAATGGGGCCAGCGTCATCATGCGGCTGGGGGTAGCCACCACCATCCTTGTGGGGGCCCAATTAATCCTGGCCGGGCAGATCGACTTCATGCTGCTGTTTTTGTTCCTGATGGTCATCACCCGAATCTATGCGCCTTTCGACCAGAGCCTGGCTTTGATCGCTGAACTGTTTGTTTCCCAGGTTTCGGCGGACCGGATGAACGGACTGTTCGACACTCCCATTGCAGAAGGGACGGAGACCTTCTGTCCCAAAGGGTACGACATTGTATTTGACCACGTGGACTTCGCCTATGACAAAGAGGCGGTTCTGCAGGATGTCAGCTTTACCGCCAGGGAAGGGGAAATCACCGCCCTGGTGGGTCCCTCCGGCTCGGGCAAAAGCACTTGTGCCCGGCTGGCAGCCCGGCTGTGGGATGTCACCGGAGGCTCGATCCGGGTGGGTGGGGTGGATATCGCCACGGTGGACCCGGAGATGCTGCTAAGCGATTATTCCATGGTCTTTCAGGAGGTTGTTCTCTTTGACGATACGGTGATGGAGAACATCCGCCTGGGCAAGCGCGGTGCCTCCGACGCGGAGGTGATCGCTGCGGCCAAAGCCGCCAACTGTCAGGAGTTTGTCAGCAAACTGCCCCAGGGCTACCAAACGCCTATCGGGGAAAACGGCGCTAAGCTCTCAGGTGGCGAGCGCCAGCGGATTTCTATCGCCCGGGCGCTGCTAAAAGACGCGCCCATCGTATTGCTGGACGAGGCTACCGCCTCTCTGGACGTGGAAAATGAAACCAAAGTCCAGGAGGCTCTCTCTCGGCTTTTAACAGGCAAGACGGTACTGGTCATCGCGCACCGGATGCGGACTGTAGCGGCAGCGGACCACATCGTGGTGCTGAAAGAGGGAAAGGTAGCCCAGCAGGGGACCCCAAAGGAGCTGATGGCACAGGGTGGACTTTACCGGCGGATGGTGGAACTCCAGAGCGAAAGTGCCCGGTGGAATCTGAAGCAAGCATAAGCTGGCTGCCATTTGAGAGAAAGAACAGTTTGTAAATCCAAATGGAAAAGATAGAAATTGTGATCCGATTCACAACAGATCATGGGAAAACATACGAACAAACGGTTTTTAAATGGTTCGAAAAAACGCATTTGGAACGGAAGGTATTACACTATCCTGGTTTGGAAATTCATTTGTCTCATCGCCGGGTAATAAAAGACGGACATGAAATTCATTTAAGCCGTTATGAATATGGTGTTTTAAGCCTTTTGGCACGGCATCCTGGAAGACTGTTTACAAAAGAGCAAATGTATACGGATCGCCTGAATGGTCTGCTCCCGGAGGAAGACTTCCAGCGGATCTTTACCCGCATCAAGCTGGAGCGGGAGCAGCTGGAAGGGAGAAGAAAATCTCTGGAGCTGAAAAAGAAGAGCCCCGTCTCTCAAGAGGACGAGGCAAAGGAACTGGTACAGCGGTTTCTTGAAACAGGCGGTGAGAACCGGGAACTTCTGGTCAGTCTCATTGAACGGATTGAGCTGACTGCAGACAAAGAGATCATCATCAAATTCCGGTTTCCGGAGTTGGATGAAAAAGCAAAAAAGAAATAAATGATGTACTTTCGATGGAATTTTTCGGCGGCGTTACTTGCATTAGGCTTGGCGGGACACATATTATACCGCGCCCTGGGCCCATTGTCAGCCGGCTTCGTCAAATAACCTCCAGTTCGTCTATGACTTTCTCAAACTGCTTGCGCTTGATCTGGAGGCGGTTGCCGTTCATAATGAGCCAGTTGGCGTCAGGGTTTTCCTCGGCTAACCTGCGGAGCTTCTTCTCCCCAATGCGAAAATATCTGGACGCCTCCTCAATGGAAAGCGTGTATTTTTGCCAGATAGGAATATCGTTCGTGTTCAAATACAACACCTCCTGTAAATTTGCGCGTCCCCTTTCAAGAGGACGGTGTTGCAAAAAATAAGAGGCAGAAAACGGATGGCTGCTGGCACAGCTCCACGGGAATTTCACCCCGGCCCATGCTGATGGGTGCGGCGCACGATGCTTTGCGGGCGTCCAATGCGCGAGTCTCATTATCCTGTCTGCGCGTCCTCGCCCACAGGCTGCCACCCCTGCTTCACGGCTTGGTGTTCATCGCTCTCCTGTTTGGTAGGGGTCCCATCCTGCGGACTTGCAACAGGGTCATGGCGCACTGGCCGAACGGCTCAGCACAAACAGATCGTATCCGTCTGCCTTATACTGCGCCGGAGGCCTCCCGCCGGGCTTTCTTTGTCAAGGAGCTATACAGGGACGCCGCGTGGAAAGGGGGAAAACACGCAGCGCCCGGCCCTGGGTCAGTTCAGATCAAAGCCCAGGATGGAGATAATCAGCTTCGTTTCCAGCCGCCGGCGC
>ERZ1090867.1023-NODE-1026-length-10369-cov-4.578146_pt1 | contig 10369 bp, 7 predicted proteins | sample MGYA00478476_ERZ1090867 | MGnify/ENA primary metagenome ERZ1090867 (study PRJEB33644, sample SAMEA5815742) | chicken gut metagenome | biome: Chicken; feature: Gastrointestinal Tract; material: Caecum | place: Ireland | collected 2019-01-01 | study: A study of the... | reverse complement strand
GTATCATATCATAAAAACAGGAAGAAAATGTAAAGATAACATACAAAGTGTGTAAAACATTCGACAAACACGGATATATTCGCTATAATAACAACTATTGAGGGTTAGGGGCGGAACCGGCTTATGCCCGGGAGAAAGGAGAGGAATGAATGCTTCAGATCAGGGATATCTGTAAAGAATACCGCACCGGCAGTCTGGTTCAGAAAGCACTGGACAAAGTTAGTTTAAACTTAAGAGACAATGAATTCGTCGCGATTCTCGGACCAAGCGGCTCCGGGAAGACAACGCTTCTTAATATTATCGGCGGGCTTGACCGCTATGACACGGGAGATCTCATCATCAACGGGATTTCCACAAAAAAATATAAGGACAGGGACTGGGATTCCTACCGGAACCATACGATCGGGTTTGTATTTCAGAGTTATAACCTGATCCCCCATCAGACGATCCTTGCGAATGTGGAGCTGGCGCTTACGATCTCAGGCGTGGGAAAGGCGGAGCGCAGGCAGAGAGCTCAGGAGGCTCTGGAACAGGTCGGGCTCGGGGAGCAGGTGCACAAGAAACCAAATCAGCTCTCGGGCGGACAGATGCAGAGGGTGGCGATCGCCCGCGCACTTGTCAATGACCCGGATATCCTGCTGGCGGATGAGCCCACAGGAGCGCTGGACAGTGAGACCAGCATACAGGTCATGGAACTGTTAAAGGAGGTGGCCAAAGACCGTCTGGTCGTGATGGTAACCCACAATCCGGAACTGGCGTATGAATATGCGAACCGGATTGTTAATCTGAAGGACGGGAAGATCATATCAGACAGCAACGAATATATCGTCGCAGATGAAGAAATGAAAGAGCCGGAACACAGGAACATGGGCAAAGCATCCATGTCATTCCTGACGGCTCTGTCTTTAAGTTTTAACAATCTCAAGACAAAGAAAGCCAGGACGCTTCTGACGTCATTTGCAGGATCCATCGGCATTATCGGCATTGCGCTGATTCTGTCACTGTCTACCGGAGTGAATGACTATATCCATCAGGTGGAGGAAGAGACGCTCTCGGAATACCCCCTTCAGATTCAGAGCACAGGCTTTGATTTTTCGTCTATTATGGTAAGCGACGAAGGAGGCGGCGCACAGGATCAACAGGGAGATATTCATGTGGTGGAGATGGTGACGGATATGTTTTCCACTATGGATTCCAATGATCTGGAATCTCTGAAGGCTTATTTTGACAGCGGGGACAGCGGAATTGAACAGTACACGAACGCAGTGGAATATTCCTATAATGTAGAGCCGCTGATCTATAAAGAGAATGGAGATGAGATCCGCCAGGTGCATCCGGACCGTTCCTTCGACTCCATGGGACTTGGGAGCTCTTCTAATTCCAGCAGTATGATGTCCGCTATGATGAGCACGAATGTGTTTTATGAGATGCCGGAGAACGAACAGCTCTATGAGGGACAGTATGTCGTAAAGGCGGGACGCTGGCCGGAAAATTATAATGAGTGTGTGCTGGTGCTGACATCAGGCGGCGGAATGAGCGACTTTATGCTGTATACTCTGGGCTTAAGAGACCCGCTGGAGCTTGACGAGATGGTGGATCAGTTCATCAATGAAGAAAATATTACTGTACCGGAGGATATGGGAACTTACACATATGACGACATTGTGGGGACCGTGTTCCGCCTGGTAAACAGCGTGGACTGTTACCAGTATGACAGTCAGTACAATGTCTGGACAGACAAATCCGGTGACGATGCATATATGAAACAGCTCGTAGAAAACGGGGAAGAGCTGACCATTGTCGGAGTCGTACAGCCTTCTGAGGATGCCAATGCCTCTGCGCTGAGTCCCGGAATCAACTATCCGGCATCCCTGACAGAGCACGTGGCAGAATACGCGGCGGATTCCGAGATTGTAAAAGAACAATTGGCGGAACCTTCTGTCAATGTATTCACGGGAGAGAAATTCGGGGAGGAAAGTTCAGAAGACGGATTTGACACGGATTCTCTGTTCACGGTGGATGAGGAAAAGCTTCAGGAAGCATTCGGTTTTGATGAGAGCGCATTTTCCAATCTCGGGGATTCGCTCGACTTTTCGGGACTATTTGCGGACGCGGGCAGTTCGCTCGATCTTTCCGGTATGACAGACCTTGGAAATATCCAGGTGAACCTGCCGGATATGCCCGCCATGAGCATGGGAGACCTTCTGGGAAGTCTGGATCTTGACGTATCCTCCGACGGGTTTTCTCAGATGGCGGCAAGCCTGATGGAGGGATATCAGCAGTATGCGCAGGAGCATCCGGAAGCGGATTACTCCGGACTTTCCGGGGCATTTCAGGAGTATCTGGGCTCAGATGCGGCGCAGCAGATCCTGAGGGATAATATTGCGGAAATCATTCAGTCCGGAGAAGGCGTTACCGTGACTGCAGATCAGCTCAGGGAGATGATAAGTGCACTCATGTCCGGATTTCAGGAATATGCTGCGAAGAATGGATACACAGATCCGGATAAATTCGACGAGTATCTGCAGGAGTACCTTGCAACATCCGAAGCTCAGGGAATTCTGAACAGCTATGCCGATGAGATCTTTAACAGTGTGATTGAAAATGTAGATATTTCTTCCGAACAGATCAGCAGACTTGCGGGTGAGCTTGCGGCGGGATATCAGCAGTATGCGCAGGAGCATGGAGCACCTGATCCGAGCCGTATGGGCGAATACTTTATCGCGTATCTGGGTACGGCGGACGGACAGCAGAGACTGACGGACGGACTTGCAGGAGCTGTGGATACAGCCGGGCTGGAGGAACAGATCTCCGGTGCGGTGGAGAGCTACATGAGAACCGCCATGGCCTCCTACGGAAGCGCTATAGGCCAGGCGATGGAAACCCAGATATCGTCTGCCATGCAGCAGGTGATGGGCCAGCTCGCCGCGGGCATGAGCGACGCCATGGGGCAGGCCATGACACAGGTGGGCAGCAGCCTTGAGAATGCAATGAACATTGACGGAGAAGCATTTGCTGATGCATTCCAGATGAACATGACAGGGGAAGAACTGGCAGAGCTTATGATGTCTATGAATTCAGGACAGAGTGCATCCCTTGAGAATAATCTGAGAACACTGGGGTATGTAGACTTTAACGAGCCGGCAGGCATTGATATCTATCCGAAAGATTTCGAGAGCAAGGAAGAAGTAGTCGGCATCCTTGACGATTACAATGCACGCATGGAGGCGGAAGGGAAAGAGGAACAGGTGATCACATACACCGATGTAGTGGGGACACTGATGTCCTCCGTAACCGATATCATTGATATCATCAGCTACGTGCTGATCGCGTTTGTGGCGATTTCCCTGATTGTTTCTTCTATCATGATCGGAGTGATCACATATATCAGCGTGCTGGAAAGGAAAAAGGAGATCGGTATCCTGCGTGCGATCGGAGCGTCAAAAGGAAATATTTCGCAGGTATTTAATGCAGAGACATTTATCATCGGCCTGTGTGCCGGCCTGCTGGGAATCGGTATTTCGCTTCTGCTTCTGATCCCGGGAAATGCACTGATCCATTTCCTTGCGGGAACCGATGATGTAAGCGCCGTGCTGCCTGTTGTACCTGCGCTGATCCTGATAGCCTTAAGTGTAATTCTGACCCTGATCGGCGGTCTGATTCCGTCAAGAAAAGCGGCTAAGAGTGATCCGGTGACAGCGCTTCGGACAGAGTAAAAGCGGAATAAACACACGGCAGAGAGAACAGTTGTACAGAAGAAATCAAAGACATGGTAAGGAGAGTGGCCATGAGTCAGAATATTATAGAATTAAGAAATATCAAGAAAGTATTTGAAGATGATGACACTACAGTAGTGGAGGACTTCAATCTTGAGGTGAAGAAAGGGGAATTCGTCACCTTCCTCGGCCCCTCGGGCTGCGGAAAGACGACAACGCTTCGAATGATCGCGGGCTTTGAGTTCCCGACAGAGGGGGAGATCCTGCTGAACGGGGAGGATATCAGTCATCTTCCGCCAAACCTGAGACCGATCAACACAGTGTTCCAGCGCTATGCTCTGTTTCCGCATCTCAATGTCTATGACAACGTAGCTTTCGGACTTAATTTGAAAAAACTTCCGAAACACGTGATCGATGAAAAAGTAAAAAAGGTACTGGAGGTCGTAGATCTCGAGGGATTTGAAAAGAGAAAGATCTCCACACTGTCCGGCGGCCAGCAGCAGAGGATTGCGATTGCCCGAGCCATTGTCAATGAGCCGGACATCCTGCTCCTCGATGAGCCTCTGGGCGCGCTGGATCTGAAAATGAGAAAAGAGATGCAGCTTGAGCTGAAATCCATGCACGAACAGCTTGGGATCACATTTATCTACGTGACTCACGATCAGGAGGAAGCGCTGACCATGTCCGATAAGGTGGTAGTCATGTCGGACGGTATGATCCAGCAGATCGGGACGCCCGAGGAGATTTATAACGAGCCGAAGAATGCATTTGTCGCTGACTTTATCGGAGAGAGCAATATCTTCGAGGGAAAGATGACGGCATCCAAGACCGTTGCATTCTGCGGGGCCCAGTTCCCGTGCGTGGACAATGTGCCGAAAGATACGAGGGTTGACGTGGTTGTGCGCCCCGAGGATGTGGTCATCACCAGACCTGAGGACGGGCAGATCCGGGGAACCGTGGACTCGGCAGTCTTTAAGGGAATGTATTACGAGATTACGGCGATTCTGCCTGATGAGAATGAGGTAGTCATCCAGAGCACAAGAAGCGTCCGGATCGGTGAGGAGATCGGTATGCGCATCGGGCCTGACGAAATCCATGTCATGCCGGCAGGCGTGCTTGTCAATGTATTTGACGGAACGATTACGAAAGACGGCCGCGCTGCATTTGCCGGGGGCGAATATGAGTGCGATCTGACTCAGCTTTACAAGGGCTCGGTCTTAACCGGCGAAAGCTCTGTCAGAACAGCGGATGGGACGGAGATTGACCTCGGCGGAACAGAAGTGACGGTGGAAGTGCCTGTGAAAGCAGTCTCCATGAGTGATGAGCAGCTGGATTACCGTGCAGATGGAAATATTATTTCTTTTATCTACAAAGGAAACCATTACAACTATACAGTTCGCACAGCTACGGAGGACGACTTCGTGCTGGATGAGGATGATCTGTGGAATGAGGGGGATCACGTCAGTCTGATGATCCCGAAAGATCAGATCATACTGAAGAGAAAGTAGGGATTGGATATGAATAGATTTCGGTTCAGCAGAAAACAGCTCTGTATACCTTATGCCCTGTTTCTGATCTGCTTTGTCGTACTGCCTCTGGCAGTTATCGTATACTATGCGTTTACGGACGGGAGCGGCAGGTTTACCCTCGCCAATTTCCTGAATTTCTTTACCAACGGAAATACGATCGGCACCCTCTGCTACAGTGCTGTGATTGCGGTTGCAGTGACTGCAGTCTGTCTGCTGGTTGCTTATCCGGTGGCATATGTGCTGGCCAGAAGCGGTCTGAAGAGAGGTCCGGTGCTTCTGATGCTGTTCATCCTCCCTATGTGGATCAACTTTACGCTGAGGATCACAGCGCTCAAGGAGATACTGACAGTGATCGAGGGAAATCTCTCCCTGCATCCGTTTCTTAATACCGTGATCGGTATGACCTATGATTATCTTCCGTTTATGATCCTGCCGCTGTATACGACGCTTCTCCAGCTTGACCAGAATCTGCTGGAAGCGGCACAGGATCTGGGAGCAGGTCCTGCGGCAGTGTTTTCAAGAGTGACGCTGCCTTTATCCATGCCGGGAATTGTAAGCGGTATCACCATGACTTTTCTTCCGGCTATGACGAATTATGTAATCCTTGATATGATGTACAACAGTACCTATATCATGGGATCACTGATCGGAAGCTACTTTAATATCTACGACTGGAACAACGGTTCCATGATCTCCCTGATCCTGTTTGCAGTGATCTGTATTGTCTCGATTATTACGGGCGGGGAGGATCAGGATGATGCGAAGAACAGGGGGGCAGTGCTGTAATGAAAAAGATACTTTCCTATTCATGGCTTGCCATTGTGGCGTTATTCATGTATATCCCGGTGCTGATCCTTGCCTTTTACAGCTTTACGGACTCTACGACGATCGGCGCTGTGCGCGGATTCTCCCTGCACAATTACGTGACGCTCTTTACAACGGAAGAGCTTAAGAATATGATCATCGGCACTGTCCTGCTGGCTGTGGGGGCGGCGGTGATCTCCTCTGTTCTGGGAACCGTAGGCGCTGTGGGCGCGTTTTATTCCAGACCGCTGTCACGCGCGATGGTGGAGACGGCAAACCGGATTCCGGTGGTAAATGCGGACGTCGTGACTGCATTTTCTATCTGTATCCTGCTTATCGTCGTGCTCGGAATCGAGAAGAATACATTTATCCCCCTGGTGATCGGGCACGTGGTGCTGTGCACGCCTTTCGTGTACCTTGCCGTGATGCCCAAACTCAAACAGATGGACAACGGTCTTTACGAGGCGGCTCTGGATCTGGGGGCAACACCTTTTCAGGCGCTGTACAAGATCGTGATCCCTCAGATCATCCCGGGAATTATTTCCGGATTTATGCTGTCTATCACACTTTCACTGGATGATTATTTTATCTCCACTTATACAAAGCCGACTACATTTGACACCATCAGTACCTATGTGGTCAACGCTACCAGAGGGGCTCAGACGGAGATCAAGACTGCGCTGTGGGCATTGTCTACCGTAATTTTCGTGGTCGTGATTCTTGCAGTGGTGATCATGAATGTGGCTTCGGCGAAAACAGAGAAGAAACAGGAGGTGGGTGCGTATGACAGCAGAGAGTAAGACGAAGCGCTGCAGGATGATCAGAACTGCGGCAGCGGGGCTGGCGCTGACGGCAGGGCTTTCGCTGGTACTGCCCGGAACTGCCTTTTCCGGCGGGATGGCTTCTGTATCTGCGGCGGAAAGCGGACAGAAAGTGACGCTGCGTATCGCCAACTGGGAAGAATACATTGACGAGGGAGACTGGGACGAAGAGGAGGCCATTGAGCTGGATGACCGGGAGGGCACGACTATCCTGGGAGAGAACTCCATGGTAGAGGACTTTGAGGAGTGGTATCTGGAGACATATGGTGTGGATGTGGATGTTGAGTACTCTACATTCGGTACAAATGAAGATCTGTACAACCAGCTTACTCTCGGGAACAACTTTGATCTGGTCTGTCCCTCCGAGTATATGTTTATGAAACTGATCGCAGAGAACCGGCTGCAGCCTCTCTCTGAAGGTTTTTTTGATGAGCAGAATGAAAACAATTATTATATCCGGGGAGTGTCGGATTATATCAGGAATATATTTGACACGAATACAATAAACGGTGAACCGTGGAGCAAGTATGCGGCGGGATATATGTGGGGAACTACCGGGATCGTCTACAATCCGGACGTGATCTCAAAGGAAGAAGCTTCCCACTGGGCGATCCTCGCAGATCCGAAGTACAAAGGACAGGTGACAATCAAGGATAATGTACGCGACAGTTATTTTGCCGCATTGGGAATACTGAACGAGGAAGAACTGCTGGAGCCGGAGTTCCTGCAGTCTTCCGACCGTCTGGATCAGATTGCGGAAGCTATGAACCGGACGGATGAGGAGACGGTTGGAAAGGCTGAGGCAATCCTGAAGCAGATGAAAGAAAACGCCTATTCTTTCGAGTCTGACAGCGGGAAAGCCGACATGGTCACGGGGAAAGTCCTTGCCAATTATCAGTGGTCGGGAGATGCGGTCTATACGCTTGACCAGGCGGAAATCGATGATTATTATCTCGCCTATGCCGTGCCGGAAGAGTGCACGAATGTCTGGTTTGACGGCTGGGTTATGCTGAAAGACGGCATAAATGGCGATGCGGCGAAGCAGCAGGCAGCCGAGGCTTTTATGAATTTTATGTCCAGACCGGACAACGTAGTCAGAAATATGTACTATATCGGATACACCTCTGTAATTGCAGGGGGAGACAGTGATATCATCTATGCCTATGCAGACTGGTGTTACGGGGCGGAAGATGATGCGGAAGATACGATAGAATATCCGGTGGGATTTTTCTTCAGCGGCGATAACGCTGATGAAGATTATGTCATTACCGCCGAGGCAGATCAGGCAGACAGACAGCTCTTCGCCCAGTATCCGCCCCAGGATGTGCTGGAGCGCGCCGTGGTTATGCAGTACTTTGACCAGGAAAACAATGAGCGGATCAACCAGATGTGGGTCAATGTCCGGTGCTTTGACCTTGCGTCACTGACATGGCATGACTGGGCGAAGATCGCGGCCGTTGTGATCGTACTGGCAGCGGCAGTGGTGCTCTACAAAAAACGCGATAAAATACGTATGCGTACCGATGTGTGATTGGAAAATCATTAAAAAATCATAAGACCAGCTAAAAGTAAAGCGGGCACACGAAGAACTGATGTCAGATAACTTCGTGTGCCTGTTTTAGAATGAGTTTTTACTCCTGAGCCGGTACGAAAAATCGAATTTACTTACAGAAAGATCTCTGCTTTTTTATCGCTCTGGCAGACTTTTTTAAGTTTGCTCTCTGCCATTTTCATTTTCAGTGAATTAACGCTTCTCGCGTTCTGCTTACAGACGCGGACACATTTCATGCAGCCGATGCATTTCTTTGTATCGGTTTTTTTCGGCTCTTTTACCGGGATTGCACCTGTCGGACAGACTTTGGCACAGGCGCCGCAGAGAGTACACATATTGGAGTCTGCTTTCGGGAAGAGGACATTTTTTCCATATTTCTTGTAAGGTGTGCTGCCGGGCACCTGAATGTTGATGTGGTCGAAGGATTCTTCCTTTCTGATCCTGCGGTTGAGGTTGACTCCGAATTCAGCGATAGTCTTCAGGTCTGTTTTATTCGGTCTTCTCGCGCCGATCGTCGGTACGATGGAGTGTTCTGCCGGAAATGCTGCGGCGCCGATGACCTTAAAACCACGGTTCTCTACTTCTGTTTTCAGTTCCAGAAGGGCGTCTTCGTATTCGCGGCATCCGTATGTAGCGATCAGGGCGGCAGGGGTATTGTCTCCCGAGATATTCTGAAGGTATTCCATGAAAAGAGCGGGCACGCGTCCGTAATATACCGGGATTGCAAAGATAGCGAAATCATTATGTGCAAATTTCAGTACCGGTTTCTTTTCTTTGTAGACAGAAAAATCGAAAGATACCGATTTAAGGTCAATGTTTCGGGCAGCCTCCATGACGGTTTTTCTTGTTGCGCCTGTCGGACTGAAATAGACAAGCTTCAGTTCATTCATTTTCATAAAACAAAACTCCTTTGTATGTATTTGATCTTCCTGCGGAGAGACAGACATCTGTCAGCGGAAGTCATAATCCGATAACAACTATGATAGCATACTATGTGAAAAATTGCACGGCATTCAGGAAAAAGCTATTGTATTAATTGTATTATATGATATAATACAAAATATCAAAGACGGAAGACACACTCAATACGGGATCGGAAAGGATTGTGAAGAAAAGAGGTAATCTGTATGGTACTTAAGATCGATATGTCGGGAGAGATTCCCATTTATATCCAGCTCAGAAATGAGATTGTAAAGGGGATCGGCAGAGGTGAGCTGTCGCCGGGAGAGAACCTGCCCACGGTGCGGCAGCTTGCATCGGAGCTGGGCGTCAATACGATGACGGTGAGCAAAGCATACCAGCTATTGAAATCTGAGGGATTTATTGAGACGGACCGGCGCAAAGGGGCCGTGGTAAAACCGGTGCAGACTATGGGTGAAGCAGTGGAAGCCGAATACAGGGAGCATCTGGGAGACGAGCTGGAGCTTTTAAGCGCCGAGGCGAAACTGAGAGGTCTGAAGCGGGAGGATTTTCTGAGGCTGTGTGAAGATGCATTTGCGGAGATGGGGGTGTAAACTATGTTTATGTTTGTCCTGTTTCTGGTACATCTCTGTTTTTATGGTCGTATGGTCAGTATGGCTGCTGGAATTCTGTATCGGAGCGATGGTGCTTTTGTATGGAAATCATCGGAAACTGTATGATATGAAAGTGGAGAAAGGATGGATCGGGAGCAGCGGCAGCCGGATCATGGCAGTGGATACGAAAGCGGCGGTGCAGTCCGGCAGAATGGGACTGTCTCCGTGGTGGCATCTGCTTTTCTGTCTGCTGATTCTGATGCCATGCATCGATGCGGATATCAGACATTATCTGATGACGTCCGATGACGGCTGGATTTTCCTGGTTACGGGGATTCTTGTCAGTCTTACATTCGGTATCCTGCATATTGCCATACTAGGAAGATACGGCATTCACGGCGGACAGTATATACCTGAGACGCTGATGAATGCG
>ERZ1090867.1012-NODE-1015-length-10422-cov-9.759622_pt1 | contig 10422 bp, 9 predicted proteins | sample MGYA00478476_ERZ1090867 | MGnify/ENA primary metagenome ERZ1090867 (study PRJEB33644, sample SAMEA5815742) | chicken gut metagenome | biome: Chicken; feature: Gastrointestinal Tract; material: Caecum | place: Ireland | collected 2019-01-01 | study: A study of the... | reverse complement strand
AGTCAAATCCATGTGCAGCACTCACTTTCTTGTTCATCTGTCATTGGTAGGTGAGCCACTTCACTGACTTGTAAAATATTGGTTTTTGACATGAGTTCAAATAAAATCAAGTCGTTCAATCAAAACAGAGATTTATGTTTTTGGTCAATGATATGGGGGTGAATACCCTCTGTCTGGCGTGCAGTTCTATCCTTGTTCTATCCTCCGGTCATAATTTGGGGTAAAAATGGGAAGAACTCGGAAAATCCCGTGGGTTCAAATAAAAGCGAAAAACGGAAGCCGAAATCCGCAGTATACCGCAGAATTTTGGCTTCCGTTGTGTACTTCCATCTTCGCATAATTTCCGCTAAAAATCATAAGCGAAAAATGACTTGAGCTCCTTTAGCCTTTCCATATTACCATTCCTGTCATTTTCAACTATACGATATATAATATCGTATGTTCTTAATTCTGTCAATACGTTTTCCGCGAATAATTATCGAAAATGTTATAGGCTGCAACTATAGCAAAAGGAAGGCTCGATTCGGCGGAGGAATAAACTATTGACGTCAGAAAACAATTTAGAGGGACCAAATTTCTTAAACTTGTTTACATTCCACATATAATGATTTTTCACTCAGGAGGAACAATTTGTGAGCAATTTAAGTCCATCACAAAAAATCACCAAAGAAATAGAGGACACACTGCAGCAAACACTCATGGCACAATACAATGTCCCGGCTAGTGATGCGGCACTAATATGCGAAGCCTTTTTTGCATCTCGCTTGATCGAGGTCACTGCGCCAGAAAGATTTTCACCTAATAGTGAATCTCTCTATATAAATCGAAAAAGAGAAAAAATTATTACTGTGAAACCCGGTAATATTGTTTTTAGATTTTGGCATGGAAGCGAGAGTAACATTGAAAAGGCAATACATAATCTATGCAACATCGTTTCTGTTGCTAGTACATGGAACAATTTGATACATGCAGCTGACTTACCAGATGTCATTTTGGGAGTAGTGCTTCCTTGCCTTGCAACAGCAGCAGCTAACGCGATGGTTGAACTTCCTGCAGACTCAATTAAAATAATAGAGTACCTCTACAGTAGAAATTATACATCTGAATATCGCGCAATTTCAGTAGAGGAATTGTATGAAATATACACATCCGCAACATCACATTCTCGCAAAGAGTTTGATGCTATTATTGCCACTCTATTGCAGTGGAGATCTGTTGCCAATTCAAGTGATGGAAACAAATTATGGCTTACCGAGGAAGTACATTTTTCATGGTCATAACATAATTTTTTTAACTAGCTTTCCAACACTTTTGATTTATCAGGTGTGCATAAAAGCAGACACACAGCAAAGTGGGCTATTATTTGCCTTTGCCCCGTGCCTGCATATACGCTCTTAATAGTTGAAATCAAATTTTCCATCTTCACTACATTATATGTAAATTGGATTTCCTTGCTCATCTATTTTATACGTGTAGATAAAACCACTAATAAACTCTGATGGCCCATCCGCTCCACAATAAGGGCAATAGGCGGTTTCGCATTCCTTTCCACCCGGATAAGGATTTCCAGTACTGACATACAGATATGCCTTGCCACATTTTTTACATGTAATAACTGTCTTGTGCGTCATAGCATTCCTTCCTCTCCAAGGATTAGCTTGCCTATTCATTCGGTTTCGATTCGGCATTTTTCTTGATCTGCAAACTTGAGAATTTAATTGTTTTAGGAGCCGACAAGGTACCAACGGGCAAGTTAAGTAGATATTCAACTTCTGCCGCGTTAATGCTTAATCCATACGAGAAAGAAAGCTCTTCCATAAACTCTGTTGGAGTAAAAACATTTTCCTGCAGCAACATTATCACTGCTGTTTTGAGTAGGGCGGGACCCGCAGTAATAAGAACATCGTCCAATGGCTCCTCCTTGCGAAGACCGCGCCTTTGCATAATCCGAATCAGTTTTTGATATTCTTCTGTAGTGATAATTCCAAGTTTTTCAGACCGACGGATCATCGCTGCAATGGAAACTTTCCACTTCTTTTTCAACTGTTTGTAATAAGCTATGGTTTGGGGACCTTTTTCGGCATCTTTTCTGAATGTAACCTCTGGTAATAAGAAAGCCGCTGCAAAGTCGTTTGCTTCACGTTCTTTGCTCTTGAATTCTTCTTTAGAGATATTTTCAATATCTTCGCTCCATTCATGTAGACAGATGTGCCCTAACTCATGAGCGATATCAAAGTGAATTCGTGCCGCTGATGTTTTATTGTTCGAATATGCAATGATATATGTTGGAGTATCACCCACTTCCATGAATTGGCTAAATGCATCGACATCATTCGTACTTGTAGAAAATGTAGTCACTAAAATGCCGTGCTGCTCAACAACAGATACCAAATTATCTATTGGACCGTTTCCCAATCCCCAGTTTTCTCTCAAATAATAAGCAGCTTGTTCAGGAGTTACGTTATTCAGCAATTCGATCGGTTCGTACTTCGGGAATGTAATATAGTCTTGTAGTAAGGAATAAATCTGTGAGAGATATTCCATTTTGATGATCTGTTCACTACGGTACCTTTTATTTGTTGTAAGCAAAGAACGGAAGTAAACTGTTCCAGAAGTATGTGCATCGGAATGCTCGTAAAAATATTTCACTGGAAAATTAAGCTCTTTAGCCAACCTTGCAATAGTAGTTTTGTCTGTGGGCTGACTTTTTGAGATTTCATACATTGATAGGGTTTGCCGTTGGCATCCGATACGCTCGGCTAATTCAGTGACAGTCAACCCTCTATAGATACGTGCCTTCTTTAGGCGTTCTCCATTAAAAGAGGTGTTCATATAGACATTCTTCTTTCGTTAAAAGTAGTTATTCGTCACAATACGAAATAATAGGTATAAACCCACCTTTGGGCCAATACCCTACCGCTCCCAAAATGCAAAGCAATTAGCTTCCCTCTTTTTTGAGAATCTCCAGTTCTTTTGTCTTGGGGCGAGTTTTTTGCCTAGCCATAGCCTTTGCAGTAAGACTGAGACCACGATTCGGCTGATTGCTGGGGGTACTGGGATCATTAACCTTTTCAACCACAATACTTTCATCAGCAGCAATATACTGAGACCAATCCTGTTCGCCGTTCTGAGCAATATCCAACGAAGGCGTTACCATAACGGCACGAATGTGTGTTAATTGGTAACCTACCGTTTCAAACAAAACCAACACATGGTGACGAACAATCTCGGTATTTCCCTCAAGGTCATGTAACATGGTTTGCACTAACTCAGCAATGTGATTTTCATCAGAAAAGGTATGAGGGATAAAGCTAAGTTGCTGCTGATCAGCTAAAAGATCTTCATTGAATTGCCTTGTCAACATGTCAATATAATGCATGCGCTTTCTTCTATGCTGATTTTTACGAAGTTCCGCAAAGCGTTTTTCACGCATGAAAGTGAGAATACACTGCGTTGTGCGCTCATATATAACCAACATTTCCCAAGGGCCACGGTGAGCTTTGCCAACCGTACACTCTTCAGCGTTCAATGCCATGATTAGATTTGTATTCAACAAATCCCAAATGCGAGATGGGATGCTATTCCTAGTTTGGAGATCATGCTGACGAATATCAGCACGAATATCATCACCGACTGCGTCTTCTACGCAACGAACCACTTTTGTGATCAACTCTGGTGAAAAAGAAATGTTGGCTGTGTACATGTTGCACCTCCTCAGCAATCATGACACAATTGTAGGCGTTTCCCCCGTTTTTGTCAAGTAAAAAATCATAGCCAAGTACAACGCGATGATTTTTGCCGTCGAAATGTTATTACAAATCTATGCAGCAGATAGTTTCGCGTTGTTTTGGCACTTCATAAAAAGTTATATCTAACATTTTTTCTGAAATAACCTCAACCTTCATGATAATTTTCCTCACCAACTCATCATCATACCGCTCTAGATCCACCGGCCGCTGCTCGATCGCCTCCAGCACAGCCCGCAGTTCCAGGCTTCTGTCCTGATCCTGCCAGGCTGCCTGTTCCACCGCATCCACCTGTTTCTGCAGGTCTGCCTTCTCTCTGGTTAGCTCCTTGAATTTTGCGTCGTAGATGCTGCTGTCCGCGCTGTGGCTGACAAGCAGCAGCAAGTTAGACATGGCCTGGTCGATCTCCTGGATGCGGTTGAAAAGAGGTGCCACATCCTGTTTGCCATCGCTGTGCAGGATGATTCTTTCCTCCACAGCTTTCAGCGCCTCTTTTACTTTGTCCCGGTCTGTGAACTGCTCGCGTATGGCGGCCATGATGGCTTCGTACAGCTGCGGCTCCTTCAAGCTGGGGGAATTCTTGCAGTATTTCTTTCCGTTTTCCAGCCGGTTAACGCAGCGCCAGACGTATTCCTTGGTGCCGTCGCGCTTGATCCATTGGGTGCGGCGGTACATACAGCCGCACTCGCCACAGACCAGCCGTTCCGACAGCGCAAACTTGCTGGTGTACTTGCCGCGCTCGGTTTTGGTTTTGCGCTGCGAGACCTTGGGCCTGCTGCTCCGGCGGGCCAGTTCCAGTTGTACCTGCTGGAAAATCTCGCGCGGGATGATGGCCGGGTGGTTATCCGTCACATAATACTGGGTCACTTCACCGCGGTTCTTCTTGACCTTTTTGGTCAGGAAGTCCGCGGTGAATGTTTTTTGCAGCAGCACATCGCCAGCGTACTTCTCGTTGCGCAGGATGTTCTGGATTGTGGCCTTTGACCAGGTTGTCTTGCCGCTGGGCGAAAGAATGTGCATTTCTTCCAGCTCGGTCTTGAGCTGCGCCGGGGTCTTGCCGGCCAGAAAACCGTAGAAGATATGTTCGATCGTTTTGGCCCCTTCGGGGTCGATTTCGGGTTGCCCATCCGCGCCGCGCCGGTAGCCGATGAAGTGTTTGTACTGGAACGGGCATTTTCCCTCCTTGAACAGGCGGCGCTTGCCCATTGTGACGTTCTGGCTCAGCGATTCGCTCTCGGCCTGGGCAAAGGCTGAAAACCAGGTCAGGTAGATCTCGCTGCCCAGGTCGCCGGTATTCAGTCCCTCTTTCTCGAACTCGATGACCACGCCCAGGCTTTTCAGCAGCCGGATGTAGCGGATGCTGTCCAGCGTATTGCGGGAAAACCGGCTCAGTGATTTGGTCAGGATCATGTCGATTTTATGCTTTTTGCAGGCTTCGATCATCTGCATAAAGCCCGGCCGCGTGGTATCCTTGATGCCGCTGATCCCGTGGTCGGCAAAAATACCGGCCATCTCCCATTCGGGGTTGTTCTCAATCAGGTTGGTGTAATAGGTCACCTGCCCCTCAAAGCTGCTCTCCTGTTCTTCCTGCTCGGTGCTGACACGGCAGTAGGCAGCGACGCGCAGGCGTTTTTGTGCGTGCCTGGTTAGCCGCGGATCGGCTGCGATCTCGCGCACCTTCTTGGAAGGACTTGCGTTTGCCATAAGAACACCACCTTATACGATTTGGCCGTTTATCAGCTTTACTTGTACGCTGCCGTTCTTATCCAGCAATATCCTGGAGACGATTTTCTGAAGCAAATCTGCCGCATCTTTCTGACTGGCTGTCCCGTTCAGAGTTTTTAATATTTGTTCCGTTTTGTACGCGTGGTTTTGCGGATCAATGGCCAGATAGCGCAGCTGCGTGATCTGCTTGGCCAATGCATCGAGTTTGGATGCTTCTGCCGTTGGATCGGCCAGAAGTCGTGTGAGTTCTCGTTCAAGCCGGACGGATTCCAGACTGACCTGCGCAGCGCTCCCATCGTTGCGGATATGGTGCGGATTTCGATACAGCCATGTCAATTTTTTCTGTATCAAATGGCAGATGTCTGCATCGGCCATAACGCCTGTCTGCCTCCCGCACAGTCGGCATTCCCACCAAGCCGTCTTGTTTTTCCGCAAGTGCCGGGTAAGTTTCCCTTCGCAGTTGGCACAGACCAGTTTTTTGCGTACAACTTGAAAGGCCGGCTCCATATATGGTGTAGCCTTTTCTTTCCGCCGCGCAGCAACAGCCAACCATTTTTCGAGGCAGATGAGTGCCGGGAATCCATTTTCTCCGCGATAGCGAATATCATCCAGGATTCGGTAAACGGTATTTTTATTCCATCCGCGGACATCTTTGTATGCGATGCCTGCGTCGTTTAGAGCTGTCGCGATCTGTCCGGCAGAAGCGCCCGATAGATATTCTGAATAGATTCGCTCAACGATGGTGCGCTCGGTATCCAATACAACGATCTGCCCCGACTGCATGGAGTATCCAAACGGAAGGCTTAGGCGTTTCATTCGTTTTCATCTCTGTTTTCATAAAATTCCAAACCATTTTTCAGTGCGAAACACACTTGCGCATTGTCAATGGTGATTCTCTGTACAGTGGCAGCAAATACATCTTCTTCGAATCGATCCGCCTGTGCGGTTTCTACGATATGCAATATATCGCCTGTAACATCGAGCAGAAGCAGCTTTTCTTCTTCATCGCGTTCGCGCTGTAATATTTCTCGTTTTGTGCGGATCGCTCTTTGGAGCTCGTTGTCTTTCGCATAAAAAAATTCAGAGTCAACGCACCCTGCCGTCCAAAGACGATGAAGTGTGTGACTCTGTTCTAAAAGACCGGCAATTTCGGTCATGTATTGCGTTTTTCCTTGCTGGTTATGAAAATGCGATTGAATATCAGACAGCATTTGTAAGTGACGATTCAGAAGCTCACAATCATTCCTTTGCAGTTTCCAAAGCATTTTTAGATATAGATCAATCAGTTGCGTTTGTGCAATGGTTTTGGTTGAACAGCTTGATGCCGCACCAAAATGATTGCAGCAAACCCATTCCTCACGATTGTTATGATACCGATGATAGAATGGCATACCGCAGCCGCCACAATATAGAATTTTGGTGAATGGATGCAGGGGATGATGCCCAGCGCCATATTTGTTGCTTCTTTCCTTCAGCAGATTCTGCACCTTTTCAAAATCGTTCCTGGAGATAATCGCCGGGTGTGTATCAGCGAAATGATATTTCGGGCTTTCTCCGCGATTGGGAATCTGCTTAAAAGGGAGAGAGTCTGTTGTATATCGCTTTCCTAATAGTTCATCACCAACATATTTTTCATTTTTCAGAATATAGCCAATCGAGTAACCATACCATCTCAAGCTTCCATCCCTCCGACGAACTTCGCGTGCCTGTAGGGATTTGGCGATTTCATCCACGCCGGCTCCGGTCAAGAATTGATCGAAAATGTACCGAACAACTTCTGCTTCCTTTTCATTGATTACATACTCCCCGTTTTTCCCAAATTCATAGCCGTATGGCATTCTCGATATCTGGTAGGTGCCGTTCTGCATTCGCATCTGCACACCTTTGCGCATATTCTTTGAGATCGACACCGATTCCTCCTGCGCAAAGGCGCTCATCATACTGATGAGCATCTCATTGGCCATTGTGCCGGTGTTGATGTGTTCCTTTTCGAACACCACCGTCACGCCGAGCCGCCGCAACTCCCGCAGGGCGGCAATGCAGTCCTGGGTGTTGCGGGCAAAGCGGGAGAGCGATTTGACCAGGATGTGGTCGATCTTGCCTTTGCGGCAATCCTCCATCATGCGCCGGAACTCGGTCCGCTTGGCGGTGCTGGTGCCAGTAATGCCGTGGTCGGCGTAGATGTCCACCAACGTCCAATCTTCGTTGCTGGAAATCAGGTTGGTGTAATACCGCACCTGCGAGGCAAAGGAATTGAGCTGATCAGCGGAATCGCTGCTGACGCGGGCGTAGGCGCAGACCCGCAGTTTGGCCGGCTCATGGCTATGTACCGGTTCAACGACGTGTACTTGCGGCATCCATCGTTCCTCCTTTGCGGTTTTGCTGTCGCTGACAGTAACGGCGACCAACCTTTGGCAACGACAACACTACCACAAGGGCGGCGGATTATCCATTCACGAGAACCACTAAATTGACCGCCGCAATACGCCGAATACTTTGGCAAGAGCAACAGCGGCCGCCTGACTGTTGGCTAAATCAATATACCCATCGGAGAGTAATCGCCGCAGCGCAGATAAGGCCGCCGCATACTGGATCTCGTGCAGAACCACGTCGGAAACCTCTGTGCTGTTACAAATTGCCTTCATCTGCTGCCCTCCATTCCAGGCATCATCCGCCCACTATAGTGTCCAGCCCATGCCGGCGCAGATCATCCGACAGGTTGCGCTCAACTGTCTGAACAACAACCTGGTGTTTCTGGACAAGTCGCAGGAACCGCACCAGTTTGCTCTGCCTGGTGTCGATGGCGGAAAGCCGCGCTACCAGGACAATGTCGATGCTTTCCTTCCGGATTTGCCGGATCAACCGGCGGAACGCCGGCCGCCAGAAACAGTCTGCGCGGCCGATATCCATGCCAATGCCGAGGGGATCATAGCCCTGATTCTGAGCTGCGGTCAGCATCTCCAGCTTTTGCCGGATTGCCTGTTCTTCTGTTTGGCAACGCAGGTAAATCCACGCCCTCGGGTAAAAAAATGTATTCCGCTTACCGGAGATTTCTTGGTTCATCTGCCTCGTTCCCTCACTCGTCTGTCTCATCATATCCCGGCAGCACCATCCAGTGGCGACCGGCCGGCTCGATCCATTGGCCGTTCATGGCCCCAAATGTATGGATGCCGTATTGCAGCAGCGACATGAGCAGGCCGTCCAGTTCCGCCTGCCCGCAGTGCAGGTGCTCTGCATCGATCACCATCAGCACATCCACCTCGCCCGCTGCGGCGGCCCGCATCAGGTCCACTATGCCGGGGCGCAGCGAGAGCGGCTGTGCCTCGCTGCCAGCCTGGGCAAACAGTTCCATCACGCAGGGCCACTGCAGTCTGCGCAATGCGCGATGGCAGATCAGCTGCTGCTGACGCATAGTCAGGTCGGAATCCTTAACTTCCTGGATAAAACAGATTGCTCTCATGGTGTTCCTCCATTTTGTTATCCTGTGTTAATTGAAATCGAAATTGGGTAAAAAATAATCCGGGCTTTTGTGTGCCCGGAGGAATGGTTCGATGTCCTCAATTTTGGTTGTGACCGGGACGCCCTCCGGCAGCGCATTTAGCACGACCTGGTGGTAGCGCCCGCCGGGGGCGGCTCGCGGGTCGAGGATGGCGACTGTACAACTGTCGGTTTCGGTGCGGATGGCGCGGCCAAAACCCTGCCGCAGTTTTTGCTGCATCTCGGGCACGATCTCGGCCTGGATGTAGCTGTGCAAGTCAGGATATTGTTGTCGCCGGGCTTCCCGTACCGGGTCCGGCACTGGGAAAGGCAGCCGCACAAGTACGAGCAGCGAAACAATATCGCCGGGGAAGTCCACACCCTCCCAGCAGGGGCCGCCCGCCAACAGCACGGCGTTTTCGCATCGTTTGAACTGCTCAACAAACCACAGCCCGCCGCGCGGGGCCTTGAACAGTGGCACCGGCAGCTTGCCTTCCAGCCGCTCATACATACGGCCCATCTGGTCATACGAGGTGAACAGCACCAGCGTATGGCCGTGGGCCGCGCGTACAAGCTGTTCGATTTGGCGGGCCAGGCGCTCATGAGATGTTTCCTCCCCGCTGGACTTGCCCACTTTGTGAGCAGACGACCGCGGCGGAAACAAAAGCAGGCAGTTTTTCGCATAGTCGAAGGGGGAGGCAACCAGCACCGTCTGTACGGCTGAGCCGCCATGCAGTCCCAACTGTCGCCGGATGTGGGTGAAGTCGTGCCCCGCGGCCAAAGTGCCGGAGGTCAAAATAGCGGGCTTCTCCCGCTGCCACAGCAGATCGCGCAAATAGCCGGGTTGGTCGCGGGGCACCGCACAGAGGTTAAACTCTGTATCGGTTTGCTTATCTGATACGGTGCCATATTCGATATAGGCAATCCAATCTTCCTGAGGCCGGGCAAACAGCGCGGCCGTTTCGCTTGTGGCCTGCAACTGGTGGCGCATAGAGAGCGGCAGTCTCGTCTGATACCGCCGCAGCAATTCGCCGATGCAGGTTTGCAAGGCAGCCAGTGCCGCCTGGCGCTCTGGGGTTGTCTGATATGGAACCTGCCGATCTGTCCGTGCCCGATTCGGCGCTTGCGGCTGGTAGGCTGGGGCCAACATTTCGGTCGTGGCACGGAGCCGCTGGGCGCCGCGGGTCAGGTGCTGTTGCTCCAGCCGGTGAATCAGTTGCCGCAGTCCTTTTATGGAGAGCTGTTTGGTCAGCATTTGTTCCGCCGCTTCGGGCAGACGATGGGCTTCGTCGATCACGGCGGCCTGGTAGTCCCGCAGCAGCGGCCGCCAAGCGTTCTGCCGGTGAAGGGCGTCGGCCAGCAGGTAATTGTGGTTGCAGACCTGAATGGAAACGGCCGGGCCGTTCGATTCCCGCAAATACCGCTGATAGCGGCAACGGCTGCGCGCGGGGCAGAGCCGCGGGCAGTGCTCGGG
>ERZ1090867.1007-NODE-1010-length-10458-cov-4.019706_pt1 | contig 10458 bp, 10 predicted proteins | sample MGYA00478476_ERZ1090867 | MGnify/ENA primary metagenome ERZ1090867 (study PRJEB33644, sample SAMEA5815742) | chicken gut metagenome | biome: Chicken; feature: Gastrointestinal Tract; material: Caecum | place: Ireland | collected 2019-01-01 | study: A study of... | reverse complement strand
ATTTGTCGCTAAAGCGACCGCGCTCGGCGCGAGAGTTCCGCAAGCGGAACTCTTTATTCTTGTCCGGATTTATAAAAAACAGGATGAAAATAAGGTGGATGCAATTACTGCCTTATGAAACGGTATCCTGCAGGGAAAGCGGATGACTCTGCGCCGGCTGTGTGTTAAAATAGTAACCATCTAAAATAATGAGAATGGAGGGAAACTATGTTTGATCCGAACAGTATTTTTCTATTTATCCTTGCAGGGCTGGTCATCGTTTTTGTGATTGCCCAGTCAGTCTTTTTCCTTGTCAGGGCGTGGCGCAGAGGCAGGACGCTGGGCATGGATATGAAGCAGATTAAGAAGACGATTCTTTCTACTGCGATCTTCACCTTTGCCCCGGCAGTGTCGATCCTGCTGGGAGTGATTACGCTTTCCAAATTTCTGGGGCTTCCGCTGCCGTGGCTGCGCTTAAGCGTAATTGGCGCCATTACCTATGAGCTGCCTGCGGCGACGACCACGGCGAATGCACTGGGCATTACGGCTCTGTCCGAGACGATCACTGATCCTCAGGTCTACACGGCGATCGCATGGGTGATGACTCTGGGAATCTTCCCGGGACTGATCTGGGTTCCGCTTTTTATTCGGAAGATACAGGGCGGGCTGATGAAGATTAAGAACAAGGACAGCAAGTGGGGCGATATTTTGATGACCGCCCTTTTCCTCGGCATGATCTCCGCTTTTCTTGGGATGGTATTTGCGGATATCCGTTCGGGACTTGCGGGATGGATTCCGATTTTCGTCCTGCTGTTCTCCGCATTTGTCATGGGGATCTGCGGACTTCTTGTTAAGAAATGCGGTATGAAATGGCTGGAAAACTATGCACTTCCCATCAGTATGCTGTGCGCTATGGCATTTGCTGTAGTGATTACGCCGCTGATCGTATGAGCTTGAAGGAGGTATGAGCGAAATGAAAGAGAAAAATACAAAAACATCAAATCCTGCAGGCGGACGAAGCTACGAAGACATGACGCACCTGTACGGGAGAATCTGGATCTTGAGTGCGCTTGGCATGATTTTTGCCTATCCGATTGTGACCTGCATTTACTATGATGCGTGGCCGGGAATCGTTCCTGTACTTAAAGGACTGATCGGCGTGGCGCCGATCTTCTGGACAGTTGGTCTCATTGAGGTGCTGACATTTGTGCCCATGCTGGGAACGGCAGGTTCTTATCTTGCATTTGTTACAGGTAATTTGACCAATCTGAAAGTGCCGGCAGCATTGACGGCTATGGAAAATGCCCGGGTGAAGCCGGGAACGGAAGAAGGGGAAGTTATTTCCACGATTGCGGTGGCCACATCTTCTATTGTGACGACAGTGATCATCGCCATAGGAGTGGCTCTGCTTGTACCGCTGACTCCGATTCTGAATTCCCCGACGCTTAAGCCGGCCTTCGACAATATTCTCCCGGCGCTGTTTGGAGGGCTTGCGGTCGTATATGTGAGCAAGAACTGGAAAATCTCCATTGCACCGCTTGTATTTATGGTAGTGCTGTTCCTGTGTGTTCCGTCTCTGTCAGGCTCAGTGGGCGTGCTTGTTCCGGTAGGTGCGATCATTGCAATCGGGGCAGCGAGAATTCTGTATAATAAAGGAAAACTGTGAAAGGAGTTGTAAGAACGTGATCGTATTATATATCTTACTTGCGGTTATTGCGTTTTTCCTTGCGGTGCTTCTGGTACGTGCGGCAATGTTCCGGCCTTATGCGGAACTGAAGCCTTCGGAGGAGAAAGTGGAACTTGACGAGAAGAAGATCGTAAGTGATATGGTGGAAATGATCCGCTGCAAAACAGTCTCTTATAATAATGAAAGCCTGATTGACAAGGCAGAGTTCAAGAAGTTTCAGGATCTCCTTCCGAAGCTTTATCCGAAAGTGCATGAGACCTGCCCGCGCGAGTTCGCGGGAGTCAACGGAATGCTTTACCGCTGGAAGGGAAAAACTTCGGATGATCCGGTTGTACTGATGGCTCACTATGACGTGGTTCCAATCGAAGAATCCCTGTGGGACAAGCCGGCATTTGAAGGGATTGTAGAAGACGGGATGATCTGGGGACGCGGAACACTGGATACGAAAGGAACATTCTGCGGCATTATGGAAGCGGCCGAGAAGCTGATCGGGGAAGGATTTGTGCCGGAGCATGATATCTATCTGGCGTTTTCCGGTCAGGAAGAGATTAACGGTTCGTCCTGTCCAGCGATTGTGGATCTGTTTGAAGCGCGGGGAATAAAGCCGGCTCTTGTGGTTGATGAGGGAGGCGCTGTTGTGGAAAACGCTTTCCCCGGAGTCCCGGGGGAATGCGCTCTGATCGGGATCGCGGAAAAAGGACTTACTAATATTGAATTTAAAGCAAAGAGCAGAGGCGGCCATGCCTCCATGCCGCCGGTGCACACGATTGTGGGTGAGCTGGCGCAGGCAGTCGTGGATGTAGAAAAGCATCCGTTCCCAAGGCAGCTTACCAGACCGGTGCGGGAGATGCTGGATATCCTCGGACGGCATTCCGGATTTGGCTATAAAATACTCTTTGCAAATATGTGGTGCATGGAGCCGCTGTTCGATCTGGTATGCCGCGCTTCGGGCGGAGAGCTTAACGCCATGCTGCGGACAACCTGTGCCGTGACGAAGATGCAGGGAGGGAAGGCGTTTAATGTAATTCCGCCGGCTGCCTCCGTGGGAATGAACCTGCGTTTGATGGGAAAGGACACAGTGGAGTCTGCAAAAGCATATCTTGAGAAGACGATCAATAATCCGGATATTGAGGTGTCGGTCTTTGAGGGCAGGAATCCGTCTGCAGAGTCGGATACAGACTGCGCGGAATATACGAGACTGTGTCAGGCGGTAAAAGATACGTGGCCGGATGCGATTGTATCCCCCTATCTGATGATGGCGTGCAGCGATTCATGGCATTACTGTCGGATCACGGACAGAGTCTACAAGTTTTCTGCAATGAAGCTTTCTAAAGAAGAACGTGGCATGATCCATGGGAATAATGAAAGAGTTCCGATCGAGACACTGGTCAGAACCGTGGAGTTTTATGTGCGTCTGATGAAAATGTGCTGATACTGCTGATGTTTAATTTTTTTAATGTTCCTTTAATCTTTTTCATATATAATATAGTCACACGCAGAAAGGAGGACCTGCCGATGCGGAAAAAATACGTGGTAATTTTTACGGGAATTATATTTTCATTTGTAATCCTGTCCGGATGCGGGATGAATCGTGACGTGCAGCGGACTCAGCAGCCGGATAACGGCAGCACACAGACAGAAGAAGAACTTCAGGCAGAGATTGACGCTCTTCAGCAGCAAATTGACGAGCTGAAAAACGGGCAGCAGGATGCAGGGAGCGCTGCGGCTGACGGAAATACAGCGGACAGCAGTCAGACAACAGACAGCACACAGGCATCCGATAACAGTACGGATCAGACGGGAGACAGTACGAACAGATCCAACCACTCTTCCGGGAATTCCGCCGGTGCATCAAATGTATCGATCACTCTGGAAGAAGCTCAGAATATTGCTCTTGAGAGGGTGCCGGGAGCGACAGTCCGGAATATTTCCATTGAACTAGAGCGGGATGACGGATGGTACATCTACGAAGGTGATATTGAGTACGATGGGATGGAGTATGAATTTGAAATTGATGCAGATACAGGAAATATCCTGAAGTGGGAAGAAGAGAGATGGTAATGCCTTTACAGGGCAGATGATTAGAAACGAAGATTTCAGCGCCGGTGTTTCGGGGCTGAAATCTTTTGTTTACGCCGCGGTTTTCCGGTGTTATACTAGTGTGTGAATATTGCGATAAGGAGTTTTTGATATGGAACTAACAACGATTCGGGAGTTATTTAAGAACAGGGACGAGTACCTTGATAAAAAGGTCACGGTCGGCGGATGGGTACGCAGTCTCCGTGATTCCAAGACATTCGGATTTATCGTGGTAAACGACGGCTCTTATTTTCAGCCGCTTCAGGTCGTTTATCATGATAAGATGGAGAATTTTGCCGAGATTTCAAAATTAAATGTAGGAGCGGCGATTATTGTGACCGGTACGCTGGTAGCGACTCCGCAGGCAAAGCAGCCGTTTGAGATCCAGGCGGATGAGGTGCAGGTTGAAGGTGCGTCCGCACCGGATTACCCGCTTCAGAAGAAGCGCCACAGCTTTGAGTATCTTAGAACTATCTCTCATCTTCGTCCGAGAACAAATACATTCCAGGCGGTATTCCGCGTGCGTTCGTTGGCGGCATATGCGATTCACAAATTCTTCCAGGAGAGAGGATTTGTGTATGTCCACACCCCGCTTATTACGGGCAGCGACTGCGAGGGAGCGGGCGAGATGTTCCGCGTGACTACTCTGGATTGGAGAACGTGCCGAAGAATGAGGACGGCACGGTAGATTATACGAAGGATTTCTTCGGAAAAGAGACAAGCCTTACCGTAAGCGGTCAGTTGAACGGCGAAACTTACGCCCAGGCTTTCCGCAGCATTTATACGTTCGGACCTACATTCCGGGCGGAGAATTCCAACACTACGCGCCATGCGGCGGAGTTCTGGATGATCGAGCCGGAGATTGCTTTTGCGGATCTGGAGGATGACATGGATCTGGCGGAGGATATGCTTAAATATATCATCAACTATGTGCTGGAGAATGCGCCGGAGGAGATGAATTTCTTCAATTCATTTGTGGATAAGGGACTTCTGGAGAGACTTCACAATGTGGCGAATTCTGATTTTGCCCGTATTACCTACACAGAAGCGATCGGGCTTCTTGAGAAGAACAATGATAAGTTTGAATATAAAGTTTCATGGGGATGTGATCTTCAGACCGAACATGAGAGATACCTTACCGAGCAGATTTATAAGCGTCCGGTATTTGTGACAGACTATCCGAAGGAGATCAAGGCATTCTATATGAAGCAGAACGATGACGGGAAGACTGTGGCAGCTGTAGACTGTCTTGTGCCGGGAATCGGTGAGATCATCGGAGGAAGCCAGAGAGAGGATGACTATGACAAACTTCTGAACCGGATGAAAGAGCTGGGACTCAAGGAAGAGGACTACAGCTTCTATCTGGATCTGAGAAAATACGGTTCTACAAGACACGCGGGATTCGGTCTCGGATTCGAGAGATGCGTGATGTACCTGACAGGTATGTCAAACATCCGTGACGTGATCCCGTTCCCGAGAACAGTAAATAACTGTGAACTGTAATTCGGGCGGAAAATCTGGAAGAGGACAGAGGATATTTCAGACAGGAAAAGGCGAGGGCGCAGTGTTATCGGCAGAGCAGCCGGTATGCGCCCTTTTCATTTTCCGGTCCGACGATATGGAAGAACAGCCGACAGAGAAGACGGGAGGAGAAGGAAAATGAGATTTGTCCATATTGCAGATGTTCATCTCGGAGCAAAGCCGGACGCAGGACCGCTGTACAGCAAAATGCGCCCCCGGGAATTATGGGAGTCATTTGAACAGGTGCTCCGTGTGTGTGAGGAAGAGAAGACGGATCTGCTGCTGATAGCGGGAGATCTGTTTCACCGTCAGCCTCTTGTCCGGGAATTGAAAGAGGCTGGCTATCTGTTTTCGGAACTGACGCATACGAAAGTAGTTCTTATCGCCGGAAATCACGATTATATCGGGAAGGATTCCAACTACCGGACGTTTTCGTGGAGCGATAATGTATATCCACTGTTCGGACGAAAGATGCAGTGCGCTGATTTTCCGGAACTTCAGACGGCAGTGTACGGACTGAGCTATCATGAAAGGGAGATAAGCCGTCCCCTGTATGATGGGATCAGGGCGCCGGGAAGGTGTCGGCACGAGATTCTGCTGGCGCACGGCGGCGATGAGAAACATATTCCTTTCGACAGACGCCTGATGGAAAAAGCAGGTTTTGATTATGTGGCGCTGGGGCATATCCATAAGCCTCAGGTGCTGAAAGAAGATCAGATCATTTATTCCGGTGCATTGGAACCGGTGGATAAGAACGATACGGGACGGCACGGGTACGTGAAAGGTGAGATTACAGATCAGGGAGTCCGGACACAGTGGATTCCGTGTGCGTCAAGGGAGTATATTCACCTTCAGATCCCGGTCAGCTGTCAGGACACAACAGGCAGCCTGAAGAAAAAGATATGTGAACAGATAAGTAAATATGGAAATGAAAATATTTACAAAATTATATTAAACGGTAAAAGAGACCAGAATGTATCTCTGGATACGGAACGGATGACAGGAGATGAAAACATACAGGAGATACTGGATGAGACGAGCCCGGCTTATGATTTTGAGAAGCTTTATACCGAGAATGAAGATACGATTCTCGGGAGATATATCGGACGCTTTCGCGGATGCCGGGAGGGCAGTGTAGAGTACCGGGCTCTGTGCGAGGGTGTGGAGGCGCTGCTTAACTGCAGACAGTAAGGGGATTGGCATGGTAATAACAGAACTGTATATAAGGAATTTCGGGAAGCTTTCAGAGAAGCACTTTTATCTGAAAGACGGCGTACAGGTTATAAGAGGAGACAATGAATTCGGCAAGACAACACTGCACGCTTTTATAAGAGCCATGCTGTTCGGCATGGAGAGAGGGCGCGGCCGTGCGGCGGCCCGAGATGCTTTCAGCCGCTATGAGCCGTGGGATAATCCGGGAATCTATGCCGGGGTCATGCGGTTTACGTGCGGCGGACGCAGCTTCAGACTGGAGAGAAATTTTGCGCGTCAGACAAAATATACATCGCTTATCTGTGAGGACGACGGGGAGGAGCTTTCTGTAGAACACGGTGATCTGGAAATGCTGCTGGGCGGTATGACAGGGGAGCTTTTTGATAATACTGTATCCATCGGACAGCTGAAAGCGCAGCCGGGGCAGAAACTTGCCGACGCTCTGGCCAATTACGCGGCGAATTATTATACGACCGGCGGTGGCGAATATGACCTGAGCGGCGCCCTCCAATATCTGGATGATAAGCGGAGAGCAGCGCAGAGAGAACTCCGGGAGGAGGAGAAAACTTCAGAATCAGAGCGACAGAAACTCTGGCAGGAATGCTGCTGGCTCGAGGATGAACTGAATCGTCTGGAAAGGGAATACAAGGAGAAAGAACATACAGGAAATGCAGGCGGAGATCCGCAGGGGCCTTCCGCCCGGAAAGGCACGGCTCTGTTCCGGGGCGGTATAGGGTTGACAGCTGCGGGACTTCTGGCAGCAGGGGCAGGCATCGCAGCTGCGGGAAATGGCGGACTGACTGCTATGATGCTGTGTATGGCCGCAGCTGTGGTTCTTGCTGCGGCGGGGATTGCGATGCTGAAAGCAGGCAGCAGAACGCGGAAGACCGGGGAAGAGGACAGCAGGAAACTGGAATGGGAGCTGGAGCACATCCGTTCCGAACAGAGGGAAAAGAGAATCAGATATGAAACGTCCGGGATCAGTATGAGGAATCCGGCAAAAATGAGCGGCAGATCCGGCTGGAAGAGAAGTGCCGGGCGCTGGAAATGGCGGCTTCGGAGCTCGGGAAAGCGGCGCAGGTGACCGGGGACAGTATGGAACGCCGGGTGAGCAGACGGGCGTCGGAGATACTTTCGGCTGTCACAGACGACAGATACCGTTCCCTTGAGACAGACGGACAGGGTGATATTACCGTGTGGGACGGCATAAGGAAGATCCCTGCCGGGCGGCTGAGCAGAGGAACAGTTGAGCAGATATACTTTTCGATCCGGATGGCGGCTTCGGAAATACTCTCGGAAGAGCCGGTACCGGTTATCCTTGACGATGTATTTGCATTTTATGATGACAAACGGCTTGAATCTGTATTAAAATGGTTGAGCAGACAGGAAAAGCAGGTTATAATATTATCCTGTCACAGACGGGAAGGAGAGATACTGCACTCTATACAGGGCGCTTCCCGGTCCGGAGACAGACCGGACGAAACTTGATTATTTTTACATGATATATTTAGGAAAGAAGAGTTTCAGGATGAAGATAAATTTGCCGAGAAAAGTGCTGATGATTATTAATAATCTGCAGCTTCACGGATATGAGGCGTACGCGGTGGGGGGCTGTGTGCGCGATTCGATTCTTGCGAGAAGACCGGAAGACTGGGATATTACCACATCTGCGCGCCCGGAGGAGATCAAGAGGCTGTTCCGCAGGACCGTTGATACCGGAATTGAGCATGGAACAGTTACGGTACTGCTGGGGAAGGATGCTTATGAGGTGACAACTTACCGGATCGACGGGGCTTATGAGGACAGCAGGCACCCGAAAGAAGTGCGTTTTACAAACCGTCTGGAGGAAGATCTGCGGCGGAGAGACTTCACGATCAATGCCATGGCGTACAACGATGATGTGCGGCTGGTGGATGTGTTCGGCGGAATGCAGGATCTGAACCATCATCTGATCCGGTGTGTAGGGGAACCGAAGGAGCGGTTCGGCGAAGACGCCTTGAGAATTCTGCGGGCGGTGCGCTTCTCTGCACAGCTTAATTTCCCCATCGAGCCGAAGACTGCCGAGGCTGTCAGAGAGCTGGCTCCCACACTTAAGAATATCAGTGCGGAGCGTATCCAGACGGAGATGGTTAAGCTCCTTGTATCGCCTCATCCGGAGCGTATTCAGGATGCGTATGAACTGGGAATTACGAAAGTGATCCTTCCCGAATGGGACGCCATGGTGGGAGTGGAACAGAATACGCCTCATCACAAATACGATGTGGCAGGACATACGCTGCGTGCTCTGAAGAATATAAAAAGAGATAAGATTCTCCGCCTGACAATGCTTTTTCATGATATGGGCAAACCGTCTGTCAGGACGACAGATGAGACCGGAAGGGATCATTTCAAAGGTCACGCTCTGGTCAGTGAGGAGATTGCCAGAAAGGTTATGCGCCGATTGAAATTCGACAATGATACCGTGAAAAAGGTGACGCGGCTTGTATGCTATCATGATTACCGGATGGAAGCCACGCCGAAAAATGTGCGGCGGGCCATGAACCGGATCGGAGTGGAGCTGTTTCCGTATTATCTTGCGGTAAGGATGGCGGACGCGAAATCCCAGAGTCCTTACCGGAGAAGAGAGAAGATTGAAAATATTATTGCTGTGAGGGAGCTGTATCAGAAGGCGCTGCTCAATGACGAGTGCGTTACGCTGCGCCAGCTTGCGGTGAGCGGCCGCGATCTCATGGAGCTTGGGATGAAGCCGGGCAGAGAGCTGGGAAGTATGCTCGGTGAACTCCTGGAATATGTTATTGATGATCCCCAGCGCAATACAAAAGAGAAGCTCTGTGCTTATGTAAAAGAAAAACTTGATTTGTAATCACATTTAGAATCATACTCAGGCTGTCCCCGTCATACATTAGAGATAGTCAGAATATGCGGTGACAGGGGGCAGCCATGAGAGAAGAGTACGAACTGGAAGTATTGGAGCATTATGACATAGAAGTAAGGAGCACCCGAAAGATAAGGGGTGCGTTTTTTTGCGATACAAATGAGGGAACGATGCTGCTCAAAGAGACGAAGATATCGGGGCAGCGCGCTCCCTTATTGTATTTTGTACTGGACTCTCTTGAAACGACGGGAAATGTTAAAGTTGACACGCCTGTTTTTACGAGAGACGGCGAACTGCTCGTAAATTCAAGGGACGGAAAAAAATATATGCTGAAGAAATGGTATCAGGGCAGGGAATGTGATGTGCGGCAGGAGAAGGAAGTGCTCAGGGCCGCGGAGCGTCTTGCCGTGCTGCACCGGGAGCTCGGAAGGATTTCCCGCGATTCAGAGCAGCTGTCTTCTACGGCGCTTATGACGGGGAGAGATCCCGTGGCTGAGATCCGCCGGCACAACCGGGAGCTTAAGAAGGTCAGAAGCTTTATCCGGGGCAGGGTTACGAAGAATGAGTTCGAGTACCTGTTTTTGGACAGCTTTGAGAAAATGTATCAATTGGCGGAATATGTTCTGAAGAGAATGGAAGAATCAGGATGTACGAAACTTTATCATGACAGTGTCAGAGACGGGAATCTGGCGCACGGGGAATACAACTATCATAACCTGCTTGTGACAGAGAATGATATGGCTGTGACCGGATTTGAGCATCTGTATATCGGCATTCAGGTTCATGATTTATATTATTACCTCAGGAAGATCATGGAAAAATATATATGGAAACAAAAAAGTGGATTGAAAATACTTGAAGCATATGAGGGGGTCAGAAAACTGACCCCGGGAGAGCGCGAGTATGTGGGGCTGCGCCTTGCCTACCCGGAGAAATACTGGAAGACGGCCAGTACCTATTACCATTCCAACAAGGCGTGGCTCCCTCAGAAATACGTGGAAAAGCTGGAGCTTTCTGTGCGTCAGAACGAGGAAAAAAGCGCTTTTCTGGAAAATATTTTTTCCATCGGCATATAGTAAAGACCGGTTGCTGTTTCAGCGGAAAC